>Ga0098047_10000394_pt1 | contig 17345 bp, 15 predicted proteins | sample 12_taG_FD_92585 | JGI IMG/M metagenome (GOLD analysis project Ga0098047, IMG submission 92585) | Marine viral communities from the Subarctic Pacific Ocean - 12_ETSP_OMZ_AT15267 metaG | ecosystem: Environmental > Aquatic > Marine > Oceanic | place: Subarctic Pacific Ocean | collected 2015-01-16 | reverse complement strand
ATGAACTAAATTGAGTTGTCATTTTATCTACAAAAGCTGGATTTATTTTTCTTGCTTCTTCTTCAGATAATTCAGCAAGGTCTTCACTAGTCTTTACAAGCTCTGTATAGCGAACTGCCTTCTCACGTGTTTTTTCCATTCTATTCAATACGGGATTGACACGCTGTTCAAGTTCTTTACCTGTCTCCTCTATCTTAGTTTCTTCCTTTTCAACCAATTTTTCTGTTTTTATATATTCCTTAACAGGCTGTGATTTTTCCCAATCCTCTCCAGCATTAATTTCTTCTTGAGTCGGAGCCATCAAGGTATTATATGGCTTTGTATCTTTATCCCACGTGTCACCATAATCTTCTGGATTATACCTAACATTAGCATTACGGTATTCTTTTATATCTAAGGTCTCACCCATATTCGCTGCATGTATTTTGTTAAGCTCCCAGTCAAAAGACCAATACTCAGGCATATTCTTATTAGCCTTAGCAGAGGCTCTTCTTTTTTCAAGGTCAGATATTCGCTGCTTCTGAGTCGCCGCTTTATTTTTCTTCTCTGCTTTATCGGCTTTAAGTTTCCCTACCACCATTCCCTTTATAAAAGTTGCAGCAAGGGCTTTTCCTAATCCACCTTTAGCCATAATAAATTTTCCTTTCTAACCGAATGGGTTATCCAATGTTACTGCCAACACCTTCACCAAAGCCTCCAGCGGCTTCTACAAGAGCTTCTTCCCACCACGCAGGTTGAGCCGCTATTTGAGCCTTGACGCCTTGGAGTCCTATATCAGCGCCATACATTGATGCTTCAGCAGACGTTGTGGCTCCAAACCTAGAAGTATCAGCAGATAAATGCCCTAAGTTTAATTGATTTCTAAGTTGTAACTGAAGATTTTTGCTGGTTGACCATATTTTTCTCATCTCTGAAGCTAAAGTCTCAGCGTTTAAATCAGTAGTTATTCCAAACTTACTCAAATCAGCTAACGTCTTAGATTTAAGTATGGCGCCCTTTTCTACTATGTCTGTAAGCACTCGCCCCTGACCCTCAACTCCGCTTGAAACCATCATCTGTGCTTCTTCAGGAGTATAACCCTGAGATAACAGCGCATCTGTTTGAGAACGAATAGACTCAGATAAAGCCGTAGACACGTCTTTCTTGGCTAAAGCGACTTCTCTTTCAGTAATATCCCCAGCCTCAGCCTTTGCTGTTGCCAATGAGGTTTTCAGTTCTCTTTCAAAGCCTTCTTGCTCTTCCTCAGCCTCTTCTTTATCTTCATGGAGAGTCGTTTCATCTCTAGTTTCGTAATCCTCCGCAGATGCTAACCCAAGAGCCAGCTGTTTTGCTTCATCGTTGCTATAGCCTAGGTCTTGATACCTCTGATAATCTTTATCATAATCTTCCTTGCTAACATCTGTACCAAACTCCTGTTCAAACTGGTAGACCTCATCCCACTTCTTATAGGCTTCGTCATTGCTAAAAACATTCTTTTCATTAGTAAAGAACTCTCCTCTTGCCTTTACATATTCTTCAAATACCTTTATTTGATGAGAAGCGGCATCATCCCCCGGAACGCCTCCCCAACTACCTTCCTCTTTCACCTGCTCACCATTCTTATAATATTTAAATGAAGTCAAATCATTTGTAATGCTACTTACTTTATATACCATTTCCCAATGATTACCAGCCTCATCGTAAAACGTTTTTCTTTTGGTTTCTGCCATTTTATCTCCTAACTCTTATTTTTTATAAATCATCTGTGGGGGCATAAGGCGTTGGTATAGCCGTAGCCTTTATTGTAAAGGGGGCTTGATAAAAATCATAACCGGGAGCTGGGCTATATTTCCCATAATGTAAATTTATCGCACTGCTATCAGACGTTTTCATAGCTATGTATAGAGTAGTCGTAGTTCCCACAGAGCCTAAAACATCAGCCGTCAATACAAATTTATAGTTTACAATTTCATCGTCTGATTCATCATCTGACATAAATAAACTCAAATAGTCAAATTCCTGTGCCTCCCCCAATTTAGAATATGATGCGTGAGTTGTGCTTAATGAAGCATAAAACCCGACATCACTTGTACTATACCTGTTAAGAAAATGAGAAACCTCAATCTCCACTGCCTCTGAGGGAGGTACATCAAATGTAATCTTATGAGCCTCATTTTCAACTGTAAAAGATGTCTGAAGGGTGTGGCTCTTCAAATTCATACCTGTTGCTCCCAAAACAGTATAACCTATACACTCACCGTGCCGTTTAGTTTTTCTATGTGGCTTTCTAGTGCTAACTTTAGCACCGTTAGCACTGCTAACAATGTTAGCACTTAATTTATCCATGCTAACCATCTCTGTAAAATACCAAATACCTTCTATCTTTACAGCCATCAAAGTTTTATTTTTATATAAAATCCCAACTCGTATTTCCCCATTGTCACCTTCAGTGGGAGAGGGCATAGATGGCATATACTGTATCCTGTCAGATTTAGGGTCTAAAATCTGAGATAAATCAGAATCTAATTTAAAATTATTGCTCGCCTCTGGCATTGTGCCACCCTTCTATTAAAATATCATCTATTTCAAAATTAGATGTTGCAGATGTAGCCGTTTGAATAATCTCAAATGAAATAGAGTTGCATTGCCTATTTATCTTCATAGTTTTATTTGTTTTTTTAGTGGATGCCGAGAATGATTTTTCCCCGCTATAATTACCATCAACATACAGCTTAACAACAATAGTATCAGTTGCCGTATATGTCATCTTTAAATCTGATATGTACTTTTTAAGCTCTGGAGCGTCAAATATAAATTCCTTAGTTTTTAATATCGCATCTCCTTGAACAAAATTTGTTGTGTGGTCATCTAGCTTGTATAGAGCAATAGCATTATTAGGAGACCATGTAGCCTCATTAGACTCACAAGCATCTTTATCAGTATGCGAGGTAACTGAGCATGTCCCTGAATCAATCATTCCAACCACCAAAGCACCGTCATCATCGTCGTATATAATATTGCTAAATTGCATTTTGTCTGAATATGTTTCAATAGACCACGCCTTAGTTTTAAATCCAAATCTATAAATCTTTGTACCAGTTGAATATGAGTTAGGGATATATATTAACTCGTCATGCTTTCCAGAATATCCAAGAATAACATTGTTCTTGGATTCAGCCTTATATGCGTTTTCAATGATAGAACTCAACACCTCTTTTGATGGTAGCAGAGTTATCTGCTCCTTGTTAGCACATGCTATTCCGTATGGAGTTTTCACATAGGCGTGTTCTGACATAACTCCAACACCAGAGACTCTTCCTTCTTCCCTGAACCCGTTAGTAGGGTTTAGGATATAAATATTATTCTTCTTTAAGCAGAATAATCTGCCTTGGAATACCTCTAAGGCAATAATTTCATCACCATCATTTACTCCAATATCACGAGATTTCCCAAATGAAAATTCATCTAAGTGCATAGGAGCTGTCCACAGTATCCTATTAGTTTCACGTAGAGATTGATTTTTCTTATCACTGATGTCAATATTACCAACAACAGCCATACCATTTATAACAGTGGCAGCCTTAAACTTAACTGGAGGTGTCCTATGATTGGCGGGTCTACCGGTTAATCCCTGATATGTTAATAACTTAGACCCTGTAAAGGGGATATATGGCATTGTTACTGCATCTGGTCTTAGTGCAGTAGTTTTTAACTGATAGGCACAACTAGAAGGATTTGCGTTAGCATTCTCTATTGGAGACACGTCATTATCATAGCCCCCCGCAGTTTGGACTTGCCGAAAATCAGGATGTGCGCCATATCCATTAAACCATTGATTGCAGGAAATAACGTCTGCGTTTATCCAATCACTGCCACGCCACCCTTTTGGCGCCTGAGGATGGGCTAAAGATATATCAAAGTATCCAGTCTGTCCTGCCGTTACGAGATAAAATCCCCAAGGAGTGTCATTATTAAAAATACCAGATAAATCTCCAGAAGCATCAAAATCTGGAGGAGCAAGTAAAATCCATGTTTGAGAATCTGTATATCCTAATAATCTTTTCCCATGAACGCTAGCCCCTGTAGTTGAAAGGGTGAACCCTGTCCCTGTTGTATTATAATACAGTCTATTCCCAGCCAAATTAAATTTTACCTTATTAATTAAATAAAGCTCATCTCCACAAATACCATTTTTTGCCACCTGTGATATGTCTGGAGTTCCAGTTGGTAATATACATGTTCTTAACTGGTTGAATCTTTTTACATTTTTTACATAAGGTCTTTGTGTCGCCTCAAACATATTATTAATATCTGTCGCTGATAACGGAGAAATCATATAACACTTACTTGTATCTGCGCTAACCTTTCCAAGCCAGTGTTGCTGTTGCTGTGTATTCCCCTGTATTCCAGACGAGTGCAATTCAGCGCTAGCGTCTTTAATAGCTGAACCAGCATTTTTAAGAGGTAAAAACCTGTCAACCGTTTTTATATCAGCAATATGGCTACCACTTTGGATTTGAGTAGAAGATACGAAGTGAGGACATTTAATCCAATTATAAACCCTTGTAAATGGAGAACCCTTTTTATCAGCTTCAGCATATTTTGTTGATATTTTATCAGCTTCAAATATTCCATTATTTTGACTCTGTCCAGCGAGAGCTATCTCCGCATCGTGCGAAGGAATATCTAAATCAATAATCTCATTGACTGGTTCAGTAAACATTATAACATCCCTTTATTTATATCTAAATACTGAACAAAATACCAATCAACCTCTCCTTCAGGGTTCCAGTAAATCTTTAATCCAGTTATACGTTTATTCAGGGTTGGAGTCACAGTGCCATAAGCAGTAAATGTTTGCCTTCCTGCATATATAGGATAAGTAGCATCCTGTATATCTCCAATCGGAGTTACATCTCCGTTGTCTGCCAAATATGTAACGGGGTCATCTAGCGTCCAAGGAGTCACTGGAATTATTGTTGCATTATCAATCGAGAAGGTTGGAAGGGGTTCAGATTGCAGTCTATCAGGGGCGATTGCGAAAATTTGGAAGTCAGTTAATCCTGCCGAACTACCCTCAACCAATGAGCCAGTTTTATGAGCAGTATCATTCATAAGAAGTCTTAGAATAACAGTAGCAGTCCCGCCAGTTACCTCAAACCACTGGTCATTATCTGCTGGGTTAACTGCAAAAGTTGCAACCCCCCTATTACCATTTAATTCACATCCAAATAATAATCCCCCAGTTATTGATGCGGCATTACAGTCTGCTACCGCAAACTGAATATTATAACACAATCCATCTGTTACTGCCCCTATCTTCGCATCTGGAAGAGTTATTCCTTGTACTAATTTTGGATTTAATTCAGTAAATTCAAGAGTTATTTTATCAGACGCAAATGTTATAATAGGATTAGATATACAGCTCATTTGACACCATGGAAGCCAATCTGGAGGTGTCGCCGTTGTCATAGCCCTATTTTCTGTATCTGTTATCAATTCACTGCCAGTAACATGCCCATGCACCCCTATCCACGCAAGAGACATACCTTCAGGAGGCGCTACCTCAACATCTAATTCAGGCGTCCCAGTCAATGCCACTGTAGTCGATGTCAATTCTCCCGTATTAAATACAGATAAAATATCCCTGAATTTATAAGATTGGGCAGAATTGTTAGCATTTTCATTTATTTCTAACGTCATATCATTTAACCACGCATCCCCATTATTAGTCCAAGGGCTACTTAACGATGAGGTCGTCCCAGTTGCAGATGTTAATTTCATAGTAGGCGCAGCAGTCCCAGTTTTTGAAAAAATTACTATATTCAACGGTGGAGGGTCTAGCATATATCTATTACATAGTGTGAAAAAAGTTTTAGCATAGCTAGTTTGATTTGAAGCTAAAACAGTTCCTCCAGCCTTAAAGTCAGTAGTCCCAGAAAAAGCTGCCATAGACCCCTGAGACATCCCAGCCCCAGTCCTTTCGTTTGGAACAAATCCAGAACTTAAAAATGGTATATAAATATTATCAGAGTCATCACCGTGTATCCCTAATACAACGCTAATAGCACGAGCTTTCTGATGTATTGGGTGTGAATATACGTCTAATCCTTCGCCAGTCCCGTCTGATGTTACTAAGCTAGTCCCCTTGACTCCTCTATGTACTTGGAATACTTGAAACAAATCAGACCCAGCATGTGCCGTCCTAGATACAATGCACATAATCTCACTACCTATCTTTATAAAGTCTCCATCAGCAATTAACTCACAGGCGCCCTTTTCTCCAGCGCTATCCGTTGATAGACTAATTTCATTATCTGTTATTAAAGATGAAATAGCCCCCACTGCTTTTACATTAGTTTCATTGCCAGTAGCATCCTCATAAATAAGAAGTTCAGATTCTTTTTCGGGAGGAGTAATGACATTAAAGCCTGTAACCCCAATATCATTATGAACATCCCTTCCAAGCTCAGTCTCATTTACACGGTCATAAATAAAGGTAGCAGAGTATCTATCGCCCTTTTTAAATGTTTCATTTGTACTTGCATCTGCCCAAAAAACATGCTCCTTTCTATTTGTTGGCGCCTCAGAAAACTCTAATGGGTCATATACAAATATCCCAACATCTCTAGCTTTATAGACCTCACCAGTCGAATCATATTGACCATCCATTTTTCTAACAACTGGAGAAGTAATCTCTTGATTTAGTGTCTCATAGCCTATACTATGAGAAGAGGCTGGAATAGCAGCGGTAAAATTCGGAGTCTTATTATACAGAACATGTGAGCCAAAATAAAAATTATTTATAAAACCATGCCACTTAGTTGGGTTGTTATTCCTAAAGTTAGCATCTGATATTCTTAGAATACTATTTTGAGAATAGAAAACAGGCTTTACATCTTTGCCGGAATCCCATCCAAGGTCAACGAGCTGCCAATCTCTTGTATTAAGTTGAACAGTAAAATCAGTCGCCCAGCCCCAATGCTCCCAAACATCGGTAGGTCTAAGAACAATTTTTTCCGCCGTTATCCCTTTGTCTATTGGGGCTGCTCCAAAAGCGTTTATTGTCTCCCCATCCTTAACGATATAAGTTTTAAATCCAATAAGCTCACTTTTAGCCTCCCATACCCCAAGATATGGGGGTGTTTTTGCCAGCGCAAGGAGTCCCCTTATCTTCCACAAAGCATCATTATTCTCTACTTGATAAACTCGAAAAGAAGTATCTGATGTAACTGGGTCAATGTTAAATGCAAAATGATTATATGCACCTAATTCCCCTGTTATAGTAAAATCAATAGTTACCCCAAAGATTTCAAGTTTCATATCTACAGTTACACTTGCTGCAAAGTGGGCAGTTATGGATAGTCTCACCACATATTTTTTTGATAAATCAGCATTATTTAAATTGCCTGAAGGAAGTTCCGCTCCCTGTTTATCTGTTGTCCCAGCTGTGGGGTCGATAGTAACATGCTCTGTCCCCTTTGTAAATGCTTGAAGATTTGTAGAATCTGGTGAATATTCTATCCAATGAGATGAGCCAGTCAATATACTATCCTCTGCGGCTGGTATTAAATTTGTTCCATTCACTGGAAAGTATGGGTCAATATCTACTATATCAATAGTGTCTCCTTGATATAACCCCTTAGATATATAGGAATGCGGAGTGATATTTGACAGTTTTAGATAATCATTCATTACAAAAAGAACAGGATAGTCACGACCACCAGCCCAATCGTTCCCATATATATAAGACCCTGAAACATTTTTATAATTAGTAACAATAGGGTCTATTGATGATGCTGTATCTGCATTTGTCTTCGCTAATACAGGGCGTCCCTCTTCTATGGAGTCTCCTGTAGGTAGTTTCGCATTTGTCCCTGCAACAGCAGATAGTAAAGACCACGATGTAGCCTCGTTTATTAAAACAACCTTTAATGACTTTATACCAAGTGAAGTATAAGCATCTTCAAACTGAAATTTTGAAGCAATCTCAAATCCAATAAATCTTCGTGTGCTTTCAGCATCACGCAAATCGTATGTTATTGTTGTGCTATTGGCAACTTCATCAACAACCGTTTCATTCACTGAGATGGCTCCACTGTTTGAAGCATTTGCGATAACTGTACGTGTCGCATTATTTGAAGTAGTATTAGATATAGTTATACTTGCACCGTTTATTAATACTGGAAATCCATTAGAGGAATCGAGAATCTTATTATATGTACCCAGTATGTTTCCCACTCCAGAGTATGTGATTGTTTTTGCTACATGAGAAATTGTATCCGCTGAATAAGTTTTCGTTGTGCTAACTCCAGTTAAGTCTACAGGCGGAGATGTTGTGCCATTGGGGAGATAATCTTCTCGCACATTGTATATTTTAAATAAGTCTGTACTGCTTACTCCAGTCGTGTCATTGAATTTTATTACAGACCCCTCTTTTAAAAATAATTTCTTAGCTGTTTTTAACTTAGTTACATCGTCAGCATCTACATTGAGAACCACTCTTGTATTTCCATCTGGGGTAATAGAAAATGATAGTATATCAAAGTGCTGAAACTGCTTATCTAAACTATCATCCAATGTTGAATATTGAGTTTTATATCTAACTAAGTCATTCCCGCTTATATGCGCTCTCATAAAATCTGTCTCAGGTGATGCAGTTTTAACAAGAGTTTTATCTGGACGCCTAGACAGTTTTCCAGATATACGATTATTAATATTAGTCATCGTCTGGAAAAAGTTATCAGCTATATCACGAGGGGAAAATCTATCTGCGATACCTCCAGAAAAATCAGCCAATATTTTTCTAAGATTTTTCTGTGGCATTAGTAGTCCTTATGAATTGATTGTATAATTTCTTCTTTATATATTTTATTCTGAGACAGCATTTTATCCTTCTCAATATAATATTCCTGTTTTAAAAGGATTGAGGCTTCTGGATTTAATCGTCTCAAAATCTGTGCCGTAGCATATAGCACCATAACATCAGCAAAAGACTGGTTACTATTCTCAGCTAAAATGTCTGGGACAGTAGTATCGGCAACGCCTTGCAAAGTATCGGGGTCGTAAACAAAATGTATTCTTAGAACCTTAACCTCAGTAGGGGTTGGATACACTCCTATATATTTGCCATACTGATAAACATACTTAGCAGATGGGGTCTCAAAGGGGTAAACTGTAGCCATTATGATATATCCAATTCTAAAATGTCGTCATAATCAATAAAGCCCATTTTCTTCCCATCATAGTCAACTCTAAGAATTGAAACACAGTCAGTAGGAATCGTGTACCTTTCTTGATTAGCAACGGTGTTAGCAGTAGCAGATTTTCTTAAAATCATTCCTTCTCTATTTAAAACTTCTTGACACATGCTCAAGTGGTAATCAATCTCTTCGTCTGATACAGTCTCTTTATCAGTATTCCCAAGTCCCATCCTAACAAGGTGTCTCAAAGTTTTTAAATCATTAGTAGTTACAGCCATTTACTCTCCTAATTTGGTCTTTCAAAAGAAAGTATATTTGGTTTCTGGGATTCAGTTACAATATAGCGTTGATTAATAGATTCAATAGTCTGATTATAAACTCCCAGCATTGCCATCCCCTCATTCGCCTGACCTAATTGCATCAGGCACTGTGCTGCCGCATAATCAATTACCAAATTCTCTAAAAATGCCGGCAAACTACACTCAGTTGCTCGGACTTCTTGAGGTAATCTGATATATATTAAATGCAGGGCATCGGTTGCATGTGCTGCTAACGTTTGACTAAACTCAAGTCGTGGTTTTCCAGCATTTGCCGAATCCGTAGAAAATACAGAGAAATATCTACCATTTACTGGAGCCGACCCATAGACTTTATAGAACGGATGTGAGCCATTCCTAATATCAAGCAATAAATCATAGGGGACTTGCTCCGCTCTTTGAATTGTATCTCCACCAATAGCTGTCTTACATTGTAATTCTACAATCCTAAGTAAGTCTGTAGGGGCATTATATACATTAGCAGAACCGCCAGAAGAGGTATCTATCTCATTAAAGATAACCATATTCTGTGAACTTGTACCATCTGCCAAGAAAACATTGTCAGCAACTTTGTTAGCAATGTCTAATTGACCTTCTTTTATAAACTCATCTATATCAGAAGTAAATGGAGGAGAATCCTCCGTTGACGCCGTTGATATTGAGAACGCTACATTCGTTTGGGTAACCTGAAGGGTTCTCGCCCCTAAAATAGTTACCGTTGCAGTATCTACGGTAGAGGTAACGCCACTGGCTGATGAAAAAATAGCATTTATAGCTGTATTTAGATTAGCAGCCATTGTATTTGGCGTAGTATTTAGTGTAGCACTTGCCTTATTGGTCTCAGTTCCATGAATTGTAATATCAACATCATTGATAGTGATAATATCACCATTAGTAGGGTCAGCAGCATTACATACAATAGTATGGTTCCCTGTGTCGAGACCAAGTTTTCTACGAACCCTATCTTCTAATTGCGCTAAAGTCGCCATTCAAATCCTTTCTATTATCAGGGCAAGCAGAGCCTGCCCTGATATAGTTTTATACAGATTAACCCTTAGGTTAGACTATCAGCTTGATTTATAACTTCCATTACTGAGAAGTCAGTACTATTAAACGTAGTCTTAGCCATCTCGTAGATAATAGCGGCTGAGATACTCAGCTTATTACCACGGTCAACTGTTTCTTCATGCCATTGGTGGTCTCCACCAAAAGCAACAACGCCAGCCTGAGCGCCTAACAATAAGTTCCTATTAGCATTTACGCTATTAATAGTACACTTTTGTATTAGGTCATGCTCATGCACAACAACGCTGTCCCACATTCCTAGCGCACCAGTGAACAGAGGATTATCTACACCACGAGGCATAGCATATTGTTGAGCAGCCTGCCACACAGTATTGTTTTTCAACTCATGTGCAGTTTCAGGGTGAACAAGCAATAAGTAATAATCCTTGCCGCCAACACGAATTGGACGGAACTTGGGATAGGCTAATTTTGCACGAGCTACAGCAGATGAAATCAATAATGGGATGATTTTATCTTGAGTAGCATGCAAATTACCTACTGGAGTTGTAGTAACTGGTGTACCATTATCATTGAAGATAGTGTATGTACTATCAGTAAATGTGTAAGTAGCCTCATTTACTCCAGTTGCACTTAACGTTCCAGCCGCACCTGACAGGGCATCAATCATGTCCTTTTCCATCGTTTCAGCAAACCAAATCTTTAAAGATTCGAGTGCTTCCTGACGAAAATCAATCAAGACCTTCTTGTCAGCCATTTTACCTTTACTCAAAACACCTTGACGCAGCTGGTCAAGCGCCACTGTCTGAACATAGGTTTCAATAGGAACTTCGTTGCCAGCTAAGGTGTTGTCGCCTGTTACACCTGAGCCTTCGATTTTCATTTTAAGACCAAAGGTAACGTCTTTACCACGAGTACCTTGTAGGTCAGTTAATACATGAATAGCCGCATTACTACCACCAAAGAAACGAGACAAATAAGTGTCGTTCTTAGCTTGTGTAAACAGCTCTTTACGCCATCTCGATACTTCGAGACTCGCATTCCATAAGACTTCAGCCATTGCTTACGCTCCTTTCTTTAGAGTGGAGCTACATACTCAATAAAAACCTTCATGGCGCCTTGCGTCATGTCGGCTACTGCTGAGATTACTATGTAGCTATCAGTTATACAGTTATGTCCAAGGAAATTATTACTTGCATGAACAGTCCGCCCACCAGTATAGATTCCAACGGTATGATTATTCACACCAGAATCATCTGCTAGACCATCTATATCACCATCTGTCCCTGCTGTTCCATTAACATCAGATATTCCCATATCGAAGCCATCATTCCATGCAGATGTAACAACGCAGGTAACATTAGTGACAATAGACCCTACAGGTATTTTCCCAAGAACGTATGTGTTAGCGGCTGTTGCGAAGTCTCCAAAAACCAAATCCACAGCGAAAACATTGACTCTACCAACTTCATCATTGGTAGTGTTCAATCTAATCGATGAATCAGGATTGATACCATCGGCAGCCATTACGCTTACGTTTGCCATTTTTTTCTCCTAATTTAAACCTAGAAGTTCTTGTCTTTTTTCATCTGGCAACTTAGCCCACTGAGCATCAGTTAAATTGTCGTAATCAATCTCAAGCTCAGAAGAGTTTACCTTCGATAAATTCGTAGGAACCTTCTGCCCTTCGGTAATCTTTTCAACAGTTGTTTTTGTCTGAGTTTCAGCTTGCTCTTTATCTGCGTCACCAGAGAAATAACTAAAATCATTGGTCTCCTGTGCATGCACAGTTTCCAAGTAGTTTAGCATAGAGTTAGAATCAGGTACAGCGCCTAAGGCAATTCCTCTCGCATTCCCTTTCTTGACCAATTCAACAACGTCATCTTCAGAGGCATACTCTGGATGGTTTTCAGAAAACTTTTTGCGAGCTACATCAGCGGCTGACTTAAACTCACCGTTTTGTCGCCTCTCGTCTTGCTGTTTAGCTTGCTCATCAACGATGTTTTTAGCTACATCAGTTGCAAGTTCCTTTACACCTTCTGGAGTATATATGTCGTACTCTTTATTTGTATCTTTTCCCGTGTCAGCCACAGATTCATCAGGAGTCGTTGTACTGTTAGCAGTGGTAAGGTCAGTTACCCTCTGCTTCAACTTTCCGATTTCTTCCGCCTGCTTACCCGTAAAAGATGAAAGATTCTTGTAATCTTTAACCATTCGAGTCTTCATATCCTCTTCGTTATACGTTGTTCCATTGATATTCCACTCTTCAGAACTAACTTCTTCTTCCTTGGTGTTAACTTCAGCATTTTCTGAATCATCCGACGATTCAGTCTTAACGCTTTCGTCTACCTTATCAGGTTCAGCTTCCTTCGGTGGTTCGTAATCAGGATTAAGGTCTTCCTCAGTTAAATGAGAAAATCCATCCACAGGTTTAACCTCTGGAGTTTCCCCTTCAACAATAGTTTGTTCTTCCTTAATCACTTTTACCTCGTTTGTATCAGCCATCATGGCTCCTTTCTACTTTGTCTTATTGACCCTGAGTAGGGGTTTCTTCGTTACCCATCATAGCAGCCATTTGAGCCATTTGCTCATTCTGTGCTAACTGTTCGAGAATTTCCTGTTTTTGAGGAAACTCTGACATATCGATGATGGCTTTTACTATCGTCATTACCGCAGCAGGAGGCATGGCAGTAGCGTACTGCAACAACTCTTTAGCGGATTGTACTGACGCAATTCTTGCTGTTGGTGAGCTTTCACCCTCATCAACAAATATATCATACTGTATATCATAAAATTTAGTTACGAGTTCTGCGGTAGCATTCACATACTGCGCTGGATTATTACTATTTAATACACCAACAATACGCTGTATCTTCTGAGGCTCATAGAACTGTTGAATATTAGATAGTACCTGATACATTATATTCTGCTTCGCTGTATTCAGATTATCAAAAAGTTCTTGCAAAGTTGTCAAGCCTTGTTGTATACGAGTCTGCGCTGCAACACCACTTTCCCTCGAATTGGTAGGTATTCCTATCAAGCTGTCATTGATACCGCTAATTTCCTTAGCATCTTCAATGGACGACTGTTCTAACCACTGATAGTGACCCAGAATACCTATATAATTAGCAGTAGATGGGATAATCTTATCCTTCATATTCCCTCTAACACCCACCCAAGCGCCGGGAGTTGAGAGAGATTTAATCATTTCAGGGTCTACTGCACCCATTTGGAAGAATCCGCCACCCTTTGGCGCCCTATTTAATATGTCAGTGAACTGACTATGGCGTTTATTCTTCTCATCTTGGGGGTCAATTAAGTTCTTTATGATACCAAAGTTCTCAATCTTTTCTCCTGTGTCCTCTAAATAGGCATAAATAGGAGTAAGTGGGAACTGACCATGCTTATATGGGAGCAATTCCTCCTTCTGTATCATAAAATTACCAGAGAAGATGTCAACATATATCTTACTGACAGGCATAGAAACGACGCTAAACCTCTCTATCATCTCAGCTTCTTCTGCTACCTTATTCAATTCAGCAGCATGCTTCTCTGCTTCCTTCTTATTCTTAGCATCAAAGGTCTGTCCACTACTGCCTGCTATTACATACCACGCCGTTTCAGTGCGTCTTGTATATAATTCCACAATCTTAGCACGCCTTTTATCGGTATCAACAAAACTACTAAAATCATGTATATTACTACTCGTCGAATAGTCATTCTCATACTCCACATGGGTCATTGGTCGCCTATAGTCACCGGAAAAATTCAACAGGGTAGCAATATCCTTCTCAGACATCTTCATAAACTTATCTGGAAATGTCTTTTTAAGTTGAGGGATTGATAACCACTTCTGACGAGAAATCCACATTGCGTCAGACAAATCCCTCTCCTTAGAGTCTGGGTCTTTGTATACATTGAACACGTTCTCATTACGAACAAGGTTAGACATAGTTGCCTCGCCTACCTTTTGCTCTAATGTTGTTTCAACCCAGCCACGACCACACTGGATAGCTGTTTTAAACGCACGAGAAAATACTTTCTGTATGCGCTTATTATGGTCTTCATGTTTTAAAAGAGACGTTGCTAACATTGCTAGGTCAGCATCTTCGGCTCCATACGGAGTTGCCTTAAAGCCACTACGTATCTGTTGTTCCAACCCTGCCACCGTATTAACCTTGGCAAATATAAAGTTAAAAGTAAGTGGAGGTCTGCCCTCAGACTCTAACTGCTGTTTTTCAAGCTCAGACCACTGACCTGAACCCGTATAGTAAGCCATGGACTGCTTAAAATTGTCCATATCAGCCCTATTACCATACTCTAAATGCGCATATATCTCATGCACCTCAGCAAGTCTTTGGTCATTCTTGTTGAAATTAGCAGGTTTGAACCCGTCTTTTAAGGTTTCAGCCATTATTTATCTTTCGGATTGTTCTTATCATTAAGGTAAACGCTGGTTATGTCATCATCCATGTGATTTGGAGGCTCTAAATACTCATCTGGAGCATCTAAACCAGCCATTTCAGACATCTCTTTATAACGCTTTGAGCGAGATTTAGCCCAATCAGACCCCAATTCCATGCTAAGATTCCTAAAATCAGAGGCAAATTTCTCAGATTTCAAAACATCTAGCGCAGGATTAGCTAATACTCCACCACCTTTTGGGGTTTCTTCTTCTTTTTTAGCCATTATGTTCTCCTAGCTCCGCTGTCATTAGGGGTATCTGTCCCTACACACGTCATTGCTGGCTTAGAATAATCATGGTTCTCACCGACAACAAAGCGTCCCTTTTTCTTGCGTTTTTTCTTTTTGGCTCCGTAGCCATATTCTCCCATAGGCATTTTCTTACGGTCTCCTTTCTGGAGTGAAACCTCCAGATTAGCGTTAAAAGTAGTTTCAGCCACGCATTAAGGTTTCTTCTTCTTCTTCTGTGATTGTTCTTCAAGTTTCATCCTCTCGCCACCATTGCTACTCTTGTAGTCGTGTACGTATGCGTCATAAGCCTTTTGATGTTCTTCTCTGCTTTTAAATCGCACGCCAGCTTTTTCCTGAGCCATCGTCCAAGCCTGAAAAGACTGATATTCTGCTTTTGGTTTAGATTGGTCTTTACTCGGAGTAGGTTTAGGGTCAGGTTTAGGTTTAGGTTGTACAACAGGTTTAGATGGAGCTGAGTCTGTTTTTGAACTGGTAGTCTTTGAGTCTGATTTATCAAAAATCGAAGGTATAAACTTCGCCTTTGAGCTGCCCTTAAATGGGGAGCCAAAATTAGACATACTAAATGAGTCAGAACCCATCACTTTTGCAAATCCATATCCTAAAGACGCAAACTTAGTCATCTTATCTTTCTTTTTATACCCCTCTTCATCTTTACGTTTCTTTTTACCTTTTGCCATTACGGTCTCCTTTACATTAGCTTCCAGCTATTTTTTTGTGAACCTGAACCAGTTAACCATTCAGGCGGTATTGAATGTGGTATTCTAAATCCACTTTCCTCAAAAAAGTTAACCGCATACCGTAAACAATCCATTGCGTGGTCGTCCTTCTTTCGAGGCTCTTCTTTGACATTTGTAAGCCCCTTGCCTACGTCTTCCCATCTATAATTGGTTATCTCATCAATAAACGGGTCTAAGGCTGGCTTATCAAATACAAAAAGTCTTGGTTTCCCCAAATTGGGGTCTATAGTTAAATACTTAGCTACTCTGTCAACTCCTGCCTGCTTATCATTATCAGCTTTCTCCCAGAAAAGACCGTAGTCCTCATACTGAGCGCCAATACTGACATCGGTAGACATCCCGCCCCTAACATGAAAGATGCTGGGGTCTGCTAACCATCTTGTAATAGCATCTTGACCTACTTTACGCCAAATCTCTTCAGCATGGTAGTCAATCCACTGGTCAGCTTCATAGTGACAGTCATATATATACACATCGCCATCGCCGTCAACAGCGAAAAATAGAACTGCTGTTGGGTTTCTGTGTCCGTGGTCAAGGACTACATATCGATTCCACCATGCAGGAATCTCAAACGGCTTAACTAAGTGTGTTGATTCATCAAACTCAGACCAAACAAGCCCTTCAAAATTATCCCAAGAACCGAATACATATCGCCGCACCCATCTTTCAGGTTGAGCTAAACGGTCTACAATATAATCCCATGGCAGATTTGGATTATCGCAGTTTAAAGGAGTCACTTCGTCTTGAGAAGAAGGAGGAGGAGTATTCTCACGCCAAATAGCTCCCTGTTCACAATAGTAGTCCTTTCGACCACCTCTCTTTATCCATCGCTTCCACACCCACGAGTGTCCATTAGGATTTGCGGTAGCAAAACTTCTCCTTGAAGCGTTCTTACGGCGCATTTGACCAATACATGCAATCCAAACATTCTCTGTTATCTCTTCAATCTGGTCAACCATGACAGAGCCAAGGTTCATAGATTTCACCTTCTGCATAGCTTCACGGCTTTCGTCTAATTGCATATAAAATATTTTAGAGTCGTTCAAAAATGTAATGCTCTGCTCAGATTTATCGTGTCTCTTGACTAATTTTGGGTCTATGAGGTCGAAAAATGATACTAGAGTCGATTTTTTTAAGGCACTTAATGTTTTCCTGCCTAACAGAATAACATTACGTTTAAAGGACAATGCTTCGATGACAGCTTGAACTACTAACCAGTCAGTCTTTCCCCAACCAAGTGAACCCGCAGCTAAAATATGCTTCTCACTGGTCTCAAGAAGTCTCTTCTGGCTATGTAAAGCGTCAGATGGATTACCGTCGGCGTCTTTAAAGCCTACATATATCTCCATTTAACCTAAGTCCTTTATTAT
>Ga0098047_10000392_pt1 | contig 17386 bp, 37 predicted proteins | sample 12_taG_FD_92585 | JGI IMG/M metagenome (GOLD analysis project Ga0098047, IMG submission 92585) | Marine viral communities from the Subarctic Pacific Ocean - 12_ETSP_OMZ_AT15267 metaG | ecosystem: Environmental > Aquatic > Marine > Oceanic | place: Subarctic Pacific Ocean | collected 2015-01-16 | reverse complement strand
TATAGAATAACTTACAGCGATAAAAGGATTAAAGGAGAAACAATCTCTGCAAAAAATAAATTAGATGCGATGAATAAAGCACGAGATGCGCCTGGTGCTTTTTTTAAAATTAAATTATTAAGGGGGGAAAAATAAAATGGTAAAATGGAAATATAACGATGGAGGAAGAGTACAAGCAGGATATAAAGGAGAAGCAGGAGATTGCTTAACAAGAGCTTTGGCTATTGCAGGTGATTTGTCCTACCAAGAAGCATATGATTTGATTAATGAATCCTCAAAATGTGAAAGACAAACAATAATGGACAGACTTGGATTCAAATGGACACCTACTATGTTTGTAGGACAAGGAGGTAAGGTACATTTAAAGGCAAGTGAACTTCCTAAAGGAAAGATAATTTGCATGGTTGTTTCCTCCGTTTCTAAAGTCCAATTCCCATTAGCAATCCCTAATGTGTCTAAGTATTTTGTGGCAGTAGTTGATGGAGTAATTCAAGACACTTTTGATTGTAGCAGAAATGAGACAAGATGTGTATATGGATATTGGAGGCTAGAAGAATGATAGTAACAGACTGGCAACACAGACAACTTTTAGAGGGAGCTTTTAATCACTTCCGAGATAATCACATCAATACATTTATTCGGTTTAGTCTTAGTGGAGGATTTTAAAATGGAGAACGAAGATATGGACAGATAAAATCAAAAAAAGGAGTTGATACAAATGACTAAACTAGAAGAACATCATAAAAGATTGCAGTTAGAGAATGATATAAAGTTCTGTAAATTGAAAGTTCAAGAAGCTTTGAAGCAGATAACTTACTACACAAGAAAAGAGATAGAGTTATCTAATCAAGAGAGTGAGTTAAATTATGAGGAGATTGAGAAATTCTGTGATTCGGAAAATCAAAAACCTTCTAAGAACACGATGGTGTTAAATTTGATTAATCCTACTGGTCTATCTTACGATACTTTGAAGGAAGAGTGTCAGAAGCAAGGGATGGATGAGGAATCTTTAGACAAAATCTTAGGGGAATTAAAAAGGCAAGGAAGAGTTTTTGAATCCAGACCTGGAATCCTTAATAAAATATGAAAAGATTTTGGGCAGTTATTTGTCCTTTCTGTGGGCAAGCTCAAGGGATGGAAATCCGAAAGCTTGATTCTAAGGTGTTTCAGTGCAAATATTGCCATAAGAGTAGGAAGTTACGACAAAGTCGTGCTTACGGGCTATCCATTAAGGTCCTAGGTAGCACTGACAACGTTACTGCTTTACCTTTGTTTATTTCTGAGTATAATAGGTTAAGATTTTCTAAATTGGATGATTTGAATAAATAGGTAGAAAAAGCCTAAAATCCAGTAGTTTTGCTCTTTTCTTCGTAGAACCTTTGTACCTATCGAATTCTGCACCCAAAAAGAGCAAGATATATAAACATTGTAGTATATATATATAATAAAGGTATTAAGGAGTACGGAGGTACAACAAAATGACAAAACTAGAATTAAAAACAAGTGAAAAGAACCCTAACATAAGAGTATCAGATTACGAAAATCTATTCGTAGGGTTTGAGATGGAATGTAGTGAGGTACAACCTCAAAGAGCTTCAGAGATTTTGGGATTAGAGTATGACCCAAGACATAATAGGGGAAGCACTACAAAGATAGTAAAAGGTCAATCAGGAGATTTGAAGTATGAAATCCCCATCAAAGTGGATAAATACAAAGAAGCAAATATTGTGGTTGAAGTATATCCTGATGGAACTGTACCTACTGAGATAGTAACTCGACCTGTTCAGTTTAAGAAATTGGGAGAAGTAAAAAAAGTATTTGAACTTATGAAGGATAATGGTGCAGATTTCAATGCTAATGGTAGAGCTGGAATGCATATGACTTTTTTGATAGACCCTCATAAAGAGTTTAGTAATTTCGACAAAGTAGTTGCTCAAAATGTAGTTCAATTGACAAGAGCTTTCTACCCTGAGATTGTTAAATTGTTTCCAGGGAATACTGAAAGAAAAAGAACAAGACCAATGGAGTATAGAAGAATCCCAACCCAAAGTGATATGATGGGTTTGAATATGGAACATTATACAGGGATTAGTATTAGAAAAGATAACAATGGAAATATCTGGGCTGTTGAAGTGAGAATGCCGGATGGAACAAATGATTGGGACTTGATAGAAAAACAAGTGAGATTCTGGATGGCTTTATTTCGTCAAGCGGCAATCATTGGAAGATACGGATTAGTAGAGTTCGACCAAGCAACTTGGGATGTTAATAAAGATTTTTTTATAAATCATAGAAGTAGAAATTCTTCTGTGAGAGGAAAAGGAAATACAAGTGCTTTGTTAAAATTGTTAGATACAAGTCTTAGATATTATGGATATATGTCTGAGGAAGAAAATGAAGCTGAGTATGAATTAAAATCTAAGATGATGGAAATGATTATCAGTGGAGCTAGTATGGAAAAAATGAAAGAAGTTCTTTCAGTAAAAGCTGACGATACGGTTATGCGAAGAGTGAAAGAAATCGTAGGGGGTAAATAAGATGTGTGGAATACTTGGAGTCCATATAAAGAAACCCTCCTTACTGGTGGCTAAAAATCTTTTTAGAATTTTTCATAACCAAAAGAACAGAGGAACAAATGGAGCTGGAATGGCCTTGCTTCGGAAAGGAAAGATAACGAGGGTGAGGTCTGTCACTCCTTTCAATCTGTTCAGTATTGGTTTTTTAGATTTTTGGAGTGATGTGAGAAAAGGAGATTGTATCTTATTTCATCATCGGATGCCTACTAGCGGTGGGAACGGAGATAGAATAAAGAGCAATCACCCTATCTGTGATGAGAAAGAAAATGTGTTCGTAATTCATAATGGAGTAATTATGAACAATGACGACCTTTATACTGAACTCATTAAGGGTGGTCATACATTTAATACTATGACGAGGAAGAAGAAGTTTACTGATAGTGAGATATTTGCTCATTTGTTGGAGAATCAAAACAAGGGAATAAAAAAGATAGTAAAGGATGTGTCTGGGAATTTTGCTTTGGCTTACTTTTACAAAGGACAAAATTCAATCCATTTGTTTAAAGATGTGACTACTCCAATGAGTGTGTTCAATGACGAAGAAGATAATATCTACTTTGCTAGTGAGTTCCCTAATGGTGGAAATTTCACTGCTCCTATCTACATAAAACCTCATACTGCTTATGAGTTGAAAGGTGGAAAGTTGATAAGAGGAAAAAAGTATGTCTTGCCTGTGGGTAATACTCCTAAGAGAAAAGAGTTCGGAAACTTGTGGAGTTGGGATGCTAAGTACGATGCTTACAAGGGCTTTGAAGATGATGAGAAGATGGAAACGACTGACTATTGGGGTGAAGAAGATGCTCGATAAGAAAAAACAAAGTGTGGAGGTTCAATAAGATGTTATTATTTGTTTATGGAACTTTGAAAAAAGGTAGAGGTAATGATGGGCTTTTATCTACTTCTAAGTTTGTTGGGTTTGACAAACTCAAAGGTAAGCTGTTCGACTTAGGTGGTTGTCCAGGTTATCTAAATCAAGGAGAATCAGAAGTAATGGGAGAAGTGTATGAGATTAACCATCCTACTTTGATGCACTGTGATGTCTTAGAAGGTCATCCCCATTGTTACAAAAGAGAAATACTGACTACTAATGGTGGTCTAAAAGTATGGGTATATATTTACCCTGAGAATAGAACTAGAGAAAATACTATCATCCCTTCTGGGGAATGGTGAGGAGGAAAACAAAATGGAAGAATACAAAATAAGAATGTTTCATCGGAAAGGATATATCGATTTGGATACTAAAAGTGCTTTCGGAACTGCAGAAGTCAAAAAATGTACTGCTGATAAAGTGAGTGAAGTAGTCAATGAGAACATTCATCGATGTGATAAGATTATCATTGAGGTAGTAAAATGACTTTACCTTGGATGAATAAACTAAGGCAATGGAAGGAAGAAGGTCAATCTGATGCTTCAATTGTGAAGTTGATTATGGCTTATGGTCTTTCAGAAGAAAAGAGAATCAATAAAGCATTTGAAACTGGTGATAAAGAATGAGAGAGAAATTCAAGTGTAGTAATTGCAATAGGATTAACATTATCAACTATGGAGCAGTCGGAAATGAAAGCTTTTTTGACAAGTCGTGTAGTTGTAAGTGGAATTATTTAAGAGAAAAAAAAGGAGTTGATGAAAAATGGGACAGTATTTTGTAATGGTAAATAAGGACAAGAAACAATACCTTCATCCTCACACTTTTGGTGATGGGTTGAAGCTTTTAGAGTTTGGATGTAGTGCAGAAGGAACACTAACAGCTCTTACTTTATTGCTGAGACAAAGCAATGAAGGAGGCGGAGGAGATTATAATGGAGATGATAAGATAGTCGGAAGTTGGGCAGGGGATAGAATCGCAATCGTAGGAGATTATGACAAGTCCTTGCTCTATTTTTTAGCCCATAAAAATTATGAGGATGTTAGCAAAAAAATGGCTAAGGTGTTAGAAACCGAAGGCATAAAAGTTACACCCATGGGAGAAGAAACTCATAATATGGTGGAGGAGTTGAAAAATGGCAATGTTTAAAGAACTAGGAGAACTAAAACAACAAGTGATGGGATTAGATATGGCTACTGAAAGGGATGTGTGGACAACCCAAAAAGATGCTCCCATTTATGAACAAGGAACAATAAGTACAAAATCTCTTAGTCATAAAGGGATTTGGAACATTGACAAAAATCATTTGAGCTGTATAGCTTCAAAGAACTACAAAATCATTCAACATAAAGAAGCGTTTGGACAGCTCTTTGATACTTTCGGAAGACTTGGAGTAAAAGTTACTGGAAGAATCAATAATGATGGAGACCGAGTAGTTGGTGACTTTCTGTTTGAAAGTATGGTGGATGATGGACAAAAGGGCATTAAGATGGGTATGAGGATAAAGAATAGCTATAACAAAACTCAAAGTCTTAGTGCTGAACTATTTGCTTTCCGATTAATTTGCAGTAATGGAATGGTGCTTGGTAGGGCTATCAAAGGAGTTAAGCTACGAAGAGTACATCTTGGGAGTTTTGATGTAAGGAAAGAAATGGAATCTTTCATCACTAAAGCTATCAATAGTAATGAGGATTTAAAGATGATAGTGAACAATGCTATGAGTGATACTTTAGAGTGGGAGTATTGCAAAACCATTCTTAAAAGAGTGATTGATGTAAAGAAGTACAGAGAAACTATAATCTTTGAACTATCTGAAATTGATAAAGTCACTAGATGGGATATCTACAATGCGATAACTCACTTGGCTACTCACGGAGAAAATCTGAGTGAGTTCGTGGAAGGATGGCTACAAACTCAAGCCCAAAGGATTCTAATAAATGAACCTTTGAAGTTAGACTAGGAGGAAACGAAAAGTATATATACTTTAGGAGTTATAATGATATAATGGTTAGCGATATTGGTGGAAAGGTTGAGAAGTTATTTCTTAGATAAGCCTTCGAGATTCCTCCTTAATACCTAAAGCCTTTCCACTGACGCTAAAACCAATAAGACTTCAAGAATTTAAATTGAGGCGGAGAACAAAAATGGAAAACTACATTAGATTTGTGAAACAATTTCTTAGCTTTTCGGAAGGAGAGAAGCTAGGACTAACGGAGAGTTATGGCAATTCAGCTGAATCCTTTCAGGAGAACATAAGGTATTCAATTAATCATTGTAAGATTTTTAAGGTGGGGGAGGATGTCAAGAAGTTATTATTCTTGACTAAACCTCCTGTCAAGAACAATCATATCAATCTTCCCTTTCCTGAAATGTTTATTGATGTATCTTTTTCTAAGGAAGAACTAAACAAGATAGGATTAGATATGGGCTACGGAAGAATAATTGGTATAATGTTAAAGAAGGGAAATATGATTCACGAGAAGTTGGGTGGTGATGTTGTCGGTGAGGCTTTGAGGATTACTATCTTTTCAGAAACTGGCGGCAAGTGGTGGTTTGATACTTTCAACAAAAACATTAATCTAACTGAAGGATGGAATGATTGGAATGTAACAGTAAAAGAGAATGAAACTACTGACAAAAAGGCAAAGAAGATAGTGCATTGTTTTGCTTTAAACTTTCTTAACTTTATGAACAATCCTGAGATACAAACTGTCGTGGTTGAGAGGGATGACGAAAAGAATGAGAAAAGGATTAGCAAAGGAAAGATACCTTTACCGAGTATCCATCACGTCAGAGTTACTGGTGTACTAAAAGAATATCTCAATAAACTAAATAGTGAGGGTAGCTTTGAACTAAGTCACAGGTTTTGGGTGCGAGGACATTTTAGAACTCTGAAGAGTGAAGAAAGATATGGAAAAAATGCAGGAAAGAGGTCTTGGATTCTACCTTACATTAAGGGCAAAGGTATCCTTGTGGAGAAGCAGTATGATGTGGTTAAAAAACCAAAAGGTATATAAAGGTGTATTATATATTTATAATAATAGGTATTATGGAGGTAATAACAAAATGGAAACAAAAGAAAAAATTAGGGAATTAGTTAGGGAGAAAATAAAATCCAATGAATTTGATGGGAGTAGTTATTGGGATTGGTATCGATGGGTAAAAAGTTTAGGTTTTGGTCATCGTCCTACAAAACAAGAAACGAATGAGGTTTTATTTTTTGGTTTATCATTGAATCAAAATCCTACTGATTGGAAAGATGGGAGGAATCAGTTAGCAGAAAAATGCAAAAAACTTCAAGGGGTAATTTCAGAATGAAAATGAAAGGATGGAAAGACGGAAAGAAAGAATTCATTAGTTGTTCTGAATGTGGACACGAAAACTATAAAAGTGATTTTGTTGGAAGTTCTACAAATAAATGCTGTAGAATGTACTATAAAGAGGTGGTATAAGATGGGTTGTAGAATAGGGTGTACTGATGAACATTTATGTATTGGTGCAGATTGTGGAGATTGTCCTCAATGTGATAGTATGGGGTGGAAGAATGAAAACTAGTAAAATAAGAATAACTAAAGATGGAGAAAATAGGATTACCCTTTTAAAATCTGAAGGGGAGAAATTTATTCAAAAAGAAGTACAAGTGTACGAATCACATAAGAAATTAAAACCCACGGAGGAAAACAAAAATGGAAACGAAAAAAGGAGAATGTAAATCTGTGCAATATGTTGAAACTGTTAAAGCAAACAGTTTCAGTGGAAGATATGGTGGTGTAGGAACGGACTTTAAAATCTATTTCGATACTATCGAGGATTTGAAGAAAGGATTGGATGCAATCTTAGAGGGTAAAAGATTAATGGAACTCTCTACTGTAAGTATAAATACACCTATGGGGGTCAAGTAAGATGGCAGTAAAAACATTCGTAGGAGAAGATATTGTAAAGATTGACGAAGAAGTCAATGCTTTTATGAAATCTAAGGGAAGAAATTGCCCTGTAAGAACTGAAGGGTTTTTAGTGAGTGATTCATCAAATGTGTGGAAGATAGTACATAAATCTACTGTCTTTTATGACGACCCTACTTTTGTAGGTAATCAAGGACAAAGGATGACTGAAGCTGTGAACCAAGCTAGTGATAGTTTCTTTCCAAGTGGAAATACTCCAACGCCTACTAAAAAGACTGATAAGATTGGTGCGTTATGGGTGAGAGGAACTAAAACTTCTGGAAAGTTGAATGAATCAAACTTTGAACTAACTGAGGAGATAAAGAATTCTTTAGAACATACAACTACTAAATCTGGCGATGATATGATGGTCGGAAACATTAATGGAGTAGATGTAAGAATTTTAAAGAATAAGTTTAAGGTTGAAGAAAAACATCCTGACTTTGTTATCTTAGCAAAGTAGGATAACTATTTTTTTATTTTTTTTATTATTGAGTGGAGGTACAACAATGCAAGAATGGAAAAAAGAAATGAAAGTAATCAAGGAGGCGTTTGCAGAAAGCAAAACTGATAGCTTGGAAACTACCCTTCATAAGAGGGTACTTCAAACTTACGATGGATTGATTAAAGTAACTATAGAATGTCCTGAAGAATTTGAGGATTTGTTCAACTCTGGAGAAACTCTGAATTTAAAAATATCGAATAGTCAAACGAAACTGGCTAAGTAATGATGAGCTTACCTCAATATTACAAAGCAAAAACTATGATTAAGAAGAAGTGGATAAAAGTAGTAAGCAAAAGTTCATCTGTGATAAGTTTTAAGTACAGGGAATATGATATATTATATTTGATACATAGGGACTGGTGGAGTTGTACTTGTGAATTTGGAAGTCTTTGGAGTAAAACTTCAAAAGACTGCTGTCATATTATGGCTGGAAAGCTTATGATAGAATGGGAAAACCTGGAGGCAAAAAAAGATGGTGTTAAAATTTGATGCACAGAGAGGTAATACTAAACTAACTGATTTCGATGACAATCATTTTGAAGTATATGGTTGGAAGGGAAAGGGCAGTTTAGATATCGTCAAGTGTAATGATGGAGAAAGAGTTTTAATAATAGAGCATAGAAAAGATAAGCATACTGGTGAAATAACCAAAACTACTACTGAGGTTGATTTACAAAATGTGCTGAATCTTTGGCAGATTCTTCAAAAGAATTGTGAGGTTGGAGAAACCTATGGATATAGATTTCTCATTGATAAGCTGAAGAAGTTCTATGGGTTTACTGTAGATGTTGAAGCTTGGAATGGTGGGAGAAATAGAAGCAAATACTATTTCCCTTATCATTACTATCCTTTAAAGGTGTTAGAATCTGAAGGATTGATAAAGTATTTTGGAAGAGGAGGCGTGATGTTAAAATGACTGTACACAATTTTAAGAGAAAAACTAAAGGAAGACCACCCCATGAGATTGAAGTGGTTAAGATAACTTTGCATGAAATAATCAAACTCTTGCAGAATAAATACGTCAGAGGAACTGATGTAGCCCTAGAATTAATAGATGTGGGTCTAAGAAAAAGTGATTTGAAACCTATTATTCACGAGTTGATGAAGTTACAATGATAACTCACAATAAAGCCAAAATTATTATGCAAAGAAATAGAATCAAGAATTTAATTAGAATAATGAATCGTCATAAGAATGTGCTAAAGTGGGGAAGCAATGAAACAGATAGACATATTCAGATGAAGCTAGAGATTTGTAAGTTTCTCAAAAATCAAGGAGAGGAGTTTTATACAGAAGCTATATTTGAAGATGGAAGTGGTAGGGCAGATATATTAGCAGTAGATAGAGAAGTCATTATCGAAGTCTATGATAGCGAGAAAGAAGAAAGCTTGAAAAACAAAATCAACAAATATCCACTGCCTATTATTTTAGTAAATGCCAAAGAGGAATTTACTGAGGAGTTGATACAATAATGGCAAAAGCAACAGTAGATAAAAAAGGATGGTTTAATTGTGATGGAAATGGTAAGTGTGGTAGCAGTTGTTATAATTCTAGGGAAGATATAAAGAGGTGTTTTAACTGTGGGGATTGTCCTTCTTATCAAAGAGATGGATTAAAGATAAAAGATGAACGAGGACAAACTACTCTTGATTCTTTCTAAAACCAAACATTTATATATGAAATAACTTATATGGATATAATAATGTCTCCAATAATAACTCCATTAAAGAATTTGTTAAAAAATAATCCTCAAAGAAAGAGCATAACTTTAGATTCTTATTTGAAAATTAAGCAATTATTTATAGATAATTCTAAGAAGGAATTCTCTGCTACTAAGGTCAGAGATACTTTGAATATAGATTATTTTAGTGTGAGAATAGCATTAGATGTACTCCGGAAAGAAGAGTTTCTTGCATTAAATGGAAATTTGTGGAAATTAATTAAGTAGAATAAATTGGGGTAAAAAGTGGTGAAGAATATAAGCTGGGAAGATTTCGATAACCTCTGTTATAGTTTAGCGAATAAGATTCAGGCTTCTGGAAAACAATTTAAAAGCATTTATGGAATCCCTAGGGGTGGATTAATTGTAGCTGTTAAGCTTAGTCATATTCTAGGCATACCTTTCAAGGAGGATGCTGATTTGGTAGTGGATGATATTTGTGATAGTGGAAAGACTTTAGAAGGTATTAAAAAACATACTGCTACTTTACATTTTAGGGTTGGAGCTTCAGTAAAACCTAATTTCTATGTAGAAGAAAAAAAAGACGAGTGGATTAAATATCCTTGGGAGGTTTAAATGTGTGGGATAGTTTTATGTCAGAACATTCCTCTTCAACATTATAAGAAGATATTGAAATCTCTTTCTATTAGAGGGAGGGATGGATTAGGATATTATACTAAGAGTGCTGATGGTGAAGTTATCAATAAGAGTTTATCTAATCCTGAGTTCTTATCTTCTTTAAAGATTAAGAAAGATGCTTATCTGTTGATGGGAAATTCTAGGGCTATTCCTACTACAGAATATGAAACTGGTGGGGGGAATGCTGTAGAAAATCAACAACCTTTTTCTGACAACAGATTCGTGGTAGTACATAATGGAATTATTTCTAATGACAAAGAACTGATTAAACAATACAAGCTAAAACCTTCTAGTAATGTAGATACTGCAATTCTCCCTTGCTTGTTTAGAAAAGTGGGAGTAATAAAAGGATTGAAATGTCTTAAAGGAAGTTTTGCAATTGTGTGTTATGATAAACTTAAAAAAAGAACTTATGTAGCTAAGAACTTTATGCCTTTAATGATTTGGAAGGGTGCTAATAAACTAATGGTTGCTTCTTTGCAAGAAATGTTTCCCAAAGAATATCTTAATGCTTTGGAAGTAAAGCCTTACAGTTGTTTAGAATTTAATGAGAAATCTGAATTCGTGAGGAAATATTCCTTATATCCTAGAAAAAGAAACAAGAAGGTTTTAGTTATTTGCAGCGGAGGGATTGATTCTGTAGTGACAGCTTACATTTACAAACATTATAAGTACCAAGTAACCCTTCTTCATTTTACTTATGGGCAATCTGCTGAATCTGCAGAGTTGTATGGAGTGAAGAAGATAGCTAAAAACCTAAGATGTAAGGTTATTGTCTATGATGCAAATAAAGTATTTGAGGGATTCAAGTCTGTTTCTAAACTTTTAACTAATACTAAGCCTGATAAGAAAGTGCAGATGTTAGATGCTGAATCGACATTCAGTTACGTGCCTAATAGAAATGCTATCTTTGCAATGATTGCTGGAGGTATAGCTGAGATGAATGGCATTGATACTGTTTCTTATGGAGGTCAGCAAATGGATAGTGTCTATCCCGATAATAATCCTCCTTTCGTAGATGGTGTAAACAATCTATTCAAATATGCTTTGAACTGGGGAACTAATACTAATTTTACTTCTCCTTTGATTCATCTTATCAAACACGAAATAGTGGCAATAGGAAATTATCTAAAAGTTCCCTTCAAGAATACTTGTTCGTGTTACTATCCTACTTTAAAGAATAAAGAGATTATTCATTGTGACGAATGTGGTTGTTGTCAATTTAGGTTTAAATCATTCCAGATGGTTAAGGATTTAAATTTAAAAGTGAATCAAGCCTGGATGAGTAAGTACGTTAAAAGATTACTGTGATACTATGACTAACAAAAGAATTGTGGAAAATATAATTTGTGCTATCGGAGATGATGTTACTAGGCTTGGTCTTGAAGATACTCCTAATCGAGTAGTGAAGATGTGGGGTGAGATTTTCAAAGGTTATGATGCTACTAAAAAACCTAAGATAACAGTCTTTGATAACAATGCTGATGGAATAGCTTATGACGAAATCATATTTGATTCTGGATACTTCTACTCTTTTTGTGAACATCATATGATTCCTTTCTTCGGAAGATATTACTTTGGGTACATCCCTGATAAAAAGATAGTAGGTCTAAGCAAGATAGCAAGGACTGTGGAATATTTTGCTTCTAAGTTACAAACCCAAGAACGTCTATCTTCTGAGATTGTGGGATATCTTCAAAGTAAACTAAAAGCTGAAGGGATGATTCTAGTATTAGAAGCAAGACATCTCTGTAAAGAAATGCGGGGTGTGAAGATGTATGGGGGAATAATGAAAACCTCTAAGGTCATTGGAAGTTTTAAGAAAGAACACGAACTAGAAACTAAATTCTTTCAATTAATGAGTGGAGATAAATTATGACTTATCTATACTTCGCAGGAGCAGAGAATCCTCATTTCAGAAAGTTACTAGAACAAAATGGAGTGCAAAGAGTTCTTATAAGTTACTTCAGTCTAGGAAATAACCCTTTACCTTTTACTTCTCAAAGTATATTTTTAGATAGTGGAGCTTATAGTGCGTTTACCCAAGAATTTGAAATCAATATTCAATCTTATATTGCTTTCATTAAGAAACATTTGTCTAAGATAGAAATATATGCAAACTTAGATGTAATAGGAGATGCTGAAGCTACTTACAAGAATCAGAAGATAATGGAAGATGCTGGATTAAGTCCTTTGCCTTGTTTTCATCACGGAGAAGATTTCAAATGGCTTCAAAAATACTTAGATGAAGGACATACTTATATTGCTTTAGGAGGATTAGTAGGGGGAAGTTATAATAAATTAGCTCCTTGGTTAAAGAAATGTCTTAAAATCATTCCTGAAGATGTAAAGGTTCACGGATTCGGACTTACTTCTACTAGGTTGTTGAAACAATTTGATTTCTATTCAGTAGATAGTACTTCTTGGTTGATTGGAGGAATATATGGAACTGCTTTCTTCTTCAATGGAACAAATCTTACTGGTGTTAAATCCATCCCTAAGTTCAAAAATGTATCGTCTAAACTATTCAATAACTTAAATGTAATTCAATGGAAGAAATATGCAAAGTATCTGGAGGCAAGAAAATGGAAACCATATATAAAGAGATAGATATTAACAAAATAAAACTGAACACTTACAATCCTAATGAGATGGAAGATGATAACCTTCAACACTTAAAGGAAGAAATACAAAGAATAGGTTTAGTGCAACCTATCATAGTGCGTCCTGATGGAGAAGAATTTATAGTAATAGATGGGGAACATAGATTTAAGATATGTCAAGAGAACAAACTAAAGACTATTCCTTGTATGATAGCTGATGTAGATGAAAATACCGCTAAGACCCTAACAGTAAACTTAAATAGAATAAGAGGAAGCAATAACTATCTAAAGTATGCTAATCTCTTATACGAACTAGATGTTGATTTGTCTTCAGATGAGATAATGAAGAACTTAAAAGTAAGTGAAACTGAATTAGCTGGTTTAAAGCTAGTAACTAAACTACCTGATTCAAAAGTAAAAAAAGCAAAACATAGGTATATTGACTGTCCTAAATGTAATTTTGGGATAAAACTCTGAGGTGAGGAAGAATGGGAGAAACAAAAATAATAGGATATGAGCAAGTAAAGGTTGAGGATATTAAACCTAACGAATACAATCCCAATGAAATGACTGCTGGTATGATGGACCACTTAGTGAAAGAAATTAAAAGAAGTGGATTCTTACAACCTGTTTTATTAAATCAAAACAAAATAATCATAGATGGTGAGCATAGATGGTTAGCTGCAAAACAATGTGAACTAAAAGAAATACCCGCAGTATTGATAGAACTAAGCGATTCAGATGCTAAGATAACCACTATCAATATGAATAAGATTAAAGGAGAACTAAACCCTCATAAGTTTGCAGAACTCCTTTCTGATTTGAAAACAGATATAGAAACGGACGAGATAATCAAAACTTTTAATTTGAGCATAGATGAAATAAATACTTATGCTGAATTGCTAGAAGTACCTGAAACTAAAATTGAAAAGTTAATTCCTAAAGAGAAACATAGGGCTGATGTATCTTGTCCGGAGTGTGGACATAAATTTACTATTTAGTGGGGTGAAAACAAATGAGTAAATATAACGAAACAACAAGAACTGCAGTAATGAAGTTATTTATAGCTGGAGTACCTGCAGAGAGAATAAAAAATACTACTGGTGTAACTACTAACACTATTTACACCTGGAGAAAGAAATATAATTGGGACCAAAAGAAAACTAAAGTAGATGAAAGAGTACAGGAAAAAGTAAAAGAAACTCTAGCGGATATTAAGGTTCGTCAGCATAAAATCTTAAAAGGAGTAATAAGTAGGTTTGTTGAGAATCTTGGAGATACTGACCGGAAGGGAAATAAACTTCTTAAAGTAAATGTCAATGAATTAGTGACTGCCCTTAAACACGAATTACATTTATTTGGGGATGCAGAGATAACTGTCAATATAGATTCAACTGTAAAAGATGCAGAGAGAAGGTTAGTGGAATTTATTGCTAAAGAAAAGAGTTCAAATGACATCCGCTAATCCGACTAAAGTCGGTAGTTTCCAAGATGAAGGAAATAATAGAGGAACAAGATGACAAAATATAATATTAAATCAGAAGCAAGAAAAGTGTTTGAGGAATTAGATATAATAAAATCAGAAGATTGGGTTTATAGTGAGAAAAACCAAATGAAAGTATATGAGCTTATTCAACTTAAAAGAATAGCTGATAGTTTAAATAAACAAAATGAAGTATGAGATGATATGTTATAAGGATAGGTCTATTGACATAAGTATGTTAGAAGGTCAGGGTTGGGAGTGTGTGAGTACGCTTAAAGACAAGGTTACTTATGTCTATGCAAAGGATAATCAAAGACGTATTGTGATTACACATACAGAAGGTCTTGATAGATTGTTATTAGAATATACTGTACCTCCTTCTGTAGGGAAGGCAAGGCGGTGCGGTAAGTGGTAATTGAAATGAACAAAATACATCAAGGAGATTGTATTGAAGTTATGAAAACACTTCCAGAGAATAGTGTAGATGCGATTGTAACTGACCCACCTTATGGTTTAGAGTTTATGGGTAAGAAGTGGGATTATGATGTGCCAAGTGTAGAACTTTGGACAGAGGTTTTACGAGTATTGAAAGAGGGTGGCTATCTTTTAAGTTTTGCAGGAACAAGAACACAACATAGAATGGCAGTAAATATAGAAGATGCAGGATTTGAAATAAGAGATATGATTGCTTGGGTTTATGGTAGTGGCTTTCCAAAAAGTCACAACATAGGTAAAGCGATAGATAAAAATAATGGGAAATACAAAATAGATTTAACTGACTTTGGAAATTACATAAAAGAAAAGAGAGAAGTAAAAAGATATAGTAGAAAACAATTAGATGATATTATGGAAACCTGTACTGCTGTTAGTTGGTGGGAAGGCAGAAAAACAGGAGTGCAATTACCAAGCAAGAAAATGTATAAAAAATTAAAAAAGGTTTTAGATTTAGATAATAAATTTGACGATTTAATTGATTGGGCAGAAGCAGAAAGAAAAGTGATAGGAAAAAAGAAAACTCCTGATGGAAAAGATTTTGATGCAAGACAACCTAAAGGGTGGGCAAATGCAGGGTTTGATGGTATAGGTAAAACTTACGGAAGTGTACACATAACAGCCCCAACAACAGAAGAAGCTAAACAATGGGAAGGATGGGGAACAGCTTTAAAACCTGCACTTGAACCTATTACAATGGCTCGGAAGCCCTTTAAAGGAACAGTAGCAAATAATGTATTAAAGAATGGAGTAGGTGGAATTAATATAGATGGGTGTAGGGTTGGAACAACAACAGAAACTCATTCAAAATCTAAAGAATCAGCAAAAGGTAGTGGGATATTTGGTGAGTATGGAGAAGTTAAAACAGAAATAAAAAACTATGGAAGATTCCCAGCTAATATAATACTAGATGAAGAAGCAGGTAAAATGTTAGATGAACAGAGTGGGATTGTAAAATCAGGAGAACCAAAAATGAGAAAATCATTAGTTGGTTTTGGACAAGGAAATGTTTTTGGTTCAGGGAGTATAGGGAATAGACCAAATGGGGAATATGGTGATAAAGGTGGAGCTTCTAGATTCTTCTATTGTGCAAAAGCAAACAAGAAAGAACGCAACAAAGGGTGCGAAGGTATCTCTAAGAAGCCAAGAAGTACAGCAAATAAAATGATGGGACAATCGGGTGAAATGAAAACAGGCAGTGGTAACGACAGGACAACAGACTTTCACAACAACCACCCAACAGTGAAACCAATTGAACTAATGAAATACTTGTGTAGGTTGGTAACGCCAAAGAAGGGAACAGTCCTCGACCCATTTATGGGAAGTGGTACAACTGGAATCGCGGCAAAACTTGAAGGATTTAGTTTTGTTGGAATAGAACTAGATGCAGAGTATTTAGAAATAGCAAAATTACGAATAGATGCATACGAAACAGAGGCAACATTAGAGGATTTTGTAGAGGAATATACTGAAAATATACAAGAGCAGGGATTGGAAGAAACTGTAATGGTTCGTGGTGAAGAACGAAAAGCATCAGAGTTTGATAAATAATACAAAGGAGAATTCCAATGAGTGAAACATATAATTTAGGTGAAAGTGTAGTACATCGTGGTAGTCAAAAGATGGGGAAGGTCGTTGATGCCGCAGAAAGCACAGAAGATGGAACTACTGAATCTGTAGAAATTCAATTTGAAGATGGTTCAAGAGAGTGGCATTCTGTTAGTTCAGTTTCTAAAATGTTATATGAAGTTGAACCAGATTCTGGGAAATTTTTGCAAGATTAATGTCCTTGGACAGACTTGCTGGCGCACTTCTTTATGTTTTTCTTGTTGTTGATATAGGTTCTTTCTTCAGGCAATCAGCTTTTGGATTATAGTTTTGATCCTCGCTTTGACAATTATTACAACAGCAACCACATCCATCTGTTCTATCACGACAGATTACGCCTTCTTGCCAACAATATCCATATCCATCGTCGCGATGTGGATGATTCATGCAAGTTCTCCAATCAGCAGCACCACCTTTATTTTGACATTTCCATTTCTGTAATTTTTTATCGAAGTAGCAACAACTACCTTGCACAGCGGTTCCATCAGCCGTAAGTGGTGCATTGGGCATGCTTCTAGACTGTTGGTGTGTGGCACCTTCCATACAAAAACCCCAATCCCTTGATCCCATCCAGTGTAAGTTGGGGTCATTTTCACATTGACGATAGGAATATTTTATGATTCCTTTTGCATGACTTGATCTTACTGCTGTCGCGACGGAAGGTGGTGTATAAGAATCACCAGATTTTTTTTTGTTTTTCGTTTTCTTAGACTTGTTTTTCTTTTTGGGTTCTTTTGGTGGAACTGTACCAATGACAGGTTCTTTGGGTTGGTTTCTGTCTGATCTAAGAACTCGAATATATGTCATTTCCCCAAGAAGATCTTTTTCGGGAATTTCTTCTTTTACTATAATTCTTTCCCAACCTTCATCGGTGTCTATTCTAAAAGAATCAACAGTAAATTCACCAATACCTTTTACCTCTACTTTATCATGTTCTTTTAATTGACCCAAAAC
>Ga0098047_10000390_pt1 | contig 17422 bp, 7 predicted proteins | sample 12_taG_FD_92585 | JGI IMG/M metagenome (GOLD analysis project Ga0098047, IMG submission 92585) | Marine viral communities from the Subarctic Pacific Ocean - 12_ETSP_OMZ_AT15267 metaG | ecosystem: Environmental > Aquatic > Marine > Oceanic | place: Subarctic Pacific Ocean | collected 2015-01-16 | reverse complement strand
GGTGTTAAATATTGGACAAAATATTTAGGAGACCAGGATTTAGATCAGCATGCGGCCGATATCAATAATGCTGGTATTTCTGCATCATACGAGAGTATTTCGCCCATTCTTCAATATTCTCCCGGTGAAGAGCTTTCTAATTGGAACACTCTGGCATTAAATTGGAATTTTGATAATGTTACGGGATCCGATGCCGGCGGAAACTTTTATGTGACAGACGTTAGTTCGGGCTCTGCTCTTTTAAGGGATAACTACGGGTGGCTTGGCAAAATATCAGGATACCAACATACTGGATATGGATACGGATTCGAAGCGTCCTCCACCTCTTCTATAGATAAGAGATTGGTGAACTCATTTAAATTTATAGATCCGGAAATTCCAATATCGTCAGATATGATACAGATATTATCCGAAGACGATAAAGTTTTTGGATTGCCGGTTTCGCAAACAGTACCAAGCTTCTTCTATTCAATAGAAAAGAGCATGTATGCTGCAATATCAGAGGAAATGCTAACATTTTTTGCTGGTGCTATTGATTTTAATAATGTAATCGGGGAGCCTGTTAATCGCTATCGCGAAAGATATAAAGCATTAGAAAAATTGAGGGAAATCTTCTTCCGCAGGGTTACCACCACCACCGACGTTGAAAAATTTATTAACTACTATAGGTGGTTTGATGATGCCTTATCTGAAATTATTTCTCAATTGATGCCGGCCTCGTCTGGGTTTGTGGCAGATGTATTAAATACGATTGAGAGTCATGTCTTAGAGAGAAACAAATATAAGTCGCAATTTCCTACCTTAGAATATAAACACGGCACCACCGCCAATATTGTTGGTATTAATGAGCTTACCTACAATTGGAGAATTAACCATCATCCGGTTTCGGATCTTCAAAAAGAAAATTCAGAATGGTGGCGCCAAAGAGCCAGTCGCCAAAATACATCTGTTATTTCTTCTGGGGATGCCACAATTAATCTCGATAGGGATACGGTAAGAGTTTCCGCAGAAAATGATAATAATTATTCCGCTTCAACTTTGGTTTCTATTGCGGGAGGCACCAGAACCACCTATGACCAGAGTACGTTTGTTTTGCGAAAGCTGGCACGCCCATATAAATTAGATGCCGCAAGGAAACAAGAGCTTCATGGCGGTGTTAACTTTACAAATAACAAGAACATTCATTTTACTTATAACGCTTTGTATCCCGCGGGCCCAATATTCATAACGGGTTCTGAAACAATTCCAGAAAATGTATTGGTATTTTTCGCCAAGGATATAGTTCCCCTCAAAGACAGCACAGATGTTACATCTCCCCCAGAGTTGAAAAAAATTCAAAGAGTGTTTAAGGTAAGCCATGGCCGGGATTGGGAAGATGGTTTGGGATATTCTAATGTAAAATCTACTTATGCTTTTCCTTTTAATATTCTTAGTTCTTCGGTTGTGTCTGGATATAACAAAGAAGTAGTCGATAAGATCACTGGCTCCATCGAGATCACCAATTTGCACAACGATGTTTATGGGCCAGAGATGGAAGTTCCGATGCAGGGCCCGTTTACTAATTTCGCAGTTGGTGGCCACCAGTCGCGACACGTTCCCTTGAACACTGGTACCGACAATTATACAAATCGACCAGAAGCCTGGAAAATCTTATTGGGTACCATCACGGGCTCTACACCGGATGTTACGGGCGCCCTGGGGATGGTTGGTGCAGATTATCCCTATCCGGATACTTCTTCATACCCCTCGGTTGTGAGCCAAAAGGCAGTTTATTATCGTGATTTTACAGCCAAGACCCCTTATAATATTAAAAATATCAAATCAACAACGGGTTCAGTTTTAGGAAATTATACACAGAATTGGCAGGTTGTCAATACTGTTGGGGCATATGCGAATCCAAGTCACTTTATCAATAATCAGCCATCTCTTCCAACACAAATAACAGAAACCCCTTCAGCTTCACAGGCCCGATCAATTTTGGATGTTCATCGGACAGCCGAAGGTCATTTCCAATTTATACCTGATTATTCCGTGGCATATTTGACAGGTTCGGCAAACAGATCCGTCATTAAGGGGCGATTTGCTGCGCCCGGCGGTATTGATACGATGGGGGGTGGATATCAGGATATTAGGGCAGCAGAACTATCAGTTTATAATGTTTTATCTTATCGCAACCTTTCGGTTATTAAACCTTCGCAGGGTCCATCTGGAACGACTTCTGAGCCTGTGGGTGTTGGAACACCAGGAATTCGAGTGTCTGATATTCATGGTCAAGATTTTGGCTTGCGCGCCCACCTCGCAAGACACGCCGCCCGTTTTGGAAGAGACTCTTTGTTGGTAACAAATCCGGGCGCCTCGTATGACCAATCTCCAGCAATGTTCAAGATCAACAGAAACACGAAACACTTAATTAAGTCTGGAGCTTCGGGTCTTTATGCAGCCTCACAATACGATAATTTTAATGTACAGCATCAGATTCCCAGATCAGACCGACAATATGCGTGGGTGACAAACTCATTGGCACCAAATAGTACTGCTATTAGATATTACGGATTCGCCCCCACTCGGGGCGCCCAAACCGGATTATTTTCAAGCTCTACGGATGGATATGTCGCCTATTTTAATTATGTATCCGCTAGTGATGTTCGAGGTACGACAACGCCGGCGCTTTACCAGCCAGTTCATAATCTCAATATTTTCACTGTGGATCCGGTCGATGATATTACCGCAGCCCCCAACACCTTGGGGTATACACTGGCAACAGCTAATGCCAATTATATAAATTCTGATTTATTAACAAAAGAAGGGATTAATGCACAAATAACGAGTTCAGTAAATTATTTTAATTTATTGATGACAAGAAGGGGCAATAGTTTTGGTTGGAGTTGGACGAGCGCTCGAAATGGGGATCATCCTATTTTAATTAAGCATCAGCGCAACAACGCTCTAACTATAGCCAAGAATTCAATTACATCTTATAGGCTCCCACCGGTTTCATCTCGCGGCCGCCCAGCGTTCGTCAATATGGACATTTCAGGATCCAATATGACCGTTAAGGCAACCTACAATAATGACAAAATCTTTTTCAATGAAGTGTCCTTGAATAATTTACAATATCCCATTATGCCCGTTGGCTCTACCCCTCTAGAGCAATTGCTGGGATTAAGTAGCATAAATTCTCTTTATCACGTACATTGGGTTCTTTATGCGCAAAATGTTTTTCCATCTTTAAGAAATGAATATTTGTCACGCTCATTAGAAAGGATAGGGTTTGATAATAAGTTTTGGAGAGACAATCTTATCCAAAGAGTTAATATTGGGACGGGCAGCACAAACTCATTTAATATTTCAGTATCACAGAGTGCGTGGCCGCTAGATGCGCAAGAAGACTTTCTTACGCGAACCGGACCCGTTACAATCGATACTGCGGGCGCCCCCTATGCCGAACTTATTAGTAAGGGAAAAGCCGGCGAATGTCAAAATAATTATGTTCATGTGCATACTGGATCTGGGGCCACGGTGATCGCCAGCATTAGAAGCTTAAGGCCGGGAGCCTTATATGCTAGAAAGCACTTGTTGCCTTCTCCCAAGTCGGTTGTCTCGCCTTCTGGCATGCCAATTCCTGAAACTGGAAGTTTGACGGATCCTTTTGGCGATGGAATTGAAATATTTGCTGGTGAAGCTAAGTGGGAAGCGGACTCGCAAGCCGGAATAGTTGTAAAATCTGGAAATACTTCAACATTTCAGGCGTCTGCGTCTGCGCCTTGGTTTAATAGTTATGGCGACTTTAATGCGGATTTAAAGCTTGTTGCCAAAGACTACTCAATCATTCCGGAATTTAGGATCAGTGAACACGTTGAGGATTATGTAAAATATGGATTGCTCAACCCTGGCAAATTTGATACATTTGAAATTCCAGGTACCAATAAGAATAGTAGCACGGCTTCGTTCTATAAGGATTATTCAAATTCAGAATTTATGGATAATTTTACCACGATTAGAGGCGAAACCTCTCTGCCGCCAACAGAAATTAGATTGGTATGTAATGCCGCCGTTAGATTTATCCCCTATAAGGGCTTTTATCCAGCCCAAAGAACTTTAGATTTAATAAATCAGTTTTCTAAATCATACGGCCCAGGCTTCGTTTCAACAAGGGGAGCCGGGAATGTGGCGCAGGAAACCACAGGCCGGCTAAGACCTCTGATTCAGCCTTTGTTCGCGCCCGGGGTTTTATACAACTCGATTAAATCTGGCATCGCCGTAGATTTTCCAGTTGTAACTGATAAAACAAAATTAGCCAAAGATTATTTCGGAGCCACTTCTGCGACGGGCAATTGGATGATCACCTCTGCAAATACTGCCAGCACAGATACAAGTGGTAGCGAGGGATATTCTGGAGGAAAATATTGGGATTATAGAGTTCCTTTTGAGGCCCTCGTGACGCCAACGAAATATATTTCTAACGTTAGGCTTTATGATTTGGAACCTCACCCCTCGGCTTCTTTGGATGTAACTGCATCGCTTAATGACAACACGTCGGACAACATATATCCACTAATGGCTGATAATTTCTTTGGACAGGTGGCAACATTTTTTCTCAAAGATAAAAGCTATACAAAATTGCAATCAGAAATTGTGGCAGACGATTTGCGGTTTGAAACCGGAAGTGTTTATGGCGCGAGATTAAAGATGTACCGTTCTACAACTGGCCCACGTACATATCAAAATGAATCTGGCTCCAGTGGCACCAATGGCGCCTATAGTATTTATGGGGGTCGCTCATATGTGGCTTTTAATAAGTTCGGTACAGGCTCATTTCCGCTACCACAAGATCCAAGGCAAAATCCAGATTTTAGAGAAACGTTTACAATGTATAGTAGACCAACGGCTTTTGGTCCCCCTGTTGCTGGGCGCTTGGCACAAACTCTTGCCACCGCCTCTGCGACAATTTCTGCCAATGTGGCCGATGGATTAAATGGTTTTAATTGGGCATTTACACCCCCATATTATAATGGTGAAGCTTGGGTAGACTTTATATTTAGACCCGAAGACGGGGTGTCATACGATTTGGAAAGAATGCTAGCGGAAACTACAACCGTTCTTTGGCGCTGTGATCCGGGGATATCAGCCTCGGCTGGAAGTGTAACAAGCACACAGTTGTTGAAATCTTTTGATAATGCGCAATTAATTTATGAAGGCAAAAATGTTAATGATAATGCCATGCAGTTAGACGCTAGTGTTAATTATCTTGGCGTTGAGAGGGTCATGAGACAAAGAAAAGATAAATTTGGCAATGAAATAATGTCAGAAAATGAAACTGTCGGCAAGAGATGGATAATTCAGCCCAAATGGGAAACCCCTATGTTGAATTTTAATAATTTGGGTATTCATCCCATAACCAACGCCGATTCAACGCTTACATTGCCCACATATGGTTCGGCATCTGTACCCAGAGGAATGTGGCATCAATTTGGCGTTATTCCGGATGCCCCCAGTAAGGGAGTTTTCTTGGAAATGGGAGATATTCCTGTTAATTGGTTAAAGAATCATTATAAGGTTATTGATAATTCAAGTGTATACAATAATCACGAACCAATTGTATCTGGCGCTACCGTGTACCAGAATATGAAATCATTAACGGATGTAATTGGATTTGGCCCAACGAACACTAAGAAGAGATTAGGAGAATTGCCAGAAAAAATAAGCATCAAAGAAGGAGTAGTGGCCATTCCTTATATCTTAGATAGTGTTGAAAATCCAGCCGCTGCACCGTCGTCTCTTCGAACAGAAAGAAAGAAATTTATTAATATTCCCAACGAAAGGGTTCTCGCCGCTATGGAAAACGCCTATGGATCCGCAGCCGGCGACTCTCTTGATGCATCTGGCGAATCGATTCGAAAATTAGTTCAAAAAATGAAGCGCTTTGTATTACCTCCCCAAGTTGACTGGTTGAACAATAAAGATATTAGTCCTATCGCGATGTATATTTTTGAATTTGAATACGAATTAGATAGAGATGATTTGAGCTATATTTGGCAAAATTTGGCGCCACGCGAGTCTAAAAAGATGGTGATGACCTCAGAGTCAATCGCGCACAAATTAGATAACAATGAATTATTAAGTGCAGACAATTTAAATCATTCCAATCTTCGTTGGATGGTTTTTAAAGTGAAGCAGCGAGCGGAAGGGGGATATTCTAGCTTGGTCGCCCCCCAGGTGGGCGAATCGACTATTAACGGAATATTTGACTTTAAGGACCAGACTAATGGTTACGACGCCAAGTTCAATTGGCCTTATGATTACTTCTCCTTTGTTGAACTAATTAATATGGATACCGAGGTACTCTATCACAATGCTGGTTCTGGCTCTGCTGGCGGTGGTGGAGGAATGTATTAAAAATGGCTAAATTTCTTAATAAAAAAGAACAAGTTTTTGATTTGCAACTGACAACATATGGGCGCCAGATGCTATCGGCTGGTAACTTTAGACCGTCCTATTACGCTTTTTTTGATGACAATGTGATATACGATAGACAATACGCCGGCTTTACTTCAAAGGGCCCCCAAAACGATATCCACCATCGAATCAAGAACACAACTCAATATTTTGAAGGGTTGACTTTGTTTGAAAGCGTAGAAGACACATTACAAGATTCTGGCGGCACCATATACGATGGCGAATTGCTCGACCCCACAACGAAACCAAGAAAAGACATTTTTAGATTTGATTCTGTTATTGGAGATGCCTTTTTGGATGCCGGCGCAAATGTTGCTCCAGCATGGAAAGTGGTCGCCCTTCAAAGCAAAATAACTTCTTCGGTCATTAAGGATGTAATAAGGGATACCGATGTTCCGCAGATTAACATTGATGCTATCTATAGTTTAAAAGTTGAAGACGGGGTGTATGATCCAAGCCCGGAAGGAGTTCGAGATCTTGAAACTTCTACCTCACTTTTTACAGACGGAAATATAATTAAATTAGTGCGCACCGACCCTTTAATATATGCGGAGGAATTAAATACTCAACTTTTAACTGAAAATTTTGAAATTGAAGTTTACGAAGTTCTCACTTCTATAATTGACAGCGTTTCCACTGAAACTTTAGAAAAAAAGTTTTTTGAAAGATACAAACCACAAATAGTAAATGGTATAATGGTTTCGCCTACATTAATAGAAAATCCCGAACAAGACCTAACGACCGATAGTGTAGAATATTATTTTGATGTGCTAACCGATGCCGAAGTTAATCAAATCTTGGCCTGCAAGGGCGCCGAGATTTTTAATAAACAATCTTATTATGTTAATCTTGATTTTGATTGTGACGAAGTGCAATCCGAAGAAATTTACTATGATATTTACGGAACAGTGACGGAGCCTGAAATATGCGATTAAACATGGGAAACAAAAAATGTCAATTTTAGTTTATCAAGGCGATACAACCGATAATTTCGGCAGGTATTTGCCTGTCCCTTATATTGAAAAAATTACTATTGAAGATGACTCGTTTAAAATTGATCTCGCGGTTCTGTTAACTATTACGCCGGATGAAGATATAGAAAGCGTTATCGGGGCCCTCCATCTTGATCAGGACGGAGATCAACAAGCAAATATTTATTGCATTCTTGCTTTTAATCAAGCCGCAGACACCCGCATTCCCGGAGAGGGCTACGGACTTCAAGCAGTCATAGGGGGCCCAAAAAATAATATATTTGAATATTACACCGAGCGCATGCTTGATCAAGAAGAAGATTGGGCCCATTACTCCTCGGGCCCCGTCGCCGCCCCATCATGGACCTGGGGCCGCGACGAAGGGGAGGTAGACAACTACCAACTTATTATGTTATTGGATTTGACAAGTGAAATATGGAGTGTTGGCGAGGGCACCGCAACACCTTACTATACAGACAACGATGGAAATAACATAATTCGCCTTCAGACAACAATAAATAAAACCCTAATAGAGATCTCCGAGCAATGGGGCGGCATGTGGACGACTGGTCGTGATTCCGCCGCCCACTGGGACTTTTATCATGATTTTACTGTTCTGGCTTTTAGTAGTCTCTACGAATATGATGTTGGTGATATTGATTATAAATTACAAAATCTGACTCTCCTCAAAAAAGAAATGAGTGATGTTGCCTATGAAAAAGTTATAGTAGACTTCGAAGTTGTGGCCAATCTTGAGACTAGATATTTTGATTCAAACGGAGAGATATACAATCAAACGCCGCTTCAAGCAATAAATAAATATTATTATAAAACTGAAACCGTAACGCATGCGCAAGTGGTGGATTATTTCAATGATTTACTGGATAGGTTTGAGGCAGAAAACGTAGAGCCGTTACAATATCCCCCCGAAGGCTTTCGTGCCGCGGCAGCACTAAAGAAAATGATGAACAACATTTCTTATGTTCTGGAAACGTATGCCGAAGAAGTTGAGCTTTTGGTCAAATTAGATGAATTAAGACAAATATTTCCCGATAAAACTCCCGCCACTCCACTCGGAAGGCTTTGGAGTCGTTATCACAAAAGAATATATACCATCAACAAAACTCTCAGAAGCAATCCCCGCGTTGTCCCCAGAGCAGTACGAAATGCTAAAATCTTTGATAACAGAGAAGCCGAAGCGGGAACTTGGTCGACCCCGGATAATTATAAAGATTCAGATGATCATAATAATTATTATATATACGAAACAGCTTATTGCGGACAACTAGCTTTGTGGACGGACCCGGATACCCAAGGGGGTCATACCGACATGAAAGGCCAGGCGCCCGAGAGCGGAGACGATAGAATTGCTTATGAGATGGATGTAGAAAGGTATTATTCTGAATATACCGATCCCGATACATCTGACGCCATCGTTCGCACCTCTGGTTACCATTTCTTTGATTATGAGAAAGCACTTCGAAATCTTGCCAACGTTAATCAAATAATAGACATAAGCAAGTTGGAAAACATAGGCATACATATGCCATTTAAATATTTTAGAGTTTTGTCGTCGCAGATATCAAGAGACCCGCCCCCGGCAGGCCCAAGCGACACCTCTGCACCATCAGATCCAGTAAAAATTACATCTATGCTAGAGTCCTCCGCAACATACCCCATCACCTACCAGTCCGAAATTTATAGTGCCGATAGCCGCCGAGATTATTTTATTGTAACCCCTGGTTTCTATAGTGATTATACGGCACAAAACGAGACTGTATTTTATTTGATCGATACCGGTGACCATATACGTAGTGCCGGTCTCGGTAGCGTACTTTCAAGCATGCCTGCTTGGGACTTAGATGGAACGCAGTTTAGGTGGCTTTATATTCAGTGGGCAGACAACGCATCCGATGATCTTCTGGCGGAACAGGCAGACTCTCGGGGGACGCACCCGGATTATGGACCGGGCTCCCTATACCTTATTTCAGTCGGCTCCCGCGAAGACGGAGAGGCTGACCTAGAGTTCGAAGACAATGGAGATGGTACCGGTCACATTTCATTTGAGGCCATCGAGACCGATGACCGCCTGATCGCCGGTCCGGCCGGCCTAAAAGAGGGGCCCATTGAGGCGCTTGCATATGTGGATTCCGAACAAGAGTATCTTATTTTAAAAGAAGAAGAGCATATGTATTCGGCAGTTCGTAATTTTGAACCAATGCAAACGTCATGGCCCCGAGATGCAATACAAGATTATCGATTAATGTGTTTTGAATTTCAAGATTTTATGGATGATGATTATGCTGATGTTTATGGCTATGGCGACATGTCGTACAATATATTGGTGACGCTCGAAGATCAATCTGTTGAAATGCTAAAAGACTTGATCACCGTTTATGAGGAGGCGTTGGAAGACTTGGAAACCTATAAAGGATATGCCGATACGGGCGATCCAACGTTGGCATATGACGAGGGCACGGGCTTCTTTAACGAATATTTTACAAGAGGGATAGTATCCACCTATCCTACCGAGAACCGCGCGCCATGGAATCTGGCGCCCTTTTTGTACATGCTCAGTAGGGATTTGATTCTTGATGAATTCGGCGGCGACATATACGAGATCCAGTTGGCGGCATCAAAAATTATTAATAATATTAACCCAACTAGTGGAACTTATTATGCTCTAGAGGTATTTCTCGCAGATATGCAAGATTTTTATGACCAATATTATGCAACAGGTTCTCCTTTTTATCAGGCCAACGTCGTGAATATATTCACTGGCGCCCCGGGCGAACACGCCACCAGCGGATACCCAACAGAGATAACTTTGGGGGTCCCCAACGCGTTTAATGCTAGCCTTTCTTCTGATTTCGTTTATGGCACTGTTTATCTGGATATAGAAGAACCCTGGCAGCCACCCTCAGAGGCCGAAATCGCCGCCGCGGTCCAGGCCGCGCTCGATGCGCTCGCCGAGGCTATCGCCGAATTGTTTTGAATATTACACCGAGCGCATGCTTGATAGGGGATGTGCGGACGTGAACTGGAGACCGAATACTACTGAGTCCACAAATAATAAGGAATTTTATACAAATGTCATTTAAAAAATCATTTAATTTAAAAAATTGGGAAGATCCTCGATTCAAAGAATCGAATTTTGGCAAACATGCCAGGGTGGCCATTGCTGATGGGCAGGTCATTATTAGGGCCGAACAGCCAGAAAGGTTAAGAATATTGCAAGCAACTGATCAATTGGCAGCCCAAGGCTATACCATACCCATAGGAAAGATCAACACCAAAGAACAAGCAAATAACTTACTAGAATCCTTGGGGTGTTGTATCTCCGCGAAGGGGAGAGATTTTTCTTTAATAGAAGAACAACCAAGCAAAGAACCGCTGGCTAATCCTAATATTGTGGACAAAGACGCCCTAAAGAAAGAAAAAAACAAACAAATAAAAATAACTGATAAATTTAAAAACATTAACGATCCTATTTTTCAAATGGATGGCGCGCCCCCGAGAAAAGATCAACTAAGAGATAAAAAAATTAGAAGTGAGGATCAGAACAAGCGAACGATAATGCTATCCGCCGACTTGGTGCAGTACAACCTACTTAAAGGTGTTACACCGTTAAAATATTTAAAATGAACCCTAATTATAATAAAGCGAGGATATTACATGGCCACAGATGATGAAATTGGATTTGAACAAGTTTTAGAAGACGGCATACAGCTTTATTTGTCTTCGATACCCACGGATATTAGTTTTGGTGATAACGGATTAATAGGACAAGACACTTTTCGTTTAAAATGGGAAAATCTTGAAGATCGAGACGCGTGGTCTGATTCAGTAAGAGCCCAATATGCCGCATATGAAGGGGGAGAAGTATCTGGAACAATAGCCATTTTAAAAGAAACAATTAAACAAAACAAACTGGAATCTACCATTGTTGACGAGGTTACGACCGATGTTGATCTTTATTATGCTTTAAATACCGGACTCTCTCAACGATCTCCTTCGTATGGAACGGTTAGGTACCCGGATCGCCATACTGCTTATGTTCCTATACAATATGGCGAAGTAGAAGAGGCTGGACTAGAAGCTAAATATAAAAGATATAGTGGGCAATGGAACACATCGGCCTTGCGTACACAAATGGATCCTCTTGTGGAGGGAGCCATGTCCATGGCAGCCAAAGCCGAAAGCAGATTTGATTTTAATCAAGCTGACACCAATAAACTAATCACCAACAGAGAAATAACCGCATTTCCCACAAACCATATGGTTTCCGAAGAGGCAACTCTTGATGAGGTTTTTGATCCCCCAACTGTGGTTGCCACTGTGTCTGGGGATGCCGCAACTCCTCACCCGGGTGAGGAGTTGGAGTTGGAAGAGCCCGAGACCTCCGGCTCCCCTTTCTGAAACACGCCCCCTTAATAGGAATCTAATTTAAAAAAATGCCCACAGCCCTCTCACCCGATACGAACACAGAAAAAGCGTATGAGCTTATTGATTCTAATTTATTTTATGGATCTAGTGACACATTTAGAAGTGCTGTTGGCGGCTATTGGTATACGCGCGAAATTGATGAAACAGGAAATGTGATTGATTTTGAATCTTTTGATTGGAACCTTCCAGGTTATAAATTCTTTAATGCCATCAGTGCAAACCCAGACTTAAAAGAAGCAATTTCTGAAGATACTATTATAATAAACAAAAGGTTACCAATAAGAATATCCGCCACCAGCGCTTATGTTAGCAACGACATACATTGGAAGAGATTGTTTTTGGGCGGTTCGTTTGCCGGCGAAGAGATCTCCCCGGTTTACAATGAAAACCTTTATGGTTATCATTATTGTGAATATCCCGGGCCCTATCCCCAAATTGACGCTTTGTCCATCGGAGGTAACGCAATAAGCCATCGAATTCAGATTTCTTATGAATACAACAAATATCTTCCAACTTATCAACAGCACATCAAAACATTAGATTCAGATTTATTAATACCAAATTATTATGTTTTGGCTGATCTGCAATCAATAGATAGTGGTGACGATATTAACTCTGAAACTTACGATACATCTGTTATCAATTATGTGACGCTGGAGGGGGAGTATAGCGGCGATATTAATACCGTTTTAAGTAATAATGATTATAACCCTTATTTGACAGGAACTTTGGTTTATGGCGAGTTGTCTTCAGCCACCCAAGAGGCAATCGAACACAAGTTTCAAAATATAATCTTAGATAACACCGCGGTCGAAAAGCTATATGTGGGCGATAATATACATCAATATGCCAACATCTTTCCATATTATAACAAAATTACTTTTCCTTTAGATAAACCCCAGACTCTGGGTACCACCGCAACGTCCGTGCCCACCACCACTACGCCATTGTCGGATCTTATAGTAGACAACAACTATACGACACGATTTCTTAAAACACTTAAAGAGGTATTTAATGGAGATTTGCCGCTCTTGCAGCCGACAGAAGCAGACTATGTGATAAATGCCACTTATTTGTCTAGCTCAAATGGCGTGACCGAAACATCTAACGTAGAAGCAGCAGAGAATATAAATTTGAGAACTGTTAGTTTTATTGATATGTTGAAATATACGTATAATAATTATCTTTCACAAACTGATGATTGTTATTTTGTTGGAGAAAGAAATATCTATAGAGATGCCGTGATGGATACCATCGGGGCTTATCGATACATGAACTCTATAGCTTCAATTGAAACATTGCGGGATGTCGCGTACTATGTGCGTAATGTTGATAATTTTGAAATTAATGGCCTTGATGATTATCTTTTTCAAGATGAAAAAAAGTCTTGGCAGGAAACAGTAGCATATAGAATACAAAAGGTTGGGGGGTCTCCCACCGGAGATGCTCGCGAGCAGAATACATTACAAAATTATTGGATAGCAGGTACTGATTCTGAATTTCCTTTAGAAGAATTTACTTTTTTTGATACACAAGTTAAATATGCAGAAAATTATACTTATCATGTTTACAAATATGTCATGGTAGTGGGGGCCAAATATAAATTTTCTGATTTGAGGTTGACGAGAGCGCTTAGTCCCGATAATGAACTTGGATCGGGTCGGTACGGTCTTGAATTTTATGATCCGCAAACTGGAGAAGTGGCAGATCAGCTATATAGTGATGTGCCCGACACCGACTATCCTTTTTTAACACTGTCTGAGGTATCGTCTCAATATCCATATCTCGCAGACTTCTATTTAAATTATGAACCATCGGTAATGATTTTTGAAATTCCGGTTCTTTCTAAAACATTTAAAGTTTTAGACAACCCTGCCAATAATATTGATATTGATCCTTATCAACATTTGGATGCATCTCAAAAAATTGGCTTCAAGGCAGCTTACGAAACTTTTGAGAAGAGGCCCTTTCCGGTCACGATTACAAGCAACGATGAGAGACTAAAAGAAGAATATTTGCACGGCAAAGATTTTTTTGACGACACTCTTATTTCTCAAGAGCTTGCGACTACGGCTATTAGTGTAGACTTCCCTGAGCCAGCGCGCGAGGATGAAACCGTTACTACATATTCAGATAAGCTCGAAACTGTATCGCTGCCACGCTATATAGAAATTTATAGAACGGAAGAAAGGCCAACCGCTTATGTTGATTTTAGCAATAAGTTACTTACAACACTTGACCTAAAAATTAAAAATTCGGACTATACTTACACGGTTGACTTTTTTGATAATAAAATAGCAACGAATAAAAAATATTATTATATATTTAGAATATTAAACGAACAACGAATGATTGGTCATGTTTCCGAAATCTATGAAACAGAACTAGTTAATGATGGTGGATATGTGTATGCGCTTTTCAATGTTCTCTATGAAGAAGATTTGGTGGAACCGGCCTTTACTCAGCCCTCCAAAGAATTCAAGAAAATTTTTCACTTGCAACCTAACATAAGTCAAATATCTTTAAATACAACCGAGGTAGATTATACCGCTGGGTCATACTCACAAGTCGGCAATGTACAGATTGGAACCGCTGACCATTTAATTTGGAATAAAAAGTTTAAGATCCGCCTAACATCAAAGAAAACTGGTAAGAAGATAGATTTGAACATTACTTATAAATTGATTTAGTGATTAACAAAAATGATAACTATTTACGTAAAGAGAGGAATATAAATGGCATTTTTAGATAATTCCGGCGACATTATTTTGGACGCTGTATTGACGGACGTAGGCCGCAAAAGAATGGCCCAAGGAAACTTTAGAATTACAAAGTTTGCCTTGGGTGACGATGAAGTTAATTACGGGCTTTATAATAAAGCCAGCGCTTCTGGCTCTGCTTATTATGATTTAGAAATTTTACAAACTCCCGTATTGGAGGCTTTTTCGCAAACCAATGCGGGAATTAATTACGGACTCCTTTCATTAACGGCGCCCGACCTACTTTACATGCCTGTTTTTGAAATAAACACAAAGTTAATGGTTACCAACGCAATCGCGCCCAAGTCGACTTTTCCCAATATCTTTTTTGTGGCGTCCACTGCCGCAAACACAGTTACAAAGTTGTTAGCGACCGGCTCTCTCGCTAGCACTAAATACTTTACAGTTTCTAATCAGTATGATGGCTCTGCTATTTTAATAGAAGGTGGCCTGAATACCGCAGCCGTCACCGGCGGCCCGTCCGAGAGAACTAGTTATTTGGTTAGCAACAATCTGATTGATAATACTGCATATGTCTATTATGATAATAGGTTCTTCAATGGGATTATTGCGGCGGATTCAACATCTACCTATAATAACGATAACAATGGGATTCCCAATTTGCAGCTTCATATGAAGCGCGCCGCACCCATAAGCACAGATTTGCAAATTGATAATTATAGTGCTGTGCGCATTTCTTGTCCCAATAATGGCATTGTGTATAATCAAGACTATTCTACTCCCGATACTACTGTATCGGCCATCGCAGGGCCCCGATCTGTTTTTGCGGCCCTTAATTTTGATGTTAAAACATCACTTACTGTTGAATTTTCAAGATATGGCACTGTTAGCAATGATCTTTTTGGAGATGGTAATTCATATAGCTTTATTGATACTATGATATATTTACAGGGAGCCACGACTGGTATGCAGATTCAAATACCGGTGAGAATTATTAAATATGTGGGTACATAAATATTTATAAAATTTGGAGATTTTAAATGGCAGTTATAAACTATCAACCTTTGGCCGCGTCAGACGCAACCACTACAAAAACCTTACTATACGAATCGATACCCTTAACCGGAACCATCGTTAGCGGAACGTATGGAACGTTCCCCGACGATACAAATATTAAAAACTATACACACGGGATGTTCCAGTCAGTATACGATTATCCATATTTGAGTTCGTCTGCAAATCATATTTTTGATTTAACGGTGGGATATAAGTCGAATTCTCCTTTGTCTGTGTCTGCGGGCTCTACGATGCAAGCAAAGAAAATAAATATGTATAATCAGCTTTCTCAGGTTTTGCTTGGCTATACTGGTTCTGCAAACACCGTTAGAGATTTTGAATTAGATTTGAATTTGGATCAGACAGGCTCAATGAAGGAAGGACTCTTTATCAATTTTTCTCGTTTGCTTTATAAGGATGAGATCAAGAAAGGTACCGTTAGCATTACATTAGGAACGGGCTCCTGGGCGACCCCCTTTAGTGGCGTAAAAACTCTGACAGACGCCAGCGCATCAGTCGTGCAGGGTACCACAAATACTTTGGGTGGAGATTACGGGCTACTTTATGATTCCACCCTTAAAGATGATAGCGTTAAAGGGGTTGTATTTTATCAGGCGGGTATTGTAGTATTGTCTACGTCGTCGTTTGATTCAATTTCCACCTTTAATAGCGGCGCCGCATATGGTTATACGGTTGGACAATCATTAATTAGTGCCTCTATTAGTGGTTCGTGTGATGCACTCCGTCGCAGGATTCAGAATATTCAGTTTAACAACACGGTAGAAATTAACTCTACCATTTATTTCTGTAGGGCTGCCCACAATAAGTATAATTATAGCACCAACCCAACATATCTTTCTGCAAGTCAAATTGTTGTAAAGAATGCTGCTTCCGATATTCCTGTTTCTTATATAACGACAGTGGGGCTCTATAATACCAATAATGAACTTTTGGCAAGTGCTAAATTGTCCGAACCCCTAAAGAAGACTCCAGAAAATGAGATTGTGCTCCGCGTTAGATTAGATTACTAAAAATGTCTCTTAAGAAGTTCGGACCTAATGATGTTATTCTGAACACAATGAAAGCTCACCCTAGTTGTGAGTTTTTCATTTTTGATAGTAAGGTTTATTATAACAATATTCCCGCCCACTCCGGCGCCTTTAGCAGCAATGTATTAAATGTTCCTTCCGGGTACATTAGTTTATATGAATATAATATCGATAAACTAAGTGGCTCAAATAACTTTATTTATCCTTTTGTTGTAAAGGGTGGCGACCGCGAGGCTTTTACAACTATTTCTACTGAAGATTTTGATACGGCATATGATTATGAGGACATAATAAGCGGCAGTTATCCTATGTCTGCCTCAATAACCCGAGAATTTATGAGCGGCACCGCCGGCGAACTGATAACTCGAAGCATCACAAGTTCGCTAGGTCGTGTAATATATTATAATAGCCCCAGATATCGTCATTTTTATGCACTCCGAAATCGATTAAATTATTATGGCATCCGCAGTGAACATTATAAGGTATCTTCATCATATGGAGATAAGGATCTGCAACGTATTAATTTAATTTCTATTCCTTCAATATTTTATGGTTCCCAAATGAAGCCGGGTACACTATCTCTTAAGTGGTATCTTACTGGATCCTTGATTGGGGAATTGCGAGATACAAAACAAAATGGTGAGCTAATAGAGGTTTCTGGAGATAACACGGGTTCTGTTGCGGGCGTTGTTTTGTACGATGAAGGCTTTGTTTTATTAACAGG
>Ga0098047_10000389_pt1 | contig 17440 bp, 22 predicted proteins | sample 12_taG_FD_92585 | JGI IMG/M metagenome (GOLD analysis project Ga0098047, IMG submission 92585) | Marine viral communities from the Subarctic Pacific Ocean - 12_ETSP_OMZ_AT15267 metaG | ecosystem: Environmental > Aquatic > Marine > Oceanic | place: Subarctic Pacific Ocean | collected 2015-01-16 | reverse complement strand
ATTTCATAGGCCGCACCAATCTGGTCGACAAAGTCTTCGAAAGTTATTTCTCCATCCTTACCCTTCCACCCGCGGTCGGCCCACCCTCGGCGTTGCCCCCTTCGAGTCAACCAATGCCAGTTAGATACATAACGGTCCCAAGGATTGCGGACAAAACAACATTTAAAACTCTTCTCCCATGCATATGAACCAATAACAGCTCGCATAACCTCGGCGCGAGAAATTTTAAAATCAAACATTAAATTTAGCGGCAATGGGAGAAGAGGATTTTTTAAAAAACTAGTCTTTTCAGTAATCACTCCATCTTCTTGATGGGGTTCGAAGGCGTCCATCATACTGGTCCCCGCAGCTTTAGGGACATGAATAAAAATTCCTTTATACATTTTCTTTCCTTAAAAATAACAGATCGCCAGCTGCGCTGTGGCTAGAAAATTTTTCTACTACCACAAATCCCCTAGCATCTAAATATTCAATCGTTTCACGGCGACCCAACGCCCCTTCATATTGACTTTCGCCGTATTCAATCCAAAGCAGTTTGATTTTTCGGATGTGATCTCCCATCCCATCGAGGACCTCTTTTTCGGCGCCTTGTACATCAATCCAAGCAAAGTCTATCTGTTCAATATTATTTTCTAGGGACCACTCGTCAAATCTTTTAGTCTCTACAAGTATACTACCATCTAAAACAAATTTATATCCTTTTTTTAGCGACGAAGACCCAGAATTATTAAGAGCTTCTTGAAGATATAGATCTTTATCAATCCAATCATATTTGGGAGGGAGCTCCCTTTCGCGATATTCTTGATAACTTTGATAAAAGGTAGCGGTTCCCGTTGTGTCGGACAGTGCCACTTCAAATAATTCTATACGATTATCGTTTACGTGAGCCTTAAAGGCCGCGATATTGCGGGGATCAGGTTCGAAACAATAGAGTTTCAGTTGACTAAAAGTTTCTAATAAACGCAACGAGTCTTCACCATAGTGGGCACCAATTTCAATAATCACTGGGTTTTGTTTTCCTATAATTTTCTTAATCATAGAAAATTTATCTTGATAGTGTTTCATTACGCTAGGCATTTTTCATTACGGCCTTTCTTCATATATAAATAATTCCCCATATCGGGTACGCACACTTTCCAATACCTCTTTGCGATCTGACACAATAACCACGTAGCCGATACGTGCGAGGGCAATCGCAAACTCCAACTGTTGAGATTCTTCAATTATCGTGGATCCCTCTTTATAGGTTACAGATTCAAACCAAATATCAGCTTCCAAATGGGATAATTCTTTATTCCCAAACGCGATAGTTTCTTTCCACGTGTGGTTAAGTATAAAATCGGCCAATTGAAACTTTAAGTGTTTGGCGTTCATAGTGTCGGTTGCTACACTGATCTCTGCTGGAACGTCGATGTCTTCCGCATAAATGGCGAGCGCTCGATTATCTCTTGGGAAACAGGGGCCCCCATACCCAAAACCATATCGAGTGAGTTTTGATCCCACGCGAGTATCCGCACCAATAGCATCCAAAACCGTTTGGGGATTTCCTCCCGATTTTTTAACAATATCCCCAATCATATTGGTATAGGCGATTTTCGTCGTGAGGAAACAATTTAAAGAAATTTTAGTAATTTCAGCCTCCGTAGGCGTCATTCTACAAATACGAGGCTCATTATGTGTCATCCGACGATAAATGGCCTCTACCATATCTCCCGCCTCTTTGCTTGCCTCCCCAATCAAGACCAAATCTGGATTTTCTTGATCATGAATAATAGACCCTTGGGCAATAAATTCGGGATTATACGTAACTGTCCAATTATAGGCTTCAAGGCGTTCTTGAAGATCGTGACAATAGGTCGGCATCGTTGTACAATTAATTACTAAATGTTTGGTTGTGGACTGAGGGCCTCCCTTAACAATTTTCTCGCCAAGGGCGTCGAGTTGAGAATGATCGTATCGACCATCGGGGAGAGATGGGGTAGCCACTACAACAAATATAACATCCGAATGCGCTAACGCCTTGTCTAAATCTAAAGACGCCACAAAATTGGTGCTCTTGCTCAGCCTCTCGCTCACCAAAGGCTCGCTACTATGAAAAGTTTTGGCATTAAGACTTTGTACATAGCGCTCATTAATGTCGACACCCACCACATGATAGCCGACTTTTTCTAAGCTCAAAGCGAAACAAAGGCCGAGTTTACCAATTCCTATGACACTAATATTATCCATCGTTTTTCTCCAAAATATAAAAAGAGGGCAATTGGTCCTGTATCTCTAGTAAATCCTCAAAGTGGGTATTTAAAAATTTCTGTTTTTCTTTATCGAGATGATCAGGGTTGCTTTTCCTGGGTTTCCATTCGAGCTGGATAAGATGATGTACGGCTTCCGCTAAGGTGCTATCCCACTCCAAAAATTTTCCTAGTTGATGGATAGTAGACGCTGAGGTCATCGACTCATATTTTAAGAAACCTATATCACAAGGGCGCCGGCGAGATCTTAACCAGGATTTAAAAAACACATGCATCGCGTCGAACTGGGTCCAAAGCCTAAAGAAATTCGGTGTGGGAGTACCTACGTCGAATGGCGTACGCTCGAATTGTGCAATTAAAGAAGGGCAAACTCCCATATGCGACATTGCCTTCGCGCGGCGAGTTACTACATCCTGAATTCCATTGGGGCCGAGGGCGACGAGGTTCCCCATGGGAAGTTCGGAGGGCTCGTGGAGGTGCGCACTGGCATCATCGGCGATTGCCGGGGCAGACTTGCTCATGAGCGAAATAAATGTATACCGCGGATCTCCATATACCAGGAGTGGCTTATCCTCACTTCTCAGAGGAAAGAGAGAGTGTTGTTGAAACTCATAAGGTGCATGGGTGGGTCCACGAGTGTCTATGGACACCCACGCGGCTTTGAGGAGTCTTTGCAAAAAGCGAGTACCCGATGAAGTATAACTAAATAGCCGGATACTCTGTGTCTTCTCCTTATTCATCTATCAATTCTTCCATATAAGTTCTCAACAGATGGGCCCGGTTCATCCATGTATGCTTCTGATGGAAATCATCATGCGCCTGCTGAATAATCCTCTCGGACTCATCCCAGTTGTTCAGGTAATAATAAAATTTATCTAAAAAGTCACTTAAATCATTCTTAAACTCTACACAGTTTATCCCATCTTGTAAATCATTTTTATATTCGTCTTTAATTTCACTGCATAATAGCAAAGTTTTCGACATCCCAATCTCGTAATAGCGGCCGGTCACTTCCTCAAAAGGCGCCGGAGTGGCGAGCCACATTTTACACTGGGCGATTTTGCGCGCATATTCGTCATGACTAGCGATTCGGGGTTCAATGGAATCTGAACCATTTAAGAACGTAGCAAGTGCGGGCTCACCGCGTAAGATATCCTGTAATCGTGAACGAATGTTAAACGTTTTAAAGGCGCCGTCAATATAGATTTTATTATCATGAAGAGCTCCGCTGAACCCTACATCATATATCTTCTCTTCTTTTCTGTTATAAAACAGAGCAGGATCGCTGGCCTGTGGTAGAAGCTTGCAAGAAATGCCAGTGTCCGCCTCATACTGAGCGGTCAGCGGTACCGATGTAACAATTTGCGTGAACCCATTCGTTTTTAAGAAACTCAGTTTTTCCTTTAGAAAATTTTGGGGCTTAAATAAATATCCGATAGAGGGAATATCAACTTCAGAAAGTCCGAGAGTCTTAGCAAAGGCCGCCTCTTTCAACGCAAACCATCCCATTCCAAAATAAATAATGTCCGGCTTCTCCGGGCACATTTTTAAGGCATCTCCAATAGAAGTGAGATTGGCGTCTCTGTAAAGATAACAGTCGGCTAATCTACTAAACTGATCAAAAAGATAGTTATAATGAAGATATGTAGCACTCTTAGACGAGTGCACGGCTGGGTCGATATATAGTACTTTCACTGAGGCCTGACTTTCTCTACCAAATCATTGCGTAAAAATATCATATTCATTGTATACGCCACCAATGTATACCCCTTCTCCTCACCCAGCTTTTTCATCGGAGGAAAACACGTGCTTCCCCCCAAATGTTTGTGTGAAACCCCCTCCCGTTGAATAACATCTAAATCCAAATTATTGACTTCTATAACTACTACTTTAGGCTTATAGTTTTTAAGAGATTTCCACACATGATAATCACAGCTGTCGATATCAATACTCAATAAATCAAAGCCACGAGGCATCTCAATAGATTGTAAAAAATCATCTAAAAGCGTTCCTTTACCTGGCAGATAATGAATTGTTTCATTAAATGCGCGTATACGTGGAAGCCGCCGGCCAAGCGCTGACAGCGCATTATAGGAAAGAGCATTAGTTTCCATCATAACGCCCAACCAGTTATGCGACTCGATTAAATCATAAGTATTGCTCGTAGCCATACCATTAGAGGCCCCAAATTCACAGCAGATGCCCGCCGTAACACCCAGTCGTCTAAAAATCTCTTTTAAAACACCATATTCTCCAGTCCCCGAATGCCCGCGTAATTTGCCATGCTTTAATAATCTAAATCCATAATCGGCGCGCCCCAGGCGATACGGATTAAAAAGCTCCCTAGGAACTGTACGTTTTCCAATCCATTCCTCCACATCCAGCGGCTCGCGCGCTACCATCCAAAGTGTTCCATCTCTGCCTCAAATCGAGTTCGGACAAGGTTTTTAAGATCGTTGGTGTAATAATCGTCCTTCTTGTCTCTATTATAGTTACCACTATTCACCCGAACTTCAGTATTCACTATTCCCAGCGTATCACAAACTTTATTAAGGTCTTCTGTATAGGTGGTATAATGGCCCACAAAATCAAACATAAGTTCCTCATCAAGATGAGTCAGATAATGTTGATCAATAAGATTATTATATTGAATTTTTTTAACAAACGTGTCATCGCACCCTATATGATTAGTCACAAAGTCTTCAAAGCTAACATTACCCCCCAAAGACCAGGGGCCATTAAGTTGACGATCGTAATTATATAATGAAATCAGTAGATCAAATTTGTTTCTCACAAAGGTAAATTTATAGTATTTATCCCATTCCTCAGCTACTTCAGTAAAATAGGCGACCTTCTCGTCATATGGGCCGTGTTTATTAGATAAAACGCCATCATCGAGACCGTTATTCTTAAGAAGCTTGATAATAGAAGAACCGCCGGTTTTGGCGATATGGAAATATAAAATTTTTCTTTCTCTACAAACCGTCAACGGTGTCATTAAAGTTAGGCCCGCTTCGTCGAGCGTTGTAAATTTCTTTATAAGTGCATCCCTATTCATATTTCTATCTCCTTAAATCTTTAACGCCAGGGGCGTAATCTTGTAAATGGCGCAGCCCCCCTTGGTTATGATATCCTTCATCCACTGTTTTAAAATCATGAACTGTATATCCATAATGAAGAAGAAAAAATAAACTATTCAGTATGTGATCTCCCCACCTATATTTATACACCCCACCGGACGCATTTAGTTCATGGTTCCACCGGGTCCACTCCGGAGTGCGAAAGAGCTCTGTCTTAAAAACGTAGGAGTCAGCATAAGTAAAATTATGAAAATTCGTTTCTGCCTCTGGATCCCTCAATAGTTTTTGTATGAAGGGAGCCTGAGGGTCCAGATCACATTTGTTCATGTAGTCCTGGAGGTATTGCCACAGACCCACCCGGCAATCAAAATTTCCTTGTTTAGGCGCCTTATCTTTTGCATAGGTTACTTTAAGAGCACCCGCTAATTCAGGGCGCTTAGACAAAACTTCAAAAAAATCGTAAGGAACTTCCTTGGTAAATAGAGATTCGTCATCAATGCTCATGATATAATCATGTTTATGAAGATCAGTTTGGGGGTAACCATAAAGATTATTAAAATAATGACACATATGAAGATACCCTTTTCTCTGAAGTGGGAAGCGTGTGCGCGCGTACCAGAGGTCCGTACGGTTATAAAATAATTCCTCTTCTTTTAAAAACTTAGGAGTGTCATAGGGTATGGGCCGGAAATGAATATTTTCGCTAATGTTTTCCCAAATTAGGGTGCGATATGCCTCAGAATCATAAATATCGTCGAAGTAGTGTACATAAACTGGGTATTCATAGCGATAATTCCAATGTTTCCACAAAGAATCAAGGCAGATAGGAAGGCACTTGGTTCGTGATGAGAGGATATTTATACACCCATTATGGCTCATTTCATTACTCCCAAACTATCAAGATCATATTTGCTCACCCAGTGGACATATTTGTCTAGGCCCGCATGTAAGGAAAATTTATTAACGTGGCCGTACTTTTTAATTTTATCTACATTACTTAATAGCTTTTTAACCTCTCCCGGGCGGGGGTCCATGTGAACGATAGTCGAAGAAGAACGAGCAATGTCGATGATTTCTTTGGCGATATTATTAATGGTGTGGTCTTTACCAAAGCCCGTATTTACGATTTCTCCAGATGGTATATACTGTGCTACCATGTACCCTTTTACCGCGTCTTCTATATATTGATAGTCTCGTGTTTGGGTCCCGTCTCCATAAACGATTAATGGCTTCCCCTCCAACGCGCGCCGGACAAAGATGGCAATAACAGAGCCATAGCCAGATGATTTTTGCCTAGGCCCAAAAGTATTAAAATTTCGTACCACGCGTACATCTGTCCCATAAGTATGATGATAGGCAACACACAAGGATTCGGCTGCGACCTTAGAGGCGGCGTAGGGCGACTGAGGATTTACGGGGGAACGTTCAGTGTGTTCTCCCTCTGCTTCCCCATATACCTCAGCCGAGGAGGCCATTGTCATGGACAATTTACGATTTTGAGTACACAAATCAAGGAGATTTTTGGTCCCCGTCAAATTAATTTCGAGGGTTTCGTCCGGACGAATAATAGATTTTTCAACATGGATTTGTGCGGCTAAATGGAAAATATGTTCACAGTCAGCCGCCAACTCTTTAAGACGATTCACATTTAAAATACTATCTTCTACGAAATAAAAATTCTTATTGTTAAAAAGTCCCCGGATGTTATTAAGATTTCCGTTGTAGAAATTATCTAAACAGATAACATCATGGCCGTCGCCCACCAGTTTTTCACACAAATGAGATCCGATAAACCCCGCTCCTCCTGTTACAAGATGCTTACTCATAATTTTGTCTCCTTACTGAGAGTGCCGCTTTTTCAGCTATGGGGCAATCTCCGGTGATGCCTCTCCGGATGTAGGCTGGCTGTTCATATACTACCTTGGGATAGTGCCCCTGTTGGGGGCCCCTTAACCCTAATTCTGCTTTTACCCCCGTCATATGTAACTTCATTTGTTCCAAAGCCATCAAACAGAGAGGCTCAGCAAGCCTAAAATTAAATCCTATATATTCGTGATTATATTTTCCAAGCTGACCCTGATCACACACAGAACGAATCTTTGCCGCATCCAACTTAGAGTCTTGCGGAATACATATCATGCCGCCTTCAAAGGTGGAAATATTCTTGGTTTTATAAAAACTAAACGTGCCGGCATCAGCCATCATCCCAGCATAATCGCCGCTGCTAGACAAGGCGCCGAAAGCCTGGGCGCTGTCTTCAATTACTATCAAATTATACTTTTGGGCTATTGCCGAAATTCTGTCCATATCGCAAACTCTACCATATAAGTGGACTGGTATAATAGCCTTAGTATTGTCGTTAATTGCTGCCTCTAGCAGCGTGGGGTCAATTAAAAAGGTGTGTGGATCTATATCAACAAAAACCGGAGTTGCGCCGGCGATGAGAATAGCATTTGAAGTAGCGATAAATGTGAAAGGGGTGGTAATAATCTCGTCTCCGGGCTGTAAATCCAGGGACCACAAGGGTGCAATTAGGGCCGCAGTTCCGTTATTCACAGCAATACACTCTTGCAAATCAAATCGTTCTTTTACATAATTTTCAAAAATATCTCTTACAACTACGGGCATATCTAATAACTCCAACAATGCTTATGAATCATCTGCGCCATTTCCACAGCCTGGGCATCCTTCATTTGTCGTGTGAGACCATTATCCCCTTCAAATTCGCGGTGATGATAAATCATAGCTTCTGGATTAAACTGATACCGGAAGCCCTGATGTGCAAGTCGAGCGATGAATTCTTGACCGCACCCACCGTATCCCTCAAATCGTTCAGAAAACATTCCGCACCCTAACCAGTCCTTCCGAAACATACAAACATTATTTTCTACGATGCGCTCTGTGATGGGATGTGGTGTTCTAATCCCATATTTCAAAAGAGTGCGCTTCATTTTTGGATGTAAGGAGTCTTGAGGATCATGAGAATTACGATATCCGCCGGTTAAGAGGCCAAGAGTTACACTAGTTTTGTGGGCAGCCACAAAACCCTCTACTGGAAAACTATCGTCATCGATAATGACTACCGCCGGGCATGTAGTTTCTACAATCCCCATGTTGCGCGCCTTGGCAAGACAATATTTATTATGCTCCAAGGTATCGACTATCTTAATTGGGAAAGAAGCCTCATATGTCGTTAACATTTGTTTAGTATCGTCCGTAGAGCCATCAATCGCCACCACAATCTCAAAGTCGGTGTCGGTTTGTTTTTTAAAACAATCTAAATTTTGCTTTAAAACGGAACTTCTATTATAGGTGGTTATAACCACAGAAAGAGACATTAAAGATACCTCTTGTTAAAGGATAGCGAATGAGGGAGCGCCAAGCGCTTCTCCACTGTTAAAGCATAATGGTCGGACTTTAAATGGTAAATGAGCGAACTATCATCGGGAAAAATAGCTGAAACGACTTGTTCTGCCACTTCCTGTGTGCGAAGAGATTCTTCCAAAATAGTTTTAGATAAGGCGGGGCTTTCACAGTGTTTCATATCGGTGGTTTCTTGTAACAAATTTACATTATCAATCCATTTTAACAAAAATTCTTTAGATTTTTCAACATTAATAGCTCCAAAAAAGGAGCCTATATGCTTAGAAAATCCTTCGCGCTTGCGGGCACACACCGAAATGTCCCCGCTAAAATCGATTAAATGCTCAAATGGAGCTACAAATATACAATCCGAATCAATCATAAAGGTAGAAAGATTGGTTTTTTCTAAAGATTCCAACAAATATTTGGTCTTAGAATAGGTATTTTCTTTCCAGCCCCTGTCGTGAATGGTAGTTGACTCGTAATTAACGCCCGTCGCTATAATTTCGACTTTTGGAAAATAATTAAAATATTTTTGGGTCTCGGGTTTGAGACCTGTGTCATACACAAATACTTTTTCTACATTCTTTAGATCGACGTGCTCAAACAAAGAGTTTAAAAATAATTTTCCAAATGCAGCATAGCCCTCATTTACAACTGTGAGAATATTATATTTCATACAACTATCTGCTCCAGTTTTAAACACGCCGCGGTGCGCAACGTTCTTACTTCTTCTATCAGTTCGTCACCGTTAAGATGAAACCAGTCTTCATGTGCAACTCCAATCAAATTCTTTTGAGATAAAAATTTACAGTTTAACATTTTTGCCTCCACAGCAACTCGTGGAGTAGGTTCCGGGTGGCCGCTTTGAAAAACGAGTCCCTCGTATTGAGATAATTTCTTCAAGAATTCATGATGTGTTGGCGCCTGGATCAAGTCAAAGGGTATCTGGGCCCCTGTACAAAAATTTACAGTTTCCTGAGTCTTTTTGATTTTATTGGTCGAGTTAATGACTGCAAATCTACCATTCTTTGGAGTTGTGTTAAGTCTCTGTAAGAGATCTAAATCCTCATCGTTCCACATACTACAATTGATATTGTCAATGTTAGACAGACCCAAATTATCATCAAAAATTTTTCTATGCATTTTACTTAGGCACATTATAGCGGCCGCATTTTGATAAAAAGTAAAATTACATTTATGAGTCTCATTAGGAGCTATAAAATTGGGATATCCAATAGGATTCCTATTTTTAAGAAATTTATAATCATGCTCGTAAATTATATATTTACAATATTTGGCTATAAGAGCCTTACATACATTTTTCAACGCTACAAAATTACTTATAAACCATGTTTTATCAGTATTAGCTAAAATATAACTTGGCGTTATGTTGTACGTATTGATTTTATTATATAGAAGAGATCGCTTCTGGAAATATTGGGCCACCACCTCGTCATGTAGTTCGGCGCCGCCCAGATGCTGATGCACAAAGAAATCTTGTAGAAATATTACCTTCATAACAAATTAGCATAACCACACTACGTTACAACTCCGTTACTTCCTCAATTTTCTTCAACCAGTCTAAGACTTCGGCATCTTGCTCGGTAGGGTCATGGATACTAGAAACAAATTTTTTATATAATACTTCCTCGGAAAAATTCTCTAGAATTGTCTTTTTGAGGAGTCCAGCACGGCGACGATGATGGGTTTGTTTATCAACCGCCTCACGAAGAGCTTTTTTATAGGACGATTCTTTAGCATATGCCCACATAGATTCTTCATGGATGACTCCCTCCCAGACAGCTGCCTTTTGAACAGGTTTCATATCATAATCAACGCGGATGACATGAGGGACCTGTTTCCCTTTTTTGTTGGGTCGGCAAAGGAAATCTAATTGGCCACTCCACGTAATCGTAATTACGGGAAGCCCATTATATGAGGCCTCAAACAACGGAAGTCCAAAACCTTCACCATGAGCAATATTAATAAGCGCATGCATCGTTGGATGCTGATATAGCCACGTTAATTGGCCTGTACTTAATTCTCCGTGAACCAAGTATATTTTACATTTACGCTCCTCGACGCCCCAGGTCTTCTCTTCCCTTAATAAAGATTCTAGCCTACGTGTAGTGAGTTCTCTGTCCATAATAGAATCGGACGCTGTGTTTGTTTTAAGAATTAACCCTGCGTCGGGGTCATCCTTAAACTCTTGTACAAACCATTTAATTGTATTATCTAGATTCTTGCGGGGGCCCCATTGAGATACGACTAAAAAATTCTTCTTAGTGGTTAAAGTAATATCGACCGGTTCCGGGGAAATCTGACGTGTGGGATAGCCAACTATTTCCACGGGTACTTCAAGCCCCCAATTATTTATTTGCTCCCCCGTCTCGTTATTCATCACGTTATAGGTAGTAGTTTCAAAAACGGTTTTTGAATGCTGCGAAATGGTTATAATTTTATCTATCACCGCGTTAGATTTTTCAATCCATTGGGGAGCAACTTTAGTAGTTTCGATTCCCGCCGTATAGCCAATGTTGACTGGAGCTATTTTTTCAAATTCTAGAGGAATAGTAACCTGAAGAGCTATGTCAAATTGGGCCCCTTGCTGTGCGCCATAGTGTGCTGTCTTGGCCAGTTTCTCGTGAAGCCATTGCATTTCTTTGTCATTCGTCATAATATTACCGGTGCGGCCCCATGGAATATTAACAAGATATATATCAAAGATATCTTCGCGAGTACGTAACGCGCGGATTGCGAATCTAGTTTGTTCTCCGTAGCCCGATCTAGAGAGCGCCGGGCCCTTAACAAGAATTTTTTTTAACATCAGAATGTCCTCACTTCATACTGTTGATAATCTGTGCGTGTTTCCCATGACCCATATGTAGTATTAATTTTTTCGAACAGATCGTCCCACCGTTGAACAAAATCATCAAAAGCAAAATTAGTTTCTACCCACTCTCGGGCTTTGAGGCCCCACTCGTGGCGCTCTTCGGCTGACATTTCATAAACCCGCAGGAGAGCCTTCAAAAAGTCCTCCTTATTTATGCGATCTTCATAAATATATGGCACTTCCTGGGAACCAATAATCGCCTTAGAGGCGGGTTCGATCCCCACCCCAAACCAATTCTTACCATCGGTCACCTGATCCTGGAGGCCTCCAGTCATCGTTACAATTATGGGCGTCCCGCTTGATAGAGATTCAAGTGCAGAGAGCCCAAACCCCTCGGCATCCGAAATATTGATGGTTACATCTGCGATATTATATACCATAGCAAGATCGTGGGGAGTCACCTTCTGTTGTGAAAAAAGTACCTCCCCATTAGTAAGCCCCAGTTCATGAATAATTGCTTCTAGATCTTGTCCATGCTGATCTTTTACATCCGTATGCATTATAAGAGTAGCCTTATCCTGACCTACTCTATCTAAAAATTCTTTAAACCACCAAATAACACTTCCGGATTGTTTGCGCCGGGCGTTTCGACTATTCCAAAAACATACAAATTTATTTTCGAGATCTCGTTTACTTTTATGTGCGCGGATGTCTACCGCATCCATTGGTCGAAAAATATCTGGGTCGACAGCATGAGGCATATAGGAGCTGCCCACCTCCGGAGATACATTCTGGACAATGTCGTGGGTTAACTTAGAAATACATGCCACATGATCATTAGACAAATAGTAAGGGCGATTAAAAGTAGGATAAGGGTAGTTGTCCCACACATGATAATAAACCATTGGTACATGTGGCCTGATTTCGTTTTCAATTTGCCATAGCCACCCATAAAAGCGTGGATCGGTCATAAACCACATAATATCTGGCTTTTGCTGATGAATCATGGCGCGTACCATGTCGGGGTTTCCATAACCATCTACGGGCCAAATGACCCAATCATGCCCCCATTCTTCTGTATGTTGAGGTTCATGCTTTTCGTGCTTAATCGCTCCTCCAAATGAGACAAATTGATATTTGCCTGTTTTTAGCATTCCTTCAATAATGTATCTAGTTTGACAGCCTACTCCAGAAGGTGAAAGAGGATGGTCACTAATGGTAAAAATCTTTATTTTCTTAGACATATAATTTTCCTTAAGGACAGTGTTCGGTTTTGTAAAGTTTACAAGGATAGGGCTTTAAACAAGAAAGTCTATTCTTAATGCTTACCCTTTTAGAAATATTATAAATTGCTTGGTATAAAAGTTTAAGAGCGTTTTCGGTTTTTTTAGGTCCGCTCGTTACTTTAAATATTTCTACACGGTCTTTTTTAGCCGTTCTTTTTAATAATGCAAAATGAGTTTCTACGTGTTTTGGATCAATTTTATGTTTTTGACAGAAAAAGTGTTTATAGAGGGTTAGCTGATATGTCACTATCTTTTCGGCCTTTCGCCGAGAGTCCCATCCCCAAGAGCACGTTTTCCAATCAAACAGATGATAAGTATCCCCTACCTTAACGACAGCATCCACAAAGCCTTTAAAATTAATATTAAAATTTTCGATGGGAACATATAGCATTTCCTCGGAAGAGAAAACCTCATACTCGCCAAAATATTGTTTGAGCGCGTCGTCAACTTCAGCCAGGATTTTCGGGCCGGAAACGCGCATCTGCTTCACGTTTTCCTCATTCATTACAATGTTTTTTTCCAAAAGCTCTGAAATGTTCTTGAAAAACCCAATTTGGAATAGTTTAGCATCATCCATATCTTCTTTGAGAAGTTTCTTTTCGCAGACCTCGTGGATTGCTGTGCCAAAAGCAGTATATTCGTTACCCTCAAATGTTGAGACTTTTTCAACCCATGCTTTTTGATGATAGTGTGGACAAAGTGCCCAATCTTTTAATTCGGAATAAGAAATATGTTTATTCTTGGTCATTTAAAATGTCTTCAATCTTTTGAAAAAGGACGGGGCTAATATCGGCCACCATTTGGGGGTTCTCTAGAAAATACTTTTCAAACCCATTAGCAAAATATTCTTCCAGCGATGTAGCACCATAAGGAGATACAAAAAGTCCTATTGTTAGGCTGAGCAAAGTAGGATAACCTACTTCGTGAGCTAAAAATTCGTCAAATTTGGGGTTATATTCGGTGAACCCGTAGAGGCCCGGATTTATGTGATATCCTTCAGCGGTTAATAAGCTATAGAGGCGACCGCGTTTTCCCAAAAATTCTTGTTTAAGAGCATCATCATATATTTGCCACCCATAACGCTCGTTAAATGAATGTGCCACTTCATGTATAAAATTTTCAATCATGTCAAAATTTGTGGGTTCGGCTGATGTCATATAAATAGCGCCATTACTAAACAGAGCATTACGTCCTTGGAGTTCTTCAAATTGGCCCACATATATAATTTCTACATTGTATAATAAGGAAGGCGGTATTAGCTCTTCTATATCTAAACAAAATTCAGGTATGTTTACCCCTTCCTCTACTTCATTAATAATTTGAAGAGGAATATTATATATGTAATATTCCATTACTCTGTCGGCGGTGTTTCTTCCACGGAGGCTTCAACGTCATCTAGTGCTTGTTGGTAGCCACGAATAAAATTTTCCTCCGCGACAGCCATCAAGAATTCTGGGAATTCAGCAGCAAAAACCTGAACCGCCATGTCTACAGTAACATCCGCGTCTGCTTTTACTGCCGCTCCGATGTAATTTACAACCAGCTCCTTTAAGCCAGTATCCTCCTCTACAATTTCTTCTAATACTGATGTTTCTGTATCCATTTTATACCCTCATAAATTTTCTGCGGCGAAGGTTGCCACTTTCGATCTTTCACCCTTATGTAATGTAATATGAGATGCAAGCTCAAATTTCTTAAATTTTTCCACGGCGTGCGTTAGCCCGTTGGATGTAGCATCAATATAAACATTGTCAATCTGTTCGATATCTCCAGTCAACACAATTTTAGTTCCTTCGCCTACTCTTGTTATTATAGTCTTTAATTCATGAGTTGTCAAGTTTTGAGCTTCATCAATTATGATAAAGGCATTTGAGATTGAGCGTCCACGAATATAAGTCAATGCTTCTATCTCTATTGTACCCTTTTGCATGTAAATGTCAAGGGTTATTTTGTCATTTCCCATTAAAAATTGTAGGTTATCTTGAATTGGCATCAACCATGGGGACATTTTTTCTTCCATGGTGCCCGGCAAGAATCCAATGTCCTTACCGAGGGGCTGTACGGGCCGTGAGACGATTACGCGGGAGTACCGGGCGGTAGACTCATCTATGGTCTGTTCGAGGGCGGCCGCGACAGCACAGAGCGTCTTACCGCTTCCTGCTTTCCCAATGACGGTGATAATTTCAATTTTGGGGTTCATCAGAGCATCGAGAAGAAAAGATTGTTCTTTATTCCGAGCCACAATACCCCAAATTTTATTTTTTGGAGATAGAATTTGTTGAAGAGGGATGCCCGGGCTCACATAGCGACCTAAGGCGCTCTTTTTTTCGTTGGCATTAGAAACCAACATCACATATTGATTGGGAAAAAGCTTCTTTTGATCTAAATAAACATTTTTCTTCTCATAAAATTGATCTATAAGTTGATCATCTACCATGAGGGTTGAGCACCCCGTAAAAATATTTCCCCTATTATCTACTACCTGATTGTTATGAAAATCTTCAGATGTCAGGCCAACCGCGTCAGCAATTACGCGCATATTAATATCGCGCGAAACAAGAATAACTTTTCTGATGCTTTCTCTTTGAGATTTTAAAGCCGTCGCAATAATTAAATGATCGGCAATTTTAGGGTCCAGATCCGATGGTAAATCTTGCGCCGTTAGCCCAGAAGCACTAATAGATTTTATGATGCCTAGCCCTTTTCTAATTCTAACTCCTTTGGCTAGAGAGCCCACTGACCGTAAATCATCCCAAATGCGAATAATTTTACGGGCTTGCGCTCCCACAGCATCTTGCCTCTTTTTGTGCTTATCTATTTCTTCAAAAACTTTAAGAGGTACGTGAATGTCGTTATTCTCGAACGCGTAAATGCAGTCAGCATTTGTAAGATATACGCTTGTATCTAATACATAGGTTTTCTTACGTCCCATCTAGAGTCCTCTCCATATAAATAGAAATCGAGCTCCTAAATCTTTTACCATTATTTCCTTGAAGGACGGGGGACATCTGAACTGTAAAGAATTTCTACTTTGGTGGGCTTAATATCTACATTATCTACTGCCGGGGCGCTTTCCCCGAGCATGGGGGATGTGGTCACCAAATCAGAAGAGCTTTGAATTTTGTCCCCCCCCATATTCCATAGAAGTTTAATTCCAAGGGTATTGCAGACTTCCATTTCGGGGGTATTATTAGTTTTACGATCTCCGCCGTTCGCAAAATAATCGGGTTTAATTCTTTTAAGTGCCTCTGTAACGGGCCCCACGCCGGGTACGTTTTCTACTGGAGAATCATCTACATATGTTGTACGTTTTACACATTTAAATGCTTCAAGAATTTCGCAGCGCTCCTCGAAAGGCATAAAAATATATCCCTTTTTTCTCATCAGCCACGCATCAGAGTTAACTATTACGACGACATCGCCATATTGTGCGGCCGCTTCAATCATGCGTAAATGGCCAATGTGAACTGGATCAAATCCTCCAGAAACACACACTATTTTTTTATTCTTAGTAACGGATTTAGTCATAATTTTTCCTTTATTCTTTTTGAGGGAGTTCCTTCTTGGGGTCATATAAGGATTCTTCGCGTGGGGCTGTACAATATATAACTATCACTCGTAAGCCCTCCCATTGACTGGGAATTTCCTTTCGTGCTTTGCGTGCTCGTTCTGCGATTTCCGCATCAACAAATAATGTAGGTCCTAGGCCGCCATTTCGAATCGTATACATATACTCAGAGCCAAATTCGATTGCCGCTTTAAGCCTCAACGTATCCTCTTCTAATTTGGTCAATTAGTCTCTCTTTCTACGAGTTTTTTTATGAAGCTTCTCAAACAAAAGCTTTTTCCAGAGAGTCCCCTCAATTTCCTCTTTGGGCATTTTAAGAGAATAAAGAGCTGCCAGAATAAGGCGTATTTCTCGATTAGACAGGTAAACCGTTTTTAAAAAAGGGGGCAGCTTTTTATCATTCGAGTAGGCCATATATTGTTTTCTCTTACAGTTATAACTAGTGAGCCACGGTAAGAATCTCATATTGTTTTACTGCTTCATATAACACTATATTAGCTGTCTGTGCGGTGTTTAAACAGTAGCCTACTCCTGGCATTTGTACATATATTACTTCAGATCGTGCCAAAATTTCAGGAGGAACTCCACTTTCTTCGTTACCAACAACCAGACAAACAGGGCGCTTAAAATTGAAATTATAAGAAGATAGGGGTCTTGCCTCTTCCGCCAGTTCCGCCGCCACGATTTGAATCCCCTCAATGTGCATCTGTGTAAGGAATTCCGAAGGCCTTGAAAACTGAATAATTTCCACATAATCACTTAGGCTCCCCGAAGAAGCTTTTATACGGCTACGTTGAGGAACGTGCCCAATAACATAAAGCCGTTCTGCACCAAAGCAAGCAGCACTCCTAACCAAATACCCAAGATTATCATCAACGCGGAAATTGATAGCGCACAAACTAATTGGATAGGTCTTGGCAGTTTTAAGTTTGGTCTCATAGCGTTGGCGACGGGTTTCTGGTCTCACTTCTTACGGCGCTTTTTACTCAAACGCTTTTTACGAGCCTTTTTATCTTCTCGTTTGCGATTCAACTCTTCTTGTGCGGTGATCGCTGGAT
>Ga0098047_10000387_pt1 | contig 17483 bp, 20 predicted proteins | sample 12_taG_FD_92585 | JGI IMG/M metagenome (GOLD analysis project Ga0098047, IMG submission 92585) | Marine viral communities from the Subarctic Pacific Ocean - 12_ETSP_OMZ_AT15267 metaG | ecosystem: Environmental > Aquatic > Marine > Oceanic | place: Subarctic Pacific Ocean | collected 2015-01-16 | reverse complement strand
TGGTAAACGGGGAATCTTCCCTTACAGTTAGCAAATAACTAAACCAGCAGGGGTCCGCTTTGGGCGTTGGGACTGGTAAATGAAAATATTGCTCATATGGAGCAAAAATCTCACTCAATAAATTAAAGTTTTTGCGGCGGGCTGATTCGAAATCGGGCAATTTTCTAAGCTGTTGAAGACCTATCGCTCCTTGAATCTCCAATGGTTTTAGGTTGTATCCAATTTCATCAAAAACATAGCGATGATCATAAACTATATCATCGGCATCAGGCAGCCAATTTCTAAATCTGTTTCCGCATGCGGTGCCATTTACAACGCAGCCGGGCTTAGCTGTATTACAATAGCATGCTCGACCCCAGTCACGAAGGCTGGCCATTACTTTGCGAATGTTTCCATTATCCGTCGCAACGAATCCTCCCTCGCCCATTGTCATATGATGTGCTGGAAAAAACGAGCACGTTGAGATGTGCCCAAAGGATCCGAGCTTTTTGCCGTCATAATATGATCCCAGAGCATCGCACGAATCTTCGATAAAAATAAGACTGTGCTTATCTACCAGGCGCATTAACCTATCCATATCGGGCGGATTGCCCAACACATGTGCGAACATTATACCAGCTATGTCTGGATCGTTGTTGAGTGCCTCTTCTACTTGATCTAGATTTAGGTTTAAATCTGGTAGTGTTACATCAACAAAAACCGGCGTAAATCCATTTTGAATGAGGGGGTTGAGAGTGGTGGGAAAACAGACGATGGGTGTTATAATTTTGGCGCCTTCTGGCAAATTAAAACCGTTCTTAGATCGTAGTGCGGCGACCGCCAGCAAATTTGCAGAGCTTCCTGAGTTTGTTAGGGAGCCGTGTTTCTTGCCAAGATATGCCGGGAAGGTTGTTTCAAATTCTCTTGCCTTTTTGCCAAAAACAAGCCAACCAGTTAAAACAGCCTCGACGGCGGCGCAATATTCGTCTTCATCAAAAACATGTCCAGAATATGAGACCCAGTCTTTTGCGGAATCCCAAGTAATATCATTCTTTTTTTTCGCATATTGCTTTACTAATTTCAATATGTCTTGTAATTCATTCATCTTTTAAATAATCCCACTCATAGCTGTTCTTATATGATGACCATGGTATATTGGTGTCTTTGTACTTTTCTAGAATCTCTTCTCTTCTTTCCGGAATCACGTAATCAGAATGTGCATAAAAGCCCCACTTTTCATAAAATAATTTGTGCGCCTCTTCTGAGAATCTTAAATCAAATCGCCTGTTGTGTGTGTTTTTTGGATTTGGGTGCGTAATAAACACAGACGGAATCCAAACATTGTTCAGGTTGTTTTTTAGCGCTTCCAAGGACCAGTCTTCATCAACCAACATTGTATAAGGTCCGAAATATGCACATGGCCCAATCTTTTTCATAGCCTCTACGCTGATTAGAGAGGGTATGAACATTGATGCATGAACCTTGACTGCTCTCTCTGGAAAGTCCATTAGGTGTTTATTTTCTTCGCTTAGGCGCTGGCCTTGTTTGAAGTTGTGGCACTCGTGAACAAAGGGAAAATTGCCGGCGTCTGGGTGAAATCCCATCTTGGTGGTGTTCGGCATCGGCCCATTAGGCAAATTATAATAATTGTTGTTTGTATACACTATCCACCCAACTTCATCCTCTTTTCCTTCTATTTCCTCAAGAGTTTTTCCAATAAAGTTGTCCGTATGCACAATTAAATCATCGTGAGATAATAAAATATACTTTGTTAATTCCTTATATTTATCAAAAAATTCATTATAATCTGTTGCCCAGGAATCCTTTGTGTAAACAACCTCCAACAAAGAGTCTTTTTTTATGAATTTTCTAAGTCTTTCATCGTCAAATATTTGTTTTGTAAGTGTTTCAATGTCCGGTTTGTCCACTACAATATAAAATTTATACTCAAAATCTCCGATATTCTTAGCAATTGAGCAGATTGCCTCAACTAGATTCACCTTAAAGACATTTGGGCCGGCACAGGCGATAAACACAACAAGATCGGTCACATTATCCCTCTTTTCTCAGCTTTTGCAGCCAGCTATTAATCATGTCATCCATCAAAGTCTCGAAAGTATATTCGGGATCCCACCCAAGAATCTCTCTGGTCCTTGTGGAATCTCCTTTTAAGTAGTTTAATTCTTCTGGTCTCATGTATATTGGATTTTGTACGACATATCTTTGATAGTCCATTCCAAGCTTTTCAAAAACATACCTACATAAGTCGCGCACAGAGTGGGTTTCGCCGGTGGCCACTATCCACTCATCAGGAGCTTCATGATTTACAATCATGTGCATTGCTTTGACGTAATCTTTGGAGTGTCCCCAATCTCTATAAGAATCTAAATTACCCAATTCAAGCTTGTCTCGCATGCCCATCTTGATTTCAACTGCAGTTTTTACTACTTTGTTGGTTACAAAATTTGAGCCGCGGCGGGGTGACTCATGATTAAATAAAATGCCATTGCACGCATGCAGCTTATAAGCTTCGCGATAGTGTCTAACTAAATTAAAACCTAGCAGTTTTGCGCAGCCATATGGGCTTACCGGCCTCATTGGCGTTGTTAGGCGCTGGCTACCATCAGGATCGACAGAATTACCAAACATTTCTGATGAACTAGCTTGATAGAATTTTGCCTCTGGCACAATTGTTCTATACATCTCCAGCATGTTAAGCACGCCCAGGGCATTAGTTTGAATGGTAAACGATGGTACGTCGAAGCTAATTCGTACGTGACTCATTGCTCCCAAATTATATATTTCATCTGGTTTTACTTGTTGAAATATTCTCATCAACGATGGGACATCTAGCAGATCTCCGTAGAATGTGTCAATCTTGTCTTCTAAATTTTCTAGACGAATGTCTTGATTTTCCGCCACCGAATGGCGTCGAATAATCCCATAAACTTCATAATCGTTGTCAAGAAGATGTTCAGCCAAATAACTTCCATCTTGTCCACTAATGCCGCTAATCAAGGCTCTTTTTTTTGTCATTTTTATACCTACTTTAAAACTTTTAAAATTACTTTTGTATTTAAACGTGATTCATGCACGTTCGACCATAACTCTGGAATATCAAACAAGTTTAATTCAATTATTTTGAATCTTTTAATCTTCTCTTGTTTTAATTCGGTTGCGAGTTTCTTGTTGGTCAAAATATAACCACCATCTACCATGTTGTCAACCGCCCATTGCAATAATAGTTTTCTATTCTCTTTGGCATGACTCATACTGCCAATGTCAATATCTAAGTATGCTAAATTTCCAATCGGTGGTACTGATTTTTCAGTGTCTAAAAACTGTATATTTGGGTGGCTCAGTGGATTAAATAAATCATATCCAACAACGCGGGAAGCACCATAAAGATTACATAATGTTTCCACTGTGATTCCCAAAGCTGTGCCAATTTGCACGATGTTACCGCTCTCCGGAACATCCAACAAAGGCAAAATATGCTTTGCGATCAAATTGCTGTGGTACTTATAGCCAAAATAAGACCATATGGCAATATTGCCTTCAAAATAGTTATTCCATTGTTCTCTGAATCTTCCAGCCCTCATAATTCCAGGCCTGTGATTTCGAAGAATACCATGGGCGCGAAGCCTGCATTTGAACACCAATGAATGAGTTTGTGATCCCAGACACATGTATCCCCTTTTGCCCACTGCCCCTGTATGACATTGCCGGCACCAAAGCTCTGGCCCCAATCCCAGTCGGTGAGAAAGGTCAAGTATCTTCTGGCGTTCTTTTTTAAGTCGTATTTAACTTCGGGATTGTCTCTCTTCATGAATCTCATAAGATAGCTATAAGTATCTCCGTGCACAGGCATACATTGTCCTGGTGGAATGATTATCGCGCAGTGATGTTCATATGACAAATTGTATTTTTGCTTCATTGAAGCTGCAAAATCATCAACAATGTCGTTGTTAAACTCGATGAAATAGTGATCTTTTGTGTAGCCAAGCTCGCGCATGTGACGACTACGTTCATTAATTGAAGCATTGTCTACTGAAATTGCGGGGTCGCCGCTATGAACTCTTTTTATGCCTCCTAAATCATACGGTCGCGTTAACATTCCCTTGACAATTTCTTGGGTAGAATCCACGTTAACTTGTTCAATATATTGTAACTCGGTGCCTGGGGCACGATTTTTGTCATAATGCCAATCTGCAGTGTGGCTAATCTGGTACTGTGATTTCATCAGCGTCTCCTAATAAAGTTGAAATACAAACACGGCGCCATTCGGTTCCTCTATCATAATCACCAAATTCTGGGTGATCCTGATCGGCTAATCCAAATAACACACAATCGCTAGGCTTGATGTTTAGTTCTTTACAAACTTCAACCTGCTTATCTCTAAATTTGTTCTGGTTATAATCGTGCTCAAAATTCTGGCAAAGCTCAAGTCCAACGCCTGCGGCAATTTTTGCAGCGCAATGAAATTGATTAAACAAAACTCCGCCATCATCCACGCTCTCTCTCTGGCACCTAATACCGGCGCGAAGTCTTTCGGCGCCGTAAAATGCCTTGCTCATACTAAATGCTATAGTATCAATACATGGGCGATCTAAATTGAAATCTACGTTGCGAGCGATGCAATAATATGCAGCGTCTATAAATACTGGAATTCCTAGCATGTCACATACATCCAACAAATCCTGAGTTGCTGGGTGTTCTGAGCCCAAGTCACTAAAGGGCACCGAGATTATCAAAGCGTCATTTTGTCTAAGCTCGTCGTCTTCAACATAAGCCCAATTAAAATAATTATTCCAAGATACCTTGTGATAAACATAGTCACCACGCAGGCAGCGGAACCTCTTGTTGTGATGTTTCATATAGAAAAAATCAAATGCTTGCGACGTTCCATGCATAAAGTCTAATTGATTGAATTTTTCAAGACCGTGGAGCGCGTTTAATTTGCTATTCTGAATCCATTCATAATACTTATTCGTGAACGCCGGTAGAATTTCTTCACTATAAAGATACTTGGGACTAACTTTTTCGTTAATAAAATCTATAATCTCAGAGTTTGGAATTGGCCTTGAACGACGACCTTTTTGTTCCCAAGAGTCTTTAAGTTTTATTTTCATTAAATTTCCTCCTTGTCTGCATCTCTTCCAAAATATGGACCGGTCTTATATTCATACACAACAGTGTCATCTTCCATAGAAACGTAGCTGTGGCCACCCCTGTATGTTATTGAAATATCTCCGGGATTTAAAATAACCTCTTCAGCTATAGTGTCGTCAATATCATATAAAATTGCCTTGACTTTGCCGGCTACCACAATCCAAGACTCTTGACAAATGTCTGATGTTCTTATTTGAGTTTTGTGTTTGTGCGGCTTAAAGCTTCTTCCCTCGCGCAACAAAAGATATGAAACCTGCAGGTATTCTTCCGCAGGACTAATGTCGATTCTTTCTTCTGTTGTGTCATTTCTTCTGTTTATTATGTGCAGTAAAATTTCTTCGTCGACCTTGGAGTATATTCTCCTCATTTCCTATGCGGCGCCTCCTACCATATTCTCTATTCCAATCTCAAGGCCGTTTAGATCTATGCCAAGTGATTGTAACAGGCTTGGATCGCCGGTATACGGTGCGCCAATGGTTTTATTATTAATAATAACACCAACAGGCCGGCCTGTCAAGTTATTTATTTGGGCCCCTATTTCAGATAGCTTCAATTTTTCTCTATATGACATATTAATATCTTTTGGCAAGTCTTCTTTATGGTTGTCGGCACAAAACATAATGACTTTTAACAGGTCATCGACATAAAAAAAATCCATTTTTTTATCTTGATGTATTGTGATTGATTTGTTTTTTACAGCCCTGTTTATGGAATTTTTTATTAATCTTGTATCTTGTTCCAGGGGCCCAAAACAACCAAAAAGCCTTAAATTGATAATATTCCCATTATGTTCTATTATGTCTCGCGCAATTGTGTTTTTTGCCATTCCATAATAATCCAGCGGATAACGAAAAGATAACTCAGACTCAGATATAGAATCTATTTTCTTTTTTCTATCAAATGCGGCGCCGGAGCCAAAGGAGAACATCAGTCTATAATCCGGCGAATGTCTCGCTATGTTTTTGTGCATTAATAAATTCTCTATCATGTGTTTTTCAGAATTTTTAATATTATTTTTTACTCCCACAAAAGCTGTATGCAGAACAATATCAATTTTGTTATTTTTAAAAAATTCATCAACCGCCTGTCTGTCTGAAACATCCAAGATATTCCGATTTGTCGGATATAAAGCATGCTCGGTGTTTTGTAATAAACGCTCAAACTCGCGGCCAAGGAAGCCGTTAGCGCCTGTGATTAATATATTCATCTTTTTAAATTAATGTAAAGTGGCAAGCTTGGATTCAAAACGTCTTTAAATGCGGCATGCATTGCTCCAATATTAGCTGGGTGGATCGTTTTGATATTCTCAAAACACGCCATTACCTTCTTATCTTCCTCTGCCCAGTGTGAGAAGCCCAAATAGCCGTAATCACGGCCGCGGCCACCGCCGACCAGCTTAACCGGTATTTTTTCATGATCCACGTAGTTCCTAATAAACTCGAAGGGCCTATAAAGTAAAAAAGGAGTTATGGAATATACAATTGGAATTTTTCCTTCCATGGCTAAGCCGCATGCTATTCCCAGCATGAGTTGTTCCGAAGAACCAACGTTGTAAAACCGATCTGAATAATCGATTCTTATCCGATCCCAAAGACCATACCCCAAATCTCCAGTAAGAACCACAATATTTTTATTCTTTCCCATTTCAAAATGAAGTCTTTCGGCAAATTCACGTCTCATTTGCCAACTCCTGCTTTGCATGATTATAGTCTTTTTCGTTCATAACGTGATAGTGCGCGTTTAGGCCTCTCAAAAATGAAAATGCCGCAACGTCAGTATAAACAATATTAATGTCTGGAAGAAATGACTTTAGGCGCGCGACCAGATATTTTACATCAACTGTGTCATATGCAGCATACCCGTTAACATTCACATAAACTTTAATATTTTTTATATTATTTTCATAAATGAACTTTAGGCTCTCCCAGATACTCCCCTCGGCACACTCGCCATCACTTATAAGACAATAAACGACCCTGGACGGGTCTGCAAGCGCTCTTCCTACTGCTATGGGTAGTCCGGTACCCAAACTGCCCGTGGAGCAGTACAGGTGGTTTTCCTCGTCCCTATGGGGGTGCCCGCCGTGCTTCTTAAATAATTGGGCTGCGTCGGTTCCATGATATTTCTCAATAACCGCGTATAATGCCACTGCAGCATGTCCGCACGAAAGAATAAAAATATCATCTTCGTCTTTCATGTTAAAGATATCATCTACAATTTCAAGACATGAAAAATAACTTCCAAGATGCGAAAGCTTATTTTCATATGCAATATCCAACACGCGACGTTTTAAATCTTGAGATCCCACTTCGTTCTCCAATGTTGTTGAATCATTTTATCATAGTTAATGCCTTGTTTGTGCACCTTCCAAGTTGCCTGATTTTCGTGCCATCTATAGTTAAAGCCCAACCACACAGGAACTGGATAAATTAAAACACCATTATCTGCCAGACGGCAGTATAAATCATAATCGGCGGCGCCTCCATATGTTTCTGGTTTTGTTTTTAACAGACTATCACGATATAACTGAGTATTGTACATTACTGTCGGAGTGTTAACCGGGCATCTATGCATAACCATTCTCTTAAATTCCTCTATGCTTCTATACGCATGGCTAACCGTATTTATGACAACACCCGTATCTTCCTTCAAACCTCTTACTGGACTCTGAATGGCTTGGATTTTGTCAGAAGCTTTCGTGAATATGTTTATACAATTTTCTATAAAATTTTCTTCTATGTAGTCGTCCGATCCCATTACCAAAACATAATCACCAGTCATTAATCTAAATCCTTCGAGGCGCGCTTCGTCCCAGCAGTTTGGGTATATATTTTCGGCAGCTGAAAGTATCAATTCAGGATATTCTTCTGCAATATTTTTTGCTATTTGTACGCTTTGGTCTGTGCTCTCGTTATCTACAAATATAACCTCTGTATTCTGGTAGGTTTGGTTCAATGCAGACCTCAGAGATTCTTCAATCCATTTCTCTGAATTGTAACATGGTATTATGATTGTGGCTTTTGGATTCATAGATCTAATAAGCTTTTAACCCTGTTAGTATAACAGTGGTTATCCAAAATGTTTTGTCTGTTTTCTTCTTTTATATCGTTTAATTCTTTTTCTGATAATGACAAATAATCTTTGGTAATCTGCACGATTTCATTTGAGTCTAGAGAAGTTTTAAGATTTGGGAAGATACGATTTAATTGACCTACTGTATCTGACACCAAACATCCGTTTAGTCCTAAAGATTTAAATGTTCTTTCGTTTGTATCATATCCCAATACACGCTGATAGGCATCGTGAATGTTTAATGTAAGCTTGCTATTGTATAGTACTCGGCACTCTTGCTCGTGTGTGAGGTTTTTTTCTACGAAAAACCCACAGTTTAATCCAGAATCTTTAAATCTAGAAAAAATATCAATCATTATTTTTCTTTTTTCATCGAATCCGTTGTTCGCCCAACCGCCAATAAAAGAAATGTCATACTTCTCGTGTTCTTTGCTTTTAATTGGCTTATAGCTAAGAGAATCATATGCCAATGGCACCGTATGAACTTTCTTCCATTTGAGGTGATAAGATGTATTATCAATAAATGTCCATAGATAAACATTATCCATAGAGTTTAATTCACCTATAACGTCATCTCGCGTTAAGCACACAAAATTTGAATGCGTTCCCCATGGTCTTGGAAAAACGTTTGGTTGTACAAAAATAAATGTTTTTTGACTCTTTCTTATCGCCTCAAGCTCCCAATCTTGAGTTACCAAACCATCAACCGTCATAATCATATAATCTTCTTCTTGCTGTTGCTTGGATGGGAAACACGATATAATGGAAGTTTGTTCCGGCGGCGTGCCAAGGTCGAATTCGTAATCTTCATATGTCTTGACGCTGTATCCTAAATGATCCCATGCTTTTTGGTAGCCGCGGTATATCCACCGGCCGGCGTGTTTCGGAAAATCTGCTGTAAATATTTTCATTTATACTCTCCTTATTTTCTGTAATACTTTTGCTAATCTTACTTTTGAATCGTGCTCTGCAAGAAATCTTTTATGCCCATTGGCGGCCATTGTATTTACTACTTGCGGGTTGTCAATTAAATATTTACACTTATGTATCAATTCATCAGTGCTATCAAAAGTTACCACTTCCTTGTCAATTTCATAACAATCAGACAACCCTACAGCATTTTGAGTGACCAATAGCGATCCGACGGCTGTTATTTCAAACGGGCGCGCCTTCAAAATCAATTTTCCGGTTGAGTCATTATTATTCTTGCTTAGATTCAATCCTATCCAAGCTCTTGAATAATTCCATATCATGTCTTCAAAAGATATCTTGCTATAGTGGAACAAAGACACTCCAGCCTTGTTGACTGCCTCGAAGACTTCCTCTCTATCGCCGTAAGAACTCCCCACAAAACACATATGAGATGTTTTTATACTATGTATACCCGAATATACATCAGAGTTGGCATGCCAGGGAGCATATATGCTGTTGTTGTATCCAATTTCTTTATACTTTTCAACGTCTTCTGGGCTGTCAGTTGTCGCAACCGCATTAAAGTTCCAACAAACTTCTTTCGAAAAATCTTCAAATCTCCACGCATCATCACAGAACCAATTAAATGTAAGTGTTCTGCCGCTTTCTGTTTCCTTCTTTATGATATCCCATGGTTCGCCCGGGCAGATCGCTGGGTTGCCCGTCATAATACAAAATAATAAATCGGGTTTTTCGTGTTCTATTAGTGTTGCAAGTTCCGGATCGCCATAAATCGATGTGTCAAAAAAAACAACTTGATGACCCAGCGACAAAAGTGGCAAATAAAAATTCCAATAGGCATAATCAAACCTAAAGGGAGTGTGGGCCCACTTGTGTTTTGTTATTGATTTCGGAGCGACGAGGATTATTTTCATTTTTCAAACGCCCCCAACACAGCAGACGGAATTGTTTCTCTCATTTCCGATACTTTCTTTATTAAATCAACGCCCTTTAATTGATACCACTCTTCGTGTGTAGCACCAACAGATTTATTAGTTATGATTGTGAGTCCCAACATACGGGCTTCAACAATTACTCGCGAAAGTGTTTCAGGAGTTTTTGGAAAAAATACAAAGGTATTGTGTTCACTCATCTGTTTTAAAAAAGTCTCATAATTGTCGCTAGCAATTAATCTAAACGGTATCTTTTTATATTCGCAATACATCACTGCCTCGCGTGTATTTTTATGTGCTATTGGAGAATGCATAACGGCGCTATATTCGCTTTTTGGTGGCTGCGATAGGCCGGCCATAAGATCCAATGATTTTTTAGACCACAAATTACCTCCTAAGTTAATCAAATTATCTAGCTTAAGGTTCTTATAAACGATATCTAAATGAAATTGAGATTGGCAAAAAACAGCGTTCGCTTTTTTATAAAAATCATAATTAATGATCGCTTCTTTTGGCGCTAGAAAATCTTCGAACTGGCCCGGATCTCGTGTTGTCAGGTATTTGTGATCATGTTCGTATATTGCATATTGTTTGTTATGCAAGGCCTTAAGGCAGCTAGGCCTCAAATTAATAAAATTAGCAATAACAAATTTGCTATTCTGGTTTTCTTCTATAAAATTCAAAGTCACTAAATGGCTATTTATCTTTTTTACATGGTGACCTTGAGATTGAAGTATTTTAATAAGTTCTTCATTGTTCAATTCTCCGCCTCCTAAAACCTGATCAGCGAAAAAATCAGCTATAAAAACTATTCTCACTCTATTTCTTGTATATCTAAGGAGCCAAGCCAACTTTCGACATCAAACTCCCCCATATCGAGACCTAACGCGTCCACAAAAGCTTTATACATCTTTTGTTCTTCAAACCGCAATTTCAATTCATCGGCATATTGTAAAGCACCAGCCGCAAAAGAGTCCTTGGTATTATTAATAATATCGTTATAACACAACCTCATCTGCTCCTTGGCCGAGATCTCTCTGGGATATGCCCACATAGATTCCTTGATTAAAACATTTTCCCAAACAACCTGTTCCGGGATGTGATTTAAATCAAATGATACATTATAGAACCTGTCCTTCCTGTTCTCATCGCATAAAAAGTCCAATTGACCAGACCATCCTGTCGCAACAGTCGGGATTCCACTATACGCCGCCTCAAACAATGGAAGACCAAAGCCTTCTCCGTGCGATAAGAGCACCGAGGCCTTAATCTTTGGATGAGCATAAATAGCATGTATTTCTTCATCGGACATATCACCATGCAAAAGATAAACTTTGCATTTCCTATCAGAATATTCGGTATTTAACAAGCCTGTAATTTGGGTGTAGACATATTCGCGATCCATCGACGAGTTTTTTGCCATGTTTGTTTTCAAAACTAGGCCAACTTCTTCGTTCCTAAACTCTTCTACAAACCACTTTATAGTGTTGATTACGTTCTTGCGTGGACCGAGCTGTGCCATACAAACAAAATTAAAGTCATAATCTAAATCTAATTCGACTTCTTCTAAGTTGTCATGTTGTTTGACTGGGTAATTAACAGCTGTCACGTCTGTTAGCAATTGCATTATAGCCTGCGGCTGATCGCCTTCTTGTTCCTCGGTGGCCACCTCGTATGCGGTCTTTTTGTATACTTCTTTCGAATGATTTGAAACAACGATTATCTTGTCCATTTGATTGCCCTTTTCGATCCAATTCGAGGCGACCTTGGTCGTTTCAATACCGGCTGTATATCCAATATTAATTGTTGCACGGTTTTCCCATTCGTTCGGTATGGTAACCTGTAGAGAAACGTCCATAGTACCGCCTTGCTGTATATAATTAATTGTTTTCTCAATTGTGTGATCGATCCAGCGGCGCTCATCGGTATCATCATTAATCCAGCTAGTTTTACCCCACTGAAGCGGTATTATGTGTATGTCAAATAAATCTTCGCGAGATCTCAGTGCACGGAGAGCAAATCTAGATTGTTCTCCATAGCCAGAGCGAGTTAATACGGGAGCTACCAATAAAATACTCTTTTTCATTATGCTGCCTCCACCAAATGCCAACGCTTATATTGCTTCCTGTCGTCCCACGAGCCGTACTTTTCAACTATTTCATCCATTAAATTTATCCATTGTTTTTCATAATTTTCAAAACTATAGTTCTCTTTCACGTGCTTTAGGCCGGCATCGGACATCTTGTTGTACTTTGGTTCGCTAATATTAAGAGCTTTTGTCAGAACAGCATTAAAGTCCTCCTGCGAGATTCTATCTTCATAAATGTATGGCACGGACAACGAGCCGATGATTGCTTTTGAGACTGGTTGGATTCCCCAACCAAACCAATTTTTGCCGTCCGTTACTTGTTCTTGCAGACCTCCCGTCATGTTCACTATGATTGGGGTACCACAAGATAAGGATTCTAGAGTAGACAACCCAAACCCTTCAGCATCACTAATTCCGATGGTGAAATCGGCAGCATTATACATGCCGGCAAGATCTTCCGACGAAACTTTCCCTGATGATATTAAAATTTGACCGTCAGTAACCCCAAGATGTTCAATAATATGAGGAAGATCTTGGCCATGGTGATCACGAGGATCTGTGTGCATCACCAATGTCGCTTTGTCATGTCCGACTTTATCAAGGAACTCTTTGAACCACCAAAGCAGCGTGCCGCTCTGTTTGCGGCGCGCGTTTCTGCTGTTCCATAAGAAGATTTTCTTCTTTGGGTTCGCAAGCTGTCCTGATGAACTGATTATCCTATCTCTAACAACTTGACTTTTGGCTTTGTCTTCTTGTGACTTGTATTTATAAAATTGTGTTGTAGGTATTGCGTGTGGCAAGTAATGAGATGAAACATCCGGAGCCACTTCCTTGAGAATTTCATGTGTTACTTTCGAGATACAAACAACTTCGTCGGTAGAACGGTAGTATCGTGCATTAAAATGAGGCGCCGGAAAATTATCCCACACATGATAATAAACCATGGGAACATATGCCCTAATTTCGTTCTCAATCTCCCATAGCCACTCGTAAAACCGCGGATCGGTCATAAACCATAAAACATCTGGCTTCTCCTTTTGGAGTACCGAGCGAATTATCTCATGATTTCCATAACCATCAATTGGAAATATTCTCCAATCTTCTCCCCATGGTTCAACCGCTTGGGGTTGGTAGTTGTCGTGCTTTATTGCACCGCCCAAACAAACAAACTGGTATCTACCAGTCTTAAGCAATCCTTCTATCATGTATTTTGTCTGCAAACCCACGCCGGACGGAGATAGTGGGTGGTCTGATAAGACCAAGATCTTCTTTTTCTTCATTTATTCCTTATGGACAGTGTTCTGTCTTGTAAAATTTACAACCATACCCATTCGTGCAGGATAGGCGGTTTTTAATATATCTCTTGTTTTTGATATTGTACAGCGCGGTGTCCAAAAGTTTAAGAGCATTTTCAGTTTTTTTCGTGCCACTTGTCACACGAAAAAATTCTACGTGATTTTTCTTTGCTGTTCTTTTAAGTAGTGCAAAGTGAGTTTCTACGTTTTTAGGATCGATGTCCATCTTCTGGCAAAAGAAGTGTTTGTATAATGTAAGCTGGTACGTTATTATCTTATCGGCTTTCTTGCGAGAGTCCCAACCCCATGAGCAGGTTTTCCAATCAAATATGTGGACCTTGCCATCGGGAGTTGAAACAACCGCGTCGATAAATCCCTTAAATTTATAGTTGTCTTCTCCCTCTATTGGCTCCATAAGTGGCATTTCAACTGCCAAAACTTCAAATTCTTCAAAATAATCATTTAGTGCATCTTCAATGTGGGGGATTAGTTGTCTTCCTTGTCCAACCATTTGATCAACAAGTCCGCTATCCACCTCGACGTCATCAGGTAAATTAGATATGCACTCGCCAAAAGTATCCAAAAAGTACTGCTCGTCATCAACATCTTCTTTAAGTAGTTTCTTTTCGCAGACGGCGTGGACTGCGGTACCAAAGGCTGTATATTCGTTTCCTTGAAAGCCTTCTATTTTGTCTACACGAGTAAGCTTGTGGTAAAAGGGGCAAAATTTCCAATCTTTTAGCTCTGAGTATGATATGTGTGACACAAATTCTCCATATATTGTTATATTATAACCATTTCAGTGCTCATTGTCAAGTATTTTTGGGTCTTGTAAGGAAATTATTTTTCTGTATAATGCGGGAGAGATTTTCTTAATAAAATTGTGGTTTGAATCAAGGTAAAACTCTGTAAATCCTGTTGCAAAATATTCTCTTAGTGACGTGGCGGCATATGGGGAAACAAATATGCCTGACAGCAGCGTTGCCAACCTATCGTAACCAACTGTTTTATATAAAAAATCGTCAAATTCTTGATCATATTCTACATTTAAAAAGAATGTCACGGGCGCCTTAAAGCCCTTTGCCCACAAAAGATCGTGGATGTATTTTCTTTTTCTTAAAAACTCATCTTGAAGTTTCTGATCTGCGTATAGGTGGCGGCCGTGTGCATTCTCAAGTGAGTGTGCTATTTCATGAATTATATCATCATATATATCAGCTTCACTGTCTTGCATGCTGGATATGAATAACGTGCCTCCTTCGTAGAAGGCGTTTATGGATCGTTCTTCAAATTCATCAAACCAGCCAACAATAATCATTTCAACTTCCGAGAGAAGATGTAAGGGTATTTTACTTTCAATTTGCGCGACAACTCGCTCCATATCTATGGAATCATTGTGCGGGCGCTCTTTAAAGTAAACATGAATGCCGGCCGGCGTATAGAAATTACTATTCTTCTGTATTTTGTTCTGTTTCTCTTGCAAGAGTTTTATAGACATCTTCTAATCCTGTTTCATATCCTCGAATAAAATTCTCTTCTGCTAATACCATCATGAATTCTGGAAACTCTGATGCTAGTACATTTGCAATCATATCGACTGTTACCTGTTCTTGATCAAGTTTGGTGCCCACATATTCAACGAGATATTTCTTTAAATCAGAATTGGGTTCAACTTCCATAGCTAAAAATGGATTGTTGTGAATTTCCTCTTCGGATACTGTTTTTGTTTCGGGGTTGTTGTTAGACATATTTATCTCCTTTTTATAATACTTTTGATGCTAATGTGGCTAATTCGGATCGTTCGCCTTTTTTAAAAGTTACATGACCGGCAATTGGATATTCCTTGAATTTTTCAATTGCATGCGCTAACCCATTAGACGTTTCATTGACGTATACATTGTCTATTTGTTCAATATCTCCAGTTAGAACAATCTTTGTTCCTTCGCCAATTCTAGTAATTATAGTCTTAACTTCGTGTTTTGTTAAATTTTGAGCCTCATCAATAACAATATAGGCATTTGCTATTGAGCGACCACGAATATAGGTTAGCGCTTCAACTTCTATTTTGCCCTTGTCAATATACATTTCTAAATTTGTTCTATCGCCCATTAAAAACTTAAGATTGTCTTGAATTGGCATGAGCCATGGCATCATCTTTTCTTGCATAGTGCCCGGCAGGAATCCAATATCTTTCCCGAGGGGCTGTACCGGCCGAGACACGATTAAACGAGAATAATGATTCTGATCATCCCGTAAGCCAATTGTTTGTTGTAGGCCAGCTGCGATTGCACACAATGTTTTACCAGAGCCGGCGCGCCCGACAAGAGTCACAATTTTAATGTCTGGGTTCATAAGCATATCTATTGCGAATGCCTGTTCTTTGTTTCTAGAATCGATCTTCCAATCTTGTATTTTCTTGTTGACAACTACCTTTAGGGGTTCGTGGTGACTTGTGAAGCGCGCAAGAGCCGACTTCTTTTCGTTGGAGCTTGAAACCATCAAGATGTATTGGTTTGGATACCACTTCTCGTCTGCTTCGTCTTGATCAATCATTATATCTTCGCGAGAATAATAACGATCAACAATCTGATCATCAACCAGCTGCACTACAAATCCGTTGTATAATTCGTCTGAAGATGTTACTGCCTTTTCGGAGATATAATCTTGAGCCTGTACCCCAATTGAGTCACAAATAACTCGCATATTAATGTCGCGAGAAACTAAAATTGTTTTTCTGTTTGGGTGGCTAACCTGAACGGCCATCGCGGTTGCGATGATTGTGTGATCCGGGATTCGAATATCTAAATCTGGTGGGAATTCCACTTCTTCTATTGCGGCATATGATATTACTTTTAAGATGCCTAAGCCTTTCCCTATTCTAACTCCTTTTTCAAGAGAACCTTTTGCGCGGAATTCGTCAAGTATGCGAATAAGCTGTCTGGCATTGGCGCCTACTGAGTCTTGACGCTTCTTGTGACTATCAACCTCTTCTAGTACTTTGAGGGGGACAAAAATATCATTTCGCATAAATTTAAAAATTGAATTTGCTTCAGTTAGGTACACACTAGTATCTAAAACATAATTTTTTTTTGTCGACATGTGGCGCCTTATCAACTGCTATAAATAGTCATGGATGATGAATATAACATTCCTCAATCCATTCCTCAAGAAATCTTGATTGTGCTTCATATTGCTTAACCGCTTCGTATAACATTATATTTCCAGCTTGTGAGGTATTTAAACAAAATCCTACACCGGGCATCGGTATATAGACTGAATCACTCTGTTTAATAATTTCTGTCGGGATTCCGGTTTCTTCGTGACCAACAACTATGCAAACAGGCTTGTCAAAATCAAACCTATATTTCTCGATTGAGACTGCTACATCGTTAATTTCGGCCGAAATAAGTTTTATATCGTTTTCTTTTGTGTGTTCCAGAAAGGCCGTCGGGTTGCTATGGCGCTTAAGTTGTACATAATCCGTTAGCGTCCCGGAAAGTGCCCTTAAGATCCGCGGGTGTGGCACAGAACCTATTACGTGCACACATTGCGCGCCAAAGCAAGCAGCACTCCGAATGAGATAGCCCAAATTCCCGTCATGCATAAAATTGACAGTGGCAATACTAATTGGATAAGTTTTCGCACTTGGTTTTTTCTCTTCATATCTTTCTCTCCTTGTTTTATCTCTCATTATTTCTCCCAATGGAGCGGGTGACTGGATTCGAACCAGCGACAATCACGTTGGCAACGTGAGACTCTACCGCTGAGCTACACCCGCATATTAACGTTTCTTCTTGATTATCTGCCAATCGAACACAAATACAACTGGTTTGCTGTCTTTCTTGTATGGTACACCATTTTTACGCAAACTGTCAACATCTTTTTTATATATTAATTGTGCATCCCAACCATCTGCTCCCCAAAAGTCTTTAGGTTTTAAAAGACGCTCTTCCAAACGCACCTGAACTTTTGGTCCTGCAAATGATTCGACAAGCACAACATCGCCCACTT
>Ga0098047_10000385_pt1 | contig 17511 bp, 3 predicted proteins | sample 12_taG_FD_92585 | JGI IMG/M metagenome (GOLD analysis project Ga0098047, IMG submission 92585) | Marine viral communities from the Subarctic Pacific Ocean - 12_ETSP_OMZ_AT15267 metaG | ecosystem: Environmental > Aquatic > Marine > Oceanic | place: Subarctic Pacific Ocean | collected 2015-01-16 | reverse complement strand
TTCAACTCTTGATCTCCAAAACTTCCAGATAAAGAATTATTAAGAGATGACGTAACCTCTATTTTGCCAGTAGCCTTATTAAAGAAGAATCTTTTAGCTGTGCTTACTATTTCTGGATTCTCAACAACAATAGCTTCAGCTACAATTTTAGCATCAGCAACTGCGCCAGGAATTTCATTTAGGATTTCTTGGTGCTTAGAATCTATTGATTTACCAATTGATATTAAGGTGTTATTATCGAACAACAAAGAAACAGATGAGTTCGTTAATCCACCACCATTTAGTATTGAATCAGCAGCAAGGAACATTTCCTGAATATTTAATACCTTACCTTTTGCTGTTTTAATACTAGGCAGTCTAGCAAAGTCTTTTTTGATAGCCTCAATCTCAAAAGGTCTTGTATGCTCATTTATATAATCTCTATTTAAGCTAAGAGAGAATTTATCGTCAGCGCCTTTAAACCCCTCCTGTCTTCTAATTACAATAGCATTTAAGAACTCATTGTTTTCTTCAGACGCTAAAGACTCTCTGTGGAATCTGTCAAGCCTTTCCATTAAACTTATCTCAGCTATGCTACCATCTTCAGATTTAGCATACTTACCTATTGCATTAGAAATCTTTGGAGAGAAATTCATAATGATGTTAAGCATATAATCACTTAAGATTTTTGCTTGATCTCCATCAAAAGACTTAAACAAGTCGTTACCTCCAACCATTTCTTTAATAGCATCAAAAGTCTCGTCAGCGTGTTTAGTTCCTGTAATTTGATTCTTAGAGTAAATAGCCTCTGTTGAGTTTAATCTTTTTCTAAAAGAAGCTACAACAGGATTCGCTGCCAACTCATTCAACGCTTGTTGACCTTTAACAGAAGCATCCTCATTGAATAAATCGTCAATCTTTTGATTCATCTCTCTAGCCTCTTGTCTATTAGTAGGAACAACTTTGTGTTGACCTAACAAACTATTTACAGTATAAACGTCTTGACCTACACCATCTAACTTATGTAAAGCTCGAATAATCTCTATTTCATTATTCAGCCGAGCTTGAGCGCCAGCTTTGTTCTTATCTACTTGACCGTCTTTAATTAGGTCGGTATTTATACTTATAGGTGATTCAGGATTCTTAGCTAATTCACTAGAAATAATTTTAGCTTGTTCTTTACCTTTTTTACCGAGAAGTTCGGTTAAAGCAGCTTCAGCAGCACTTGTATAAGAGAAGTTTCTATCTCTCATAGCTTTTCTACCAGCGTGTTTAGTGTATAGTTTTGCTCCCTGAGAATTTAATATTAAATCAACCTGAGAAGAATTAAACCCAATTCTAGGTAATATAGATCCAGCTACAATAGTAGAAGGATTCAATCCTAATACTGTTGCTTGTTGGTTTTTAGCATTATCAAGCACTACTTGTAATGTTTTAGCCCCTTGGAAAGCCAACGAGTTTGTAGCGTAATCCCCACTCCAATCATTGTTAAATGAATCCATTCTAGTTCCGTCAATAGAAATAGGGAACCCTAATCTAACACCATATCTAGCCATATAAGACATTCCGTTATTTAATGCCGCTACATTACCTACCATTCCTGAACCAGTAACGTTCTCCTCGAAGAACTCAGCAGCTCCTAAAGGAGTATTCTGACTAGACCTTTTATTTGTACTAGGGAATCTTTTATTAACAGCTTCCATTCTAGCTTCAATCTCAGCACTAATCTCTAGATCAGCTGTAATCTCTTGAAATTTACCTTCCTTTTGGTAGAAGTCAATAGTCTTTTTCATGTAGCTATTAACTTTTCTTTGAGATGCAGTTCTAGGATTGTTATGTCTAAAGTTCATAAATATGGAATCACCATCATGGTCAGAACCTAGTACTTTATTTACGTCAGAAGGAATCTGTATTGCATTGTTTTGGAAAGAACCATCCTTACCTTTAACTTCGGTTTGGAATCCCGTTATTTCCATTACAACTCTAGATTGATTACCGTGAGCAGGAATACGAGAACCTATAAACTCCTCACCTAATACCACAAATCTACCATCTTCTAATTGAGCCATTTGAGAATACAAAAACTCTTTAGCCTCAAGCTCTGAACCAAATAATCTATCTAATCCCTTAACCTTAATTCCAGCACCTTCTGAAGAACCTATAGAAACCATATTTCTATCTATGTGATTCTTAAGTTCTTGTGCGCTCTTAAAGTCTTTATCTACTCTAGCTAAATACTTGCCCTTTAAAGATGCAGGAACTACCGCTTCAGCTGGTAGAGTTACCTTACGCTTTCTTTGTCTAGAGTCATATCTAAGACCTGTGGTATAAGCTTTTAAGTCTTTACCAACAGACGTAGCTTGAATTGCTATAGTACCATTAGTAACTATCTTGGCTGACTTTCTGATTAAAGATTTAATTGCATCGCCAAAGTACTTATGTAGTCCTGGTAAGTTTTGACTAATCTTGTCATTAGCAGCAGCTAGTAATTTAGCAGCACCATTTGATGTAGATGTAACAGCGTTGTTTCCAACTACCTTACCTAACATTTGTTTTACCTTTAATCTAGATTCAGGGGTACTCTCCTTTTGGTCTGCTATTAAAGTACCAACAGCCTCCTCTAAGTTAGCATCAAATATCTCAGCCTCTAAAGCTTGAATTTGATCCATCTCTTCAAGCTGACCTTCAGTTAGATCATTGTTGTTTGATCCAACAAGTTGAGTTGGATATGTGGTTGTTTCTCTACCTTTATCCATTGGCAATTGGATACCCATATTAGCGCCATCAATACCCACAAGCTTATTACCTACCATGTAGGCATCATTTAACTGTTGCTGTGCATCAGAGTCAGCACCAAACTCAGCATCATGCGATATAGACTTCTGACCGTTATGTATTAATGGGAACTTCTTAGCACCACTTTCAAATACCGCTATATTTAAAGACTCCCCATAACCATTCTTTTGTCGTCTAGCTTTAAGCTTATCTGCTATATTTTTAAGCTCCACAGAGTTTCCTATCATCTCTGGAGTTAAAACATGAACAGCAGTCTTCAAGTAGACATCTTCATTCTCTAGTTCTGGATTGGCATTATCGCCTCTCTTGTCAGAACCGTAATAAACAAATTTAAATAGATGCCCCATTTTAGGCCCCACTCTACTTTGGATAAACTCTACATCTTCAGGTAGAATAAAAGAAGCCGCATCAGTTGATTCGACACCGTTAACCTCAACATCCTCAAATACTATAGGCTCTATAGCTACACCACGTAAAGAACCGTCATGTCTTGCAATCGCACCAGTAGCTCTCTTTATATAGTCCGCCTCACTTTTAGATTGCTGGTGAGAACCAACAAATAACTCTTGAGCGTAAATAGTATTTAGAGCGAAATTAAATACATAATCTGCTATAATCTTTGAGCCCTCCTTAGTTATTACAACTTCATCACCTTTTATAAATGCAACTTTAGCTAATACAGGATTGTCTTTTAAGATTCCTGGATTGCTTTTAATCATCTCCTTAACCTTATCAGTTTGCTCCGACAAACGATCAAGACCTACAACATTAGTGCCGTCTTGATAAGTCTTATTGTTAAGACCACTATCTTTCAATTCCTGTAACGCTCTCTTCTTCTGACTATCAGTAGTCGCCATAGGCATTTGAATAGAATACCTTCTTTTTGAATTAGAGAATATAGATATAGGCTGAGTATAGTATGTTCTACTCTTTCCTGGCTTGCCGCCATCATGCGAGCTTATGAAGTGTTCAATATCACCAAAGAAAATATCTTCTTTAGTTTTATTCTGGAAAGCTACAGATCTACTATTAGAACCAGTATACGAAAGTGTACCACCATCAATGCTAAGTTTAAATGCTTCTTGCTCTAATCCTTGAGCCCCTAAAGCTGTTACCATTTTAATTAAAGGATTCCCTGGGTATTGCTCAAGCAATTCAGTCCTACCCTCCTCAGTCTTTGCCTTATCTACAATGCTTTGCATTTGATTTAGCAAGTGGTTATTCATATTAACTACCGATGTAGACTTACCCTCAACATTAGTAACAGTCTTAACAAAGTTTTTAGTTCTAGAAGCGACAACCATATTCTCAACCAGAGCCTTAAACTCATTAGATTTTATAGATACCTTACCTTTAGATATATGCTTGTTAAATACTTCACCGCCAATCCAAGACTCAACCAATGCTGGTAAGCCTAATTGTTTGCCGTTTATGGAAATCCTAACATTAACTAGAGCATCCATATTTAAGTACTGAGAATTATCAGACATAAATAATATAGGAGCTACAATCTTTAATGCTTCAGGCATTGTTAAACTTTGACCTTTAGCTAGTTTAGCTTGTGCTGCTTGTATTCTTTTTACTACATCAGTTCTAACGTCAGCACCTTTAGCTCCAAAGAAAACACTATTAGCTGCGTTTGTTATTCTGTCTATTTTCTTTCTTTCACGACTAGCTATAGCTTCAGATTCTACTATATTACCGTCACTATTGATAGTTGTGTAAGCAATACTCTCTAAGAATTTATTTCTATAATTATTATGAAACTCTCTTAGAATTGCTAACCTTTCTGTAGGTTCAGTAAATTCATCTAGTATCTCCATCAACTTTACAATGTGTGGATCACCAGACTTCTTCATAGCACTTATAAAGTAAGATGGTCTATTTCTATTAGCGAAAGCTAGTTTATAGATTTCAGATTCTAACTTTGACTTACTGTATTGTCTATTCTTACCTTGAGGATTAGCTATCATTAATACAGCCTTTATCAAGTGAGAAGATGAATTATCTAAAGCTAATTGCTTTTGAGAATCGCTAGACATTACATTTACATCTTGCTCTCCATTACCATCTATATATTCGTCAACCTCAGAACTATGGTCATCCTCTACCGTGTTATCACCCTCCTGATTAGTAATACCACTATTGTATCCAGCAGCATCATAAATCGCTTTAACTCCTGGAGAGTTAGCTTTATCAGGATCTAATGTATAACCATTTCTAGTATTAAACTCTACAGAGTATCTGTACTCTACCTCATCTCTAATCTTATCCTTAATATCTGGATCATTTAACTCTTCAGCTATATTATCCACAATTAAATCTACAGTTTGACCAAAGCCAAGATTTGTGCCACCCTTAAGAACTTTATCTATCTCAACGGAAGCTACCGCCCCAACCTCTTTAGATAGTTTACCAAACTTCATGTATTTGGCTTTTCCAGTCTTAAACTTTCCGCCATCTACCCCAGTAGAAATATCATCTATAATAACATTACCTATTTCCTCTAAAGACATATTCTCAAACTTAGAATCTACATTCTTAAGAATTTCTTTAGCATCTTTAGGAGTTATAAGTTTTGCTACCCTACCTTTAAGTCGTTTTAAGAATCCCTCGTATTGAACAACATCAGGGCCTTTATCAAACAGGATGTTTAATTTACCTGCCATTTGTGGGGCTAATGATGTTACAAACGATTCCTCTATAATATTGTCTTGCTTAGAGTCTGGTAGAATCTTAACCTCACCAGTCTCTTGCAGCTGAACTATATACTTGTCATACATTACTTTCGTAACTTCTTGATCTCCCTTTTCGTGAGCTTCAGCCCAAGCCTCTATAGTTTCCTGAATCTCTTTAGGGAATGAAGATTTATTATGAACACCAGCCCAGAATAGGTTGTTTCCTGTTTGTATAGCAGATTTGCCACCAATAGTTACTTCGTACATTAATTCTTCCGAATACCTGTTCTTAATATCTCTAAAGATTTTTGAATTTATAATCTTAGCCACACCTCTCTTGAAAGATGGATTATCTTTCATTATAGCGTAGTAAACGTGAGCGTATTCGTGCATTATCTTAATACCAACATCTGATCCAGATTCTACGTGAACAGCAGATCCTAATGCCATACCAGCCACCTCTTGACCGTGCTCATCAATAACCTCTCTAAGTATTAAGAGTTGTTTTGTAGGGAACTTCTTAGATGCAGCCCCTATAATAGAAGATTCTAATGCAGGATTTATAGATGAGTAGTATTGTAAAACAGAGGGAGCTTTAGCCTCTACAGTCTTACCGTCTACCTTCATCTTCTTACTACCACCAGGAACAGTTCCGAACCCATCTTTAAACAAGTCCTTAATTGCTTTAGATGCCTTAGATTTTTTAGCTTGAGAAACCTTTTTAGATAAAGATTTAGCTAACTTCTCAGCACCCTTCTTAGCCTTTTGTGCGTAAGTTAAATCTGCGTCAGTTTTAGTTTTAGCTTCAGGCTTTTTATCGCCTGGCTGTGCTTTCTTCTGCTTTGCTTCTTCTCCGCTCTCTGCTTCATCTTCTGTTGTAGTGTCTTCATCTGTTTCGACTTTTGATTCTTCTGTTGCTTCATCTTTAGAGCTTCGTGCTTCAGCTTCTTCATCAGATTCAGCGTCTTTTACTTCCTGATCGGCTTCTGCGTCAGTAACAGTTTTTATGTAACTTAAAACGTCCTCATCAGTAATACCTTCAGTTTTTATATCGCCTTTTATAGCTTCAAGTATTTCTTCAGGAGACTTACCTTCTTTTGCAAGCTCTTGAATTTTACTATCAGAATCTCTTAAGGCTTTTCTAAATTCAGCCTGCTTTTTTCTGTCAGCAAATTTTTGCTTTACAAAATCCACGGCTTTACCAGCAAATGTTTTAGCTTTAGAGATAATCCCCTCACCAGCTTCTTTAGCTTTTTCAGCACCCTCTTCTACTGCTTCAGAAACTTTTTCAACCTTCTCTTCAGCTTCAGTCTTCTGTCTTTCTGCTTTTTCTGTTTCACCAGCCTTAGTAAATTGCTCGTACTCTTCTTGAGTTAACGCCTCTACAGATTCATTAGCCTCTTCTACAGCATAGGAGTCTTCTTTAATTCTATCCTCTAACGCAGACTTCTCTGAAAATAACTCAGCCTTTTGTGCGTCATTCATTGCAGCGTAATCCTCGGTCTGCTCAAAAGACTTTATCTCATTAAGCCTATCAGTATCTACTTTCTTACCTGCACTTGCATATTTTTTAGCAGCTAATAACTTAGATATGCCTTGCTTACCTTCAGCTATAGATTTCTCTACAGCAGCTACATTCATATTATGTTCAGCCTCTATCTTAGATAACTCTTGAGTTAACGCTTCACCCTCTAAGTTTTCATTAGCTTCAGCTACTGATCTTTCTTTTAATACATTAAGATTCTTTAAAGACTTTTCAGACTGCAACTGTTTAACTTTAATATTAAATAAAGTTATTTGACCAGCTTCTGTAAGCTTCTCTTTAAATGGTAAAGTTGCCGCTATCTCTGAATACTCAACTATTGTAGCGTCATATTCTGCACGTTCTTCAGCTGAAATCTTACCAGCTTTCTGAAGCTTATCTAGCATACCATTAAGACCATCAACTTGATCCTCTCTAACAGCTGCTTCTATAATCTCATTAGTTCTAACCTTCTTCTGAGCATCATTCATGTTTTCATACATGTTGATGTCATTATCAATAGATACCCTCTTGTTGGTTATACGTCTACCATTCTCAGCAACGCTATCCATGAATCCACCACGACCACCCATAAGGAATCCAGCGGCAAATGAAACACCTAAAGTCTTTCTATTTTCATCTGATGTTAAGAAGTCTGTGTATCCCACAAATTCTTTACCTTGAACTTCAGCAAGATTTTTTTGCTGTATCCATTCTTCGTATGTCTCTTGGAACATCTCTTCGGTTCCTTCAAGAGTACCAGTTATTATTCCTTTTTGAGCATGAGACATTAATCTCTGACCAAATGTTTTTTGAATTACTTTAGCAGATTCAGCTCCACCTTTCATTCTGTTGAACTGCTTAAAAGCTCTACCAGACAATCCTCCAAATTGGATACCCCAAGAAAGACCATTTAACGCAAACCATTTAGAGTTATCCACAAATGTTCCGTGAGCGGCTTCTTGAGCTTCCTCCTCAGTCAAGCCCATATCAATAGCTCTATTGTAAACATCTCCTGACAAGCCAGCGCCTATTACCGCTGTAGTTCCTGTACCAGCACCTAAAAATTGTGCAATACCAGAACCTAATGAAGATAAAGCTATTTCCCCTTCTGCTGTTGTAGCTAAAGCACCCATCAATCCTTCACCACCCAACGCAGCTTCTGCTCCAGCTACACCTTTCGATGATCCCTTCGCAAATGCTTTTGCTGATTTCTGAGCGTTTAAAGTTTTGGTTAATCTTTTTGCAGAACCAAATAAACCTTTTTTAGCAGCGTGTCTTGCTCCTGCTGTCATAAGACCTCCAGCAGCTCTCGCTCCAGCCGCACCAGGAATAAGCATAGCCGCCATATAAGGAAGAGTCTTTGCTACATCGGTAGCCCAAAACTCTATCTTAAACATATCGTCTAATGTAAACTCATCTAATCCTGGAGATTGATGAACTTCTCCCCACTTCTGAAGAGCATCACCGTATTCATGGAAATTAGGTAGCCTTTCTGTTAGCCTAAGAAATGTATCTGATTTTCTAACTTCGTCAGGTAGAATAGTCATTGCCGCATAGTCAATCATATTACCTATATCGTTAACAACGATACCCGTACCTGCGACTAAGCTTTTACCAAACTTCTCTGCGTTACCTTCAAATATTAATTCAGGATCAACTCCTGTATCTGTAATTGCTTGTCTATCCCTTTCTGTAAGACCTCCTACTCCTGGATCTAATTGTTGCTCAACAGAAGACACAGCTCCTTGCCGTGATATTTGTGATATATCTTCCTGAGATAACATTGGGTTCTGACTAGAACCATCTTCTGCTTGAATTTCTTGAGGCTTATCAGCATAGTCGAATAAACTGGCTTTACTTGTTGTACCAGATTGATTGCTATTTGCTTGGCTAATAAGATCGTTTAAATCTGCCATTATGTTTTATTTTATTAATTGTAATTAGACCAAATCTCTGCTAATTTAAGGATTTCATCCTTATTACCAATGTCTCCAAACATTCTATTCATAACATTATAAATAGTTTCTGGATTCTTACTCTCTACAGCTATTTGGAATTTTTCTGCACCATCATCAGTCCCCTTCAAAAGCTCACTCATAGAACGCATGTATTGCTTTGAATTAACAGCAAAGTCTCCACCTTTTTCTTTGGCCGCAACAGAGGCAATTGAATAAAGTATTCCTTTAGAGTCTTCAGCTCCCTGCATTAAATTAAATTGAGGAGCAAGATAACTAGCTACAACATCCATTGTTGCGTCTTGACCTTCTTCACCACCAGTACCTTTATAGAAAGCATTACCGTCTTTCTGTTGCTGCGCTCTTACCGCTGTTAAGTTTTTATTTATGTCTTGCTCGGGAGCATTAGATATTTTAGCTATTACCCTAGAGCTTGCAGCAGATGCTTGCATCTTTTCTTCCACTCCAGTATTATCCATAATTCTTTCCATAGATAAAGTCGTAGGATCCATTTCAACCATAATTTGTTTATCCCAAAACTTTAATGAATTATCATTTTGGAAAGTAGCAACCATAGTTGGAACGTAAGTAACATTTTTACCCCATTCTTTTTGTAAAGACTTAATTAAATCTCTGTCTTTAGGATCACCCATTATTTGTTCTTTCTCATAAAAACCACCCTTACCATCAGGAACGCTAAAAATAGCTTTAGTAACCATGTGAGCACCACTATAAGTCATGTTAGTATGAGTATCATCACCATCTTGGTCATCCATGTAGACACCATTAGCATCAAATGCTCTCTTTACGTGAGTAAAATCAAACGTACCATCTCCATTGCTAGACATGGCATTACCAAACCGCAATTGAGCTTCTTTTAAAATAGCATCAGGAACAGAGTTAAATACTTCATATCCTGCTATTTGCACTTTACCTTTTTGTTCTGGCCCTTGAGCCCTAACGCCTAGTTGTTGCATCATTGGCTGTTTAGCAATTTCGGCAAGCATACCGTACCCATTGTTTGGGCCTGTTGCTGTTTGATTAAATATCTTTCTAATTCTAGCTTCAGCTTCTACTGGAGGTAACTCTTTAGTCCCCACCATACGCTCATCATAAGCACCTTTCATTCCCATATCCTCTTCAGCAAATTGCTTAAGGATTTTTTCCTTCCCATTTGGATCTCCAGGATACATATTATCAGCTAACGCTGTAAGCTTGGCTTGATTAGCATCATCATTTTCTAAAGCCCAATTGTGCACTACAGCTGTATATTGCTGACTAAATATAGCGTCAAGGTTTGGTCTTTCTCCTTCATAATAATTAGCAGCATCAATAGCATCGTATTGAGCTCTTAATCCTGAAAGTTCAAACGAATCTATTTCACCTTTTAAATACTTTATTTTATTTATCTGATCCCTTCTGGAAACTAGATCTGCTGTTTTTTCATTTGCAGCATACGCATCTAATTGAGCTAACTGACTAGCGGATTGAACTCCTACTTGATACTTGTCGCTTTTCTTTAAGTCAGTCATTAAGCTGTCTCTAAAGTCTAGAACCTTTCCGCTACTCATAGCTGTGGAGTACCTACCATTAAAAGATTTAATTAACCCTTTAAATTCAGTAGTTCTTTCGTCAAAGTAATTATTAACGTAATCCCTCATGTGAGGTATCTTCTGAACTTGCTCTAAATAGGCTGATCTAGATGCCTCCAAAGACTCTCGTTCTTTTCCTATCATTTGAGCGTTCTGGAAATCAAGCTGCTCTTGCTGCATCATCTCTGTACGCATCTGAGACTCTTCCTGCCTCCTATTTCTTCTAGCTTCTGAAGTGCCTTTAAACGCCTCAGTTAATGCCATCATTGCTCCGTAGTCTATAGCCATTAGTATCCTGTGTTAAATATATCGTACATCTGATTCCCTAAGTTTACCTGACTATCTGGATTATTTATTAACCCAGATGAGGTATTATTTAAGGGTGATGTATTTATTAAGTTATTACCTTGATTCTGATTCGCAGGTTGATTGCTAATGTTTGTATTTATAGCTTGGTCATCTGCGCTAAGTAAATTTAGAGTTTTATTTTTTACACCTACAACTTTATCTTTTGCTCTAGATAAAAATGCAGTAACTTTTTCACCAGTAGTAACGTCTGTTCCAACTTGATCTTGACCAGACTTTCCGTCTTTAGTGCCCTTATACCCCATATCCATAAGAAGCTTTTCCGTCTTCATCTTATTGTACCTATTGATATGTCTACTACCAATAGCATCATTAACCATAGAGAATGCCGAACCAGCTAATGCTGCTCCTGCTGCTTTATTTGCTGAATCTTGTTGGTATTGAGCGTCTTGATATTTGGCTTGCCTTGCAGCCTCGTATTGTTCATTCACCATCATCATACTATCATACTTCTGCTGATTATCTCTTTGCATACTAGCATCCGCTACAGCAATATCCATTAATGCAGATTGACGAGCAACATCAAGACCGCCAAGCCCTGCTAAAAATTGAGCTCTATTACCAGCCGATCCACGAACAATATTTTCGATACCAGTCGCATAAGACGAATCTAAATCATTATGAGCTTTAGCTAACTCAGAAGGAGTTAACCCTTGCTTTGCTAATCTTTTAGACTCTGATAGTCTTTGTTGGAATGCAGGGCCTAACTTTGGATCTTTAGGAATATCAACATCTTTTAATGCTTGACCTAAACCAATAGCCCCCGAAGCTAAACCAATCAGGGATGATAATCCCCCTATTTTATCTAGGAACGACTCCTCGCCTAACCCCTCTTTGCTTTGTAAATCGTATGTTTCTTCATCACTCAAACCAGAATCTGGTGTTGGTCTTTTATCAATAATACCAGTAGTGGGGGCTTTAGTGTCAATCTTATCTACACTCTTTGAATCTAAAGATATGGAAGATGTAGGGAATATCTCTTCACCTTCAGTATCATCAAATTCAACACCTTCTAATGGGTCTTCTACGTCAAAACCTTTTCTGTATTGTGTATAATACTCAGAGTAATCTGGTTTTTCCTTCTTTTTATTATTTTCACCCTTATCAGATCTTTTATTTCTTGCTTGAGCGTCTTGCCTTACATCTACACTTAGAGAGCCTACATAGTTGGCTTCTCTTTTAAAAGTATTAGAATTGTCAGGACTACCTGAATCTTCTAAAGCTGCCTGATTATCTTTATAAACTTCATACACCAATCTATTTGGAACTGGTTGGTCTGGATTATCTTTAATCCAATCATCCATAGCTTTAAACACTCTTGCTGATGCGTGAGATTTTCTAGCAAAAGCATTTTTGTCTTCAAACTTTTTATCGCTTATTTTTCCAAACCCACCACTAAAATGATGTAAAGTAGTTAAACTAGCATAAACATCATCACTAACTTTTCCTTGATATTTTTTTAAATGTTCATCAGCTTTTATAAATATATTTTCAGCAAGTTTATTTTTAAGGGCTTCATCTGTAGGTATAGAAACACTCATCGCTATTGATGTAGGGTTTTTACCTTCAATTTCAAAGTCTTTATATAATTTACCTAAATAACCTTTTTCTTCCCAAAGCTCCGCTGTCTTTTTATCTATACCTAACCCAATTAAAGAGTCAACCGTTTGAAAACCTAAGTCTATACCGTAACCAATAGTTATACCAGAACTATCATTAGGGATATAGCCTTGGGTTTTATAACCCTCCATTTTATCAATGTGCTTTATTCTTTTACTAAAAAGCTTACCTCCGTATGATTCTAAAAATTCTTTTGTCATAATTATTGAGCGTATTTATTTATAAACATATCTACGTCTGCCCCACCATAAGATCCTGCTACAGCTGATTGCTGTTTACCAAAAAACTCTTCAACCTCTTCTTGACGAAAATCTTTTTGAGTTTGTTCTTGGTTTTTTCTTCTATCAGTTTCCTTCTTCTTTTTAGCTTCCTTCTCGAATTTCTTTTTCTTAAACAATCCAATACCTGCACCCACAAGAGCTCCAACGCCAGCACCAATAGGCCCAGCCATAGCTCCCATAGCTGCGTACTTAGCAGTAGATGCTGCGACATCCATACCGCCATATTTATCATCAGTATCTAATTCACTTATAGCAGCTCCAGCCAATCCCAATCCAGCAGTTAATCCTGGCTTTGCCTCAAAACCACCTCCACTCTTAGGGGGAGCGCTATCACCAGCCAAAGACGCTGCTTCAACTCTTTGCTCTGATGTACCACCGTATATTTGACCAGACATTGCATTGCTCTGTAAAGCTGTTGCATCAGACTCAAAAACATTAGGCATTTGAGGGGTTAAATTACCACCTTGTACTACAGACTTTTGTGTTCCAGGTGATTTTATTCTGCTCTTTTGTATTCTATTAAGCAATTCAGGAACAGCGTAGCCACCTGACTTAAAGGTTGGAGTACCTAAACTTTTACCGCTATAAGGATTATAAGGATTTATCATATTATCTTGAATTTCTAAATCGCGTGTTTACTGCAAATATATTAAATTTTTTGGTATTGTTTTGGTCTATAGCTCCATTGGTAGCCGCCTGATTATAATTTATAGTATGTTTTAGCCAACTCCCTCTCAGTCTAGGACTTGAATCTGAAGGATTTCTTAATGGCAACCTATGAGATCCCTCTCTTATTCTTTCACTAGTGATAGAGGTGACAGTTTGAGATTGACCTAAAGAATCCTCCAAATTGTGACTTGTAAATAATTTAGTAGAATCACTTAAAGGAGTGTCTGCAAGAATCTCAGACGTATCAAATACTTTATTGATAGCAGGAGAATCATTTACGATAAATCCAACATTAAAGTTTTGGTAAACACCAGAATTTAATAAATACTTTTTATCATTAACATTTGATGCTTCATAACTAAAGCCATAGAAATGATTTTTATATGTAAGGTATTTATTAATAAGTATGTCGCTAGTCACTACATGATCTCTCAACTCTAATTTACTTATCAACTTACCATCGACATCTGAAAACGTGAAAGTATTAAAAGCGCCTAGGCTATTTACAATAGTATAGTAACACTCTCTAAACTCGTTATCGTAACCAGAAAACACACCCTTATCAATAAGCCCTATAGCAGAATCTGTTGAGCTAGTCTGGGTTGGTATAGTTTTATTTTCAGTTATATCTGATAAAAACTTTTTATAGTTATTATGAAGAGCGATTGGAGTTATGTTTTGACCATCACACTTGACTATATCAGAACTATCATTATCGAACACATAAAAAGAACTTGGAGTCTTAATAGCCTCATTAAAATGCTGACTACCATAATGTGTAGTTAAGTAATCGTAACGCTCAATAGCAGTACCTGTTCCAGTAACTATCTGTATATCTGCCGCAGCTCCTTCTCCTGTTATAATAGCTCTAGAGTTTATTGACAATAAAGATACGCCAGACTCTTGCACAGCATATAGTTGATTTTTAAGCGTAATTAAATCTGTTAATTGACCTTGAGCTAAATCTAACTCTATAAAATCATTTGCAGGAAATGTAGTCCATGAATCAGTTATCTCGCCAAAGATTTTAGTATTTGAAGCAGCAATTTTAGCTTTAAACGTATCCGTAGACCTCCAACTAGAAGGTTTTATTGTAGAACCTACTAAACTATTTTCCTGTGAGTATGCTGTATTATATAAATAACTATCTTGAGTAAAGCACTCAGTAGACTCGCCTGATCCAAAATAAGTACCCTGTCTTAATGCGGTATTCATAGACATTTCCAAAGGAACACAAGAAGCCCAATTATGAGCTTTAGCTCCTTCAGTTTTGTGCCAACTATTTTTATATGTATACCAATCGCAGTATGTGTCACCACCTGTAATACTGATAGATGTTACAGCTTTATCCTTATATGGTGTACAATCAAAAAATCTTGTTTGACCAATAGCTGAAGGAGAATCACCTCCATACTGCTCAAAGCCATTACTAGTATTTCTAATTATCTCAACTATATATTTATAAGGAAGGAAAGTCATTGACCTATTAGAATTACCTGAAAGCGCCCATGGAACCATGCCATCATCATTGCCAGGTATGTCATGGAAACTATAAACATCTGATGGATCGTTTGTTTTATTTTCTATCTTACCAAGCAAAGGAAGGTTGGTATCCGTAGTAATATATAAGCTATCTACAGCACCCCCAGTCCACTTAGCCCTGCTTTGTTGCCCCCACCACGTACCTAAAAGACCTCCAGCAGCATCATCATCAGATTGATTATTATATTGATTTGGGTTATCATCATCGTACTGACCAGTATAGTGCATGTAAGATCTATCTATGCCGTTTTGTGTCATAGATACTTCCTCACCGCTTACAACAGTTTTACCTAACTTCAAATCAATAGCCCAGAGAGCTAAATAACCCCCATAAGAATCTTGTAAATTTAACTTGAGAGAATCCCCCGAAGAAGAATTGGTAAACCCAGGCCAAACTCTGTACTTTATAGCGTGTAAACCACCCATACCATCCTCATCAGGTTCGGTTTTTGTTTTATAACCAGCGTACTGGTAGTTATTGCTTCCAAAAGTTCCACCATGAATAGTATTCATCTCTGCAACGTATAACGATCTAACCATATAACCAGATCCCAATAAGTACTCCTTATTTCCAAGAGTAACATCTGGAGTCTCTACATTGTATGATTTGTGAGCTAAACGGTATGGATAGCCGTTTGGATTTGTAGTTGCACCAGCATCTTGCTCGCTAGGGTAATAAGGAGCAGTTTGAGGCCCGTATTTGCCAGCTAAATCAGTATTATCACTTTCTGTAGTATGGTGCTTCTCATTATGACTAAGAAGCCCTTGAGTAATGATAATTTTATCATTCTCAGTAAGCTCTGCCCTAACTATTTTGTAGCCAGAAATTTCACCTGTAATAGATGATGGCAATCTAACTTCTAATCTAGGAATTAAAGCGTGAGCAAGTACACTAGGAGTTCCTGAAATTGGAGTACTAAAAGGCGACCAACAACTGTTTTGACTATTGTAAACCTTGTCTTGAACTCCGTCTCCAGCTGTGTTTAATATTTTACCATTAGGATCTAAAGCGTCAGGCATTTTTATATCACCTAAATGATGCGTAAATCCTGGATTACCTTGCTTATCGTAAAACACAACACCAAACCTATAACACTCTCCCCTCTTAAAACTACGAAATTCATTATCCCATTTAGGGTTGTGAGGCCCTGGCTTTCCGTTAATGTAAGAACTATTATTGTAAGATGCGCTTAAAGTGTATATCTCATTAGCAGGTTGTTCATCGTTTTGCATAGCAGGAGAAGTACTTCCAGTAGGACTAGCATTATGATTTTCATCTATAAAATAATCTACTTGGGTAAATGTCATTCTAAAACCATCCGAACCACTTGAATATCCTACCGTCTCAGCTCCCAATACGTATACAGGATTCTGAGCGTCTACTCCAAAATTATAATTTATAAACTTATACTTCTTCTTGTCAGTAGTGAGATTTGGATCCCAAGACCAGTTGTCGCTCCCACCATTATAATGTCTATGAGGGTTAGCATCATCTGAATGTGTTTCTAAAGTCCAGGTACCCCCAGACTCAGATCCTCTATATGATTTTAATTTACCTATAGATTCCATAGCGGAATCAACATCTAAAGATGTGCTTTTAAGGTTTCCAGCAAAAAGCTTGTTGTCTTTCTGAGCTAAAACCTTACAAGTATTCCAAGTTTCATTACTTATTATTGCAGCAGCTATCCCTCCAGTAACTAGTGTTTCAGTTTCAAATCCACTATGAGTAAAGGTATGTGTTACAGTTTCAGTTGTACCAACAATAGAGCCTTCCTCTATAATATTAATAGTTTGGGTATTTTCGCTAGTATAGTGAATTGAAGCTACCTGTATTGTTTCGTAGCTTGTAGACACATTTGGTATAGACAACTTTAATGAAGCACTAGACACATCACCACTACTACCTCCTTCAACTCCTAAAGATGTATTATTGGTTATAGAGTTTTTTACTATGTTTATAGGCATAGATATATTAGACCAGTCAGTATAAGAACCTTCGTTGACAGATCCCAATCTATAAACATAACTATAAGATCCATACTTTAATCCACCTCCTGTCTCGTTGTAATCAGAAAGCGTTACTCCAGTTAATAGATTTGGTTTAAACACCTCAAAATCAGAAACATTCATGGCATTAATTGTGGCTGTACTTTCTTTTACATTTAAAGTTTTAAGACTAGTAATACCATCAGTAAAATATATCCTATGTATATTTTCTGTCTCAACCACAGATTCTATTTCAATCTTTCCGCAATTCTCACTTAGAAGACCTGCTCCAGTCCATAAAACTGTACCAGAAGAACTTTCTCCGCCATCAAATGATCCATCAGAATTTAAGTCATACTTTCTAATAGTGATATTATTGCTAGACAATATCTTTTCTATTACTATAAGATAATCCTCTATAATAACAGCTCCGTGTACTCTATTGGTATAGTTAAGAGAGCTCTTAGAAGAAGGGCCTGCTATATTCTCTATGGAAAACGATTTATCCCCATTAGTAATAAC
>Ga0098047_10000376_pt1 | contig 17754 bp, 21 predicted proteins | sample 12_taG_FD_92585 | JGI IMG/M metagenome (GOLD analysis project Ga0098047, IMG submission 92585) | Marine viral communities from the Subarctic Pacific Ocean - 12_ETSP_OMZ_AT15267 metaG | ecosystem: Environmental > Aquatic > Marine > Oceanic | place: Subarctic Pacific Ocean | collected 2015-01-16 | reverse complement strand
TACGATATCCGTTCGGCTGGTGGCAAACGATTGGCCAAGACCGTGGGGTCTACGCTGGGCAAAGCCTGCCCTGAGCTTCGTCGCATTGTGGTGAAAGGTGCATCGGTGACTACATGGTCACGAGTATTTGGCACGATTCGTGGTATATTCTCGGGGCCTGCGAACATATCAGGCATGTGTTTTGAGCCTGCTTTTATGGATACACCAGAGCACAAACAACTTCTGACCGATGAAGGGCTGGAGCGCATCGGAGAAGCATTGGCCATCGGCATGTTAAACTGGGCGAACGGAGGAAAGGTTACATGATTTCAAAAGGCATAGACAAACTATTCGGGGATCAACGTCTTTCATACCGACGAATCACAGCGTGGTTGGTTGGTTGTGCGGCTCTTCCCTTGGGTTTCATTGATGGTGAACAGTTCGTTTTGTTGACGGTGACCTACATCGGGTCCGACTCTGCGGTCAAGGCTCTTGCGGCTTTCCGGGGTGGTAATGGGTAGACTTGCCGACCTTGATTCTCTCATCATAGCCGCTGTGATGTTGTTGATAATCGCTCTCGGAACCTTAAAGTCCATCAATGGTGCCTTTCGGAAAAAGGAAGCATCCAAAAAGCCTGAACCACCCAAGCCTACTGGTGTTGTGAAAGCAGCCCATGATGCTCTCGATGCAAAAGCAGAAGAAGAGCAGGGTGAGATTAAAGATGCGCTGGAAAGCACTGATCCGGGTAAGGGGTTGGCCAACTTGATCAACATGCGGAGGCGAAAGTGATTTGGGGTTTGCTCTTGGCGACACAATCGTTTGCGAACGATTTGCCCCTGCGCCCTGAACCACCTATGTCTGTTCCGGGGGAGTGCCATGAAGCAATTTCGCTGACGCCGGGTGTTAGCGTGGATTGTTCTGCGCTGGCGCTCCCCCTCTCTACAGCGGCTGATCTTTTGGCAACAGAAAAGTGGGCAGATCATTTATACTCTAAGAGTAGTCTTCTTCTCGCAGAGAGTGATTACGAGCTTCAACTTGCCGAATGGAGGATTGAGTTTTTGGAAACTGAACTTGTTGTCGCACAACAACCTGTTCCCGTGCTACAGCGTACAGAGACGCACCTCGCAATTGGCCTGCTGGGCGGCGTTATTGTAACAGTCGGTGCCGGGTGGGCACTAAGTGAGGTTTCCCAGTGAAGTCAATTACAGAAAAGGTTCATCAGGTTTTCACAGCAGCGTTGACCGCATTTGTCATTGGAGGGATTACAATGGTTATGGAGACGCATACCCGTCTTGCCCTCATAGAAAATAATGTGGCGTCTCTGGAAGAAAAACTACAAGAAAGTAATTCGATGTCCCTCCAGATCCTTGGAGAAATAAATAGAATCCATCCCAGACAATGAGGTGAGCAATGACAAAATCCCTTAGTATTTTTTTGATTGCTTGCGCTCTGGCTGATGATGAAGCTGTGGAAGAAGCTGTGGAAGAAGCAGTGGTAGATGCAACACCCGACACGGCTGTTGTTGAGGCTGAACAACTCGCATCGCAGATGTCAGACATCCTCGCACGACTGAAAGAGATCCCTACTGACGGTGATATGACATCAGTACCTATCAATAAAGTTGTAGCGTCATCTGATGACGAGGAGACGAAGTAATGGCTATCACCGCAACTCCGACCATAGCCTACGTTACCAGCCGAATGGTTAAGCAAACGGTTGTTAACAATACACCCGATGGTGATGTCACGGGAACCAATGCAACAATCTATGCATTAGATCTGAACAACACGCACTCGCAAATAGCACACTTTAAGATCTATGACCTTGGTGCTACCACTTACGGAACCACTGCTCCCGACATTGCGATTCCTGTTGCGGCTGGGCAACGCCAAGTGGTTACCATTGTCGAGGGTATCACTATGACAAATTGTGTGACATGGGCTGCAAGTCAGGGTGCGGGCACCACGGCTGGGTCGGTACTTAGTGGTGGTGCTCTTGTCGTAGTCGCAACTGTTATTGATTAAGGATTCAGCATGGCCATTTCAAAAACCGTACTCCCTGGAAGACTGGGTGCAAACTTTTCAACGGTAACCGCTGTGGGTGGCACAGCAGTTGCAGTCGCAACCAGTTCATCAACAATCTACGCTGTTGAAATTGATAACACCGCAAACAGTGTGAACAGTTTCTTGAAGTTTTATAATCTTGCCGCAGCATCCGTGACGGTCGGCACAGACGATCCTTATATGATCCTGAAAGCCCCTGCGTCAAAGAAAGTCACGTACCACTTCGATCAAGGGGTTGCGTTGGGCACAGCGATTTCCATAGCTTGTTTGAATAGCGCCGGGACCGCTGGAACAGCGGCACCGTCCAGCAGCGTCACTGCGAAGATTGTCTACGATTGATTTGTGGCAGCTCTTGGTGTTCTCGCGGATCGTCTTGACTCCTCGCCCAGATCAACCAACGTAGCTACCCATCCCTCATATCCTTGGGGTTCATCGTCGCTCTTTGCCGTAGCCGCAGAGAAGGCTTCAGCAAGCCCCTGAACGTGACGTAGCGTCGGGGTGCGCTTACCACTCTCCAAACGACTTACCTCTGGCTGTGTAAGGGCTGAGCGTCGTGCAAGCTCCGCGATGCTCCAGCCTCGTGATCTGCGGTGATGCCTGACAAGATGAATGAACCCACTGCTCGTAGATGTCGCGTCCATAGATACTCCTTTGCTATTATACAGAGTAGCTGCGGTGTACCGGGTTGTCAACACAGTTTGGTTAGTCATCGTCCATTGCGATGTTCACGGCACTCCGTTTCAGACAATAGCAACGGGTCGGTGCTTTGTTGATTCGTACCGCTTTTGTCGTGGTGGTTCGATCTTTACCACCGAGCAGCATCCATTCCCGTTCGCGCCAACGATGCAGAATCTCATCGGGACGATGCCCCAAGTCAGTGAGCACACGCTTCAACGCCACCGTTGAGATGGCGATGTACTCCCAACTGTCCCATGCGCTCCATGTGCCCAACCAACCTCTTGCGGGGATGCGAGGGCTACCATCGCTGAGTTCTTCGTGACGACCCCAGAAGGATGTCTGATGCATGGCGCACCAGGTGACCACGTCCTCAAGAGCAGCAAGGGGTCTATCCGCATCCAATGCGGCTTGTATCTGGGCTTCAAAGAGAACCGCAAAGGGATCGGACGTAGGCTCTGGAACACCCAACTGATGCACGATGTTGGCTGCAACCTCAAGAACGGCGAGGTGTGCAGCGTGTCGTCGAGCAACAGCGGTTTGTGCTGCACCCACATAGCGTGCTTTCGCTGCTTGATACGCTGTACGGATTTCATCCCAGCGGCTGTGGTTCGCCATCAGGTATCGAATCACTGCGCGACCCAACCACCCATAGTTGGCAGCAACCCCTCGCTGTAGCTGATCGCTGACCTGGCCTCCCTTGAGTGTGTCGTGTCCCAACGGTTTCCCTGTCAACGACAGCACCCGTGCTCTCGTACCCGCGTCCTCAGAGAACGAAGTGGCTGCGCCCTCTCCCGAAGACAGGAGGATGCTGCACCAAGTTGACATGTGGCGTGTTCCTTCGATGCTGCCGCGACCACGACCCTGCCCTTGGCAAAAGTCGTAGATGACATCGCGTACAACCCGAGGGTGCTTTGCCCGTTTGGTTTCATCGAGGATGAGCGGAAGAGAGTGAATGAACCCAGCCATTCGCTCAATCCAAACCTTCGTCGCATCCCAGCTAAACATCGCTGTGGGGAACGAGTCACCGGGGCGACCCCAAACACTCGCCGCCAATCGCAACGCTGTGGTCTTTCCGCCGCTGGTCTCACCCGAGAAATCAACAACGAACCCAGGCACATTTAAGATGTGCAACAACGGTGCTGCCGCAGACGCATAGATAGCGACCATCATGTAGGGGTAGTCCACTCCAGCAGCAGCAGTTTCAATCCATCCATCCCATGTACCGTGGGTTACCCAACCCTTCATCTGTGACTCCAACCCTGCGGGCGGGGTCAACGAGAACCGACCGGCGTTGTCGTCGGCTGCATAGTGGACATCGGGAAGCAGAAAGCTGTCGCCCGTAATCCAACCCATGTGGGAGGAGGTCCGAATCGAGGGTAGCCGATGCGCGTTCTCTGCTTCGTAGTCGGAAAAGAAGCTGATGAGTGGAAGCGCAAGCGGGCTGCTGACGGGTGCTTCCAAGTCTGCGAGGTCGAGCACTCTACGCGTGTCGAGGATGACGCGCCGGTCAACGACACGACTGCACCAACCACCTGCACCGCGCCATACCACTTGCCGTTTGGCTTCACCGGTTGTGATGTCGGATGTTCGAGCCACCAAGAAGATGGGAGCAGACGCAACCTTGTGACGTGTCATCTCTCCATCAACGCTTGCACTGAGGCGATACACACCCGACGCATCGATTTGGTATCCTCTGGGGACACGTAGTTGGGCGAGAAGGGTCGGGTCTGCCAACGTAGCGGGAGGGGCTGCATGGCCCAAGCTCGCTGCAACAGACATCAACTGGTTGAGTTGGTCTTCCAGAATATCGATTTGGCTGGCTACCTGACGGCGTTGTTGCTCTTCGGCCAACCGACGAACGGCAGACCGTAGGTTGCGAGCACGCACAATGTTGCGTGGGATCGTTTCAATCGTAGCGATGAAGCTGTTAATGCGATCACTGTCTTCGTTCCATGCAGCTGCCAATGCCTCAAGGATGTCAGGGTTCTGCATACGCACCCAAGCGGCGGCAGATGCGCTTCGGTCTCCTTCTTGGAGAACTGCAATCAGCTCTTGAAGCGGTTGTATCGCTGCGTCGTTGTCGTGGGCTTCTTCGGTTTCGTTATGGGTTGGTTCAGCCACAACAATATTAGCATCGGTCATTTCACCAATCCCTCCAGGTCTACAGTAGTTCGTCAGCAAGGTCAGTCTCGTCACTGTAACGGACAGCCCATTCGTCGGTCAAGACATCAATATGTTATCCTCTCAAGTACCCTCAATCAGGAGATGTGAGTCATGGCAACAGCAAAAAAATCAACGGTCAAAGCAAAGGCACCTGCGAAGCCTACCCCCGCAAAAAAGGTAGCAAAAGCACCTGCGAAGGTGGAGCCAGTAAAAGCCCCAGTGGCAAAACCAACACTGAAAGTCATGTGTACATCTGGTCCTGTCGAGCTTAGCTTTGTGGATGATGACCACAAAGCAGCCGCTCTCAAGAGGTTGTCAGCAGTCCTTGGTAGCAACTACAAGGGGTACAGTGTCGCCGTTGATACAACCGAAGGTACCTTCGAGTTCAACGATCAACACTTGGTATTCGTCAGCTACTGACTCGTGCGGACCAACTACCATCCTGATTGATTGTCACTTGTGAGGCAATCAATCCGGCTTTGACCAGTTCCGCTGCTGTACCAGAAGACATCGTGCCCAACTGATCCGAGGTGAACCCGAGACCCTTCAGCATTCGAACGCTTCTGGCTGAGAATGTATTCTGTGCTTTTTCCTTTGTCGGTGCAGGAGGAAGCGTCAGCGTAGGTGCTTGCTCTTCCTCTTCTTCCGGTTCCTCTTGAGCAACCGCAAGCCCGTTTGTGCCTTCGATATCCTTGAGCCATGCATCCATATCAACGATGTCCCATCCCTTGGGGAGGCGACCGGCTGGTTTGGTTGTGCTCGCGAGGATGACTTGACCATCGAAGTTGCCGAAGGCTTGCATCACGCTCTTCAGCGTCTTGGAATCCCATGCACGGTCTTCAGGGATGAGGATTGCAGCTTTGTCACCGACCGTAGCCATCGCGATTGCGGTGGTCACAGTAGCCCACTCAGCGCCACTGAGAGCGCAGTGTAGCTTGTCACCCCGTAGCAACCCCATCCGAAAGACGGAGCGGGTACCATCTTGAAGCACCACCTTGAACACCCAGTTCTTGGGTAGGAACTTCTGTACCCTCTTCGCAAATGCCTCCGACTGTTGCTGCAACAATGCAACAATCGCTGTTGCACACGCAGATGCCAACGACTTGTATGATGCCGCATCTTCGTTCATTGCTGCCGCTTTGTCGCGAGCATTCGACATGTCGCCCCAGCGCGACACTGCATTGGTTGTTCGCTCCAATGCCTCTCGTGCTGCATACAGGCGTGCCCGTGCATCTTCTTCAGAGATTACCGAAGAGGTGGGTGCTTGGGCGTTGGCAGATTCCAACGTCGCCTCAAGCGTTGCCTTCTCTGATTGATGCTCTTGCAACGCTACCCGCAGTGCGTTCACGACATCTTGTTGCTTTTTGTTCGACACTTGGGATGTTGCAACCTGCTCCACGTAGAAGCCTCGACATGTTTCAAGATGCTCGTAGCCAACAGGCGATGAGCATGTGGGACATGTACTGAGGTCACTTTCGATGGCGAGTTCGATGATGCTGAGTGCCAACGCGTTCATACGTGATTGGTCTGAATCCAGCGCAGTAGACGCTTCTTCGAGACGTGCTTCGTCGTTAAGGATTTGACGGTCCAACCATTCAATCTTGGTGAGAGCCGCATCAACATCAACCACAGGCTGAGAACTCGTGCGTAGCGCATCCTCATAGATACGTTCTGCATCGGCGAAAGCTTCTCGCAGTTGCGTCATCTCAGCATCAGTTGGGCGTGCAGGTAGCTGCTCGCTCATGCTTTCGATAATGGCTTCGGCACCCTTCGCTTCTTTTGCGCAGGACCGTTGTTGCTTTGCGGCGTAGTCGCTGACAGCCAACAATGCAGTGACTGGGTCTTTCGACTGCTTCTCTGCAATGTCGATGTATCGAGTGTGCGCTGTCGTCGGGATGTGAGCAAGCACGTCTTCGGCAGTGACATCAGATGAAACCCATCCAAGAAAAGCTTTGCGTGCCTTCGCGGTTCCGGCGCGTAGAGCTTCTCTGACAGAGCGCAGAGGAAGCACAGCTTCTTCACCGATGATGTGGTTTGGTTTCCCAACAGTCTTACCACGTTCGATGCTGTAGCCCGATGTGGTCTTCCCATCGTCCCAGGTAACGACAGACGATAGCTTGTCGCTTGGTGTCAGGGTCATCAACAGTGCAGCATCCCGCACTTCGCTCCGACCCACGATGTCATCAGCGGCTCCGCTGACAGCGAGTTCAACAGCGTTGATGACCGCAGACTTGTGGCTGGTGTTCCCACCGTAGAGCAACGTGCGTTGATTCAGATCAATCGACCACAAGTCTCCGGTAGGGCTTTTGATATTGGATGTCACTTGCGTGACGTAAGCTTCAGACATGGCACTCTCCTTGTTCGTGTAGGTATCATAGTCACTTTATACCAACGTGTCTCTCCCTAAATGTCAGGGATTTGTAAACTCCAAAATAGACCACCCCTTCCAATCGTCGCGCCCGGTGTCCACAAGGTTGAGGACACTGCGCAGCCCATCAGTCCGAGGGCACCATGCGTACACATACTTCCCTTCGGAGATGAAACCTCGAATCAGTTCCGCTGTTGCTTTGCCCACGGTGGGGTGGTCGGACTCTGCATCCATCGGTACAACAACACCATGGAACATTGGGTCACCACGGAAGTTGCATCCGCATGCGACATCGCGAACCCATGACTTCCAGCCACCCACAGCCGCAGCACGCTTCTTAAAGTCGTCGCGACCAGGCACCACCCGTGTGGTCCACCCCGTCACCGACAACCGTTGCATCAGCGCAGCAGTCCAATCATCGATGTCTTGGTCATCGTCCTGCCGTCTATGCGCAAGAAAGTAGCGTGCTTCAGCCATGGGTTTGCTCCTACAGAATGTGGTAGATGAATTGTTCGCTGGCGCGTGTGATGGCTGTATAGAGGAGGCGTTGCTTGTCTGCTCCATCTCTGCTCCGCCGCAGACTTTTGCAAACCAAGAATCGAACATCACGCCATTGACTCCCTTGTGCTGCATGGGTCGTCAGGCAGTATCCATACTCTGCTTTGGCAACGAGGTTAGCATCAGTCGATTTTGCCTTCGCGAGTCTTCGATGAGTTGCCGCAGTTTCACTGGATGTTTGCGGGCCTAAGCACTGCCCATCCACAAAGAAACTGTTTCCACAAGTAGTCTCAACGAACAGCGGTTCAAGAAGTGTATGCCTCATCCTATACGCTTTTTCCACTCTTGCGACTTTACGAACTTCTCCGTTCACAACACCGATTGTCTTATTGTTCTTACGGATCAAGATGTAGTCTCCGGCAACCAAACTGTTCCCGGTGAACCCCCGAATGTCGCGAGCTACGCGATTGGCGATGTGACGCACCTTGTTCGTCCAGGTGAGGATGACTCTGTCGTGACCGCCCAGCGCCCAGCGCATTGCCTCTTGGATGGGTCGGTTCTCCACGTAGGACACCTCATCTCCCCATGTATCAAACAGATGAGACTGACCCTGACGCGTCAACGTCGCAAGTTTCAAGACAGGTGAATCCAACGCTTGCCGATGAATCTGGGTCAACTCAGCAGTGGGTTGGTCCAGGTTCGGTCCCCAAGTATCTTTCACAGGTTGAAGCTGTGCTTTGTCACCAACCCACAGCACACTACCTTCGCCTTCATGAAGCTGCTCCATGAAGGTTGTGTATAGGTCGGAACCTACCATCGAGGCTTCATCCACAATAGCCAGCTCACCTGCGGCTACAGGTGGTTTTGCCTTGCCGAAGATAAGGTGTGTCACCTTCTCACCGTTTGGAAGTGTCTCTTCCAACTCTTCGACTTCCTTGTACAGTGCGCCATGAATCGTAGTCGTGTCGTGTCCGGTTAGTTCGCTGAGTCGAAGCGCAGCCTTTCCTGTAGGTGCCATGAGCTTGAACCGACCTGGCCATTGACGAATAAACTCGCGCATAATCGTGGTCTTACCTGTACCCGCAGGTCCAACCAATACCGCTTCATCACTTTGAAGTAGTTCAGTACGCACTTGATCAAGTGCTGATTGTTGTTCTGATGAAAGCGTGATTTGGTCTGCCGATGTTGGGATTATTGACATTACACGTCCTTCAAGGTTCGCCCGTAGTCACCTTCAGCGGTGACAGGGATGTTCCAGTTTGGGGGGTTGATCGTCATGCACTCTTCCAAAGTCTTTGCGGCTTTCTCTGCCATCGCTTCTGGTACTTCCACCGTGATGGAGTCGTGACATTGATGAATCATCCCAGTGCCGGGACCGGCGAATCCGAATGGAAACGCTTCCATCACACGGTGCTCAGCCACGCGCATGAGAGAGGATTCAGCGGCGAGGATGGGATAGTTCACCACCTCGTTCAGCTTCCCATCGGAGAGGGAACCGCTGCGTCGTCCAAACACTGGCTCGTCAATGTGCCCCCGCTGCTCGTACAGCTTCATCATTCGCTTCCACTGTTCTGCCCATTCGGGTTCCGTCTCCAACCATGTCTGATGCATATGCCGCACTTCGCGGATGCTCATCTTCAAGTAGGGAAGCTCCGCGTCGTCCGTCTCCGTGGACGTGATAACCTGCCATACTGTTGTGGGGTTGGCACCATAGATGCTTGCGTATCGTAGTGTCTTCGCTACATCCCGCATACTCTTGGCACGTCCACCCGTAGGCTTACGTGATAGATCAAACCCTTCCACTCCCCAGCCTGTTGCGTCCTCGAACGCCTTCCCAAAGGTCGCATGGGCCAATGTGTTGTGAGGATCCTTACCTTCAACGAATGCTTCAAGGAGCATTGGAATCTTCCAGTAGTTTGCGATGATGCGAAGATGCGCTTGGTCAAGGTCAGCCCCAATCAACATCCGCCCAGTGGGTGCAGCGAAGATGGTCTTGAGTCGCCCCTGTCCTTTGCGATTGCCGATGTTCTGAAGGTTGGGTCCCGAGCTACTGAGCCTTCCTACGCTGGTGACATGCGCGTTCCAGTTGCTACGCACCCTACCATCGGGCCACACGAGACCTTTCTTGTGTTGGCTGGGCGGCTGCATCCGTGAGAGCACGGTACCGAGAATCTTGTTCTTCTCTCGTCGATACAGACGAAGCTCCCTGATGAACTCCTCCTGCAATGGATTGAGCAGACCCGATGCCAGGTGACCCCGCAGCACCACGTCTCCGCTGCCGGGTAGTCCCGACTCCGTGTAGAAGTCACGCGCATCCATGTGCGGCGGGATGCCCAGGTTCCACTTGCTGTACAGCAGGTATCGAATCTGGTCGTAGCTACCGGGGTTGATGTCAGCGGCATCCGCATCGTCGTCGTGACTCGCCGCCTTGACGCTTAAGTTGACACCATCATCCGCAGCCAACTTCTTGAGTCGCTTCTCTCTACGCTTCACCGATGCTGTGAACTCCACTTCCAGTGCCCACCGAGCTTCCTGGTCTATCCATACGCCGTTCTTGTGCAGGCCCACACACATGTCTTGGGTCGCATGGTCCACATCGTACAGGTTGAACGACTTCGTAGTGGGCCAAGATACGGGCTTCGCCCAGTCGGGCAGGATGCGAAACGCACCTTGTTGCACGGATGCATCAATGAGTGGAGGCGTGATACGCGCATTGACCACGGTGTCGATGATGCAGTAGCGCAGCAGCTCATCGTCGTCTTGGCTACCTGTGGATATCTTCGTTCCCTTCTCGGTGGTCTCCCACCGCTCGACATCACAGATGACAGACCCAACGGTCTTCAACCCTTTCGGGAGGTCGGGTGCGCGGAAGCGTGCTCCGAAGAGTGTGTCCACCAATGGTGCAGGGGTGACATCGAAGTGGTTCTCGATGACCATACGGTCGTAGCTCCCTGCGTTGTGACCCACTTTCATCTTGCCTGGGTCGATGAAGAACTCTTTCAACACTTGGTTGATTTGAATCTCTTCATGCAGTGGAAGGAAACGCGTCGTCCCATCCGTCGAAAGGAAGCTGATTGCAACCGCTCGTGCGGGTACAACCACCTTGTCTGCGGGGCGTGCAGGCTTTCCATCTGCCCGTATGTCTGGGGTTGCGATGGAGATGCAGCGCATTGCGCACGACATCGGCTCGATGCCATCGGTCTCCACGTCGTACACATAGAAGGGTGCAGCTTGGCTCAGCCAATCCCGCAGTGCTTCTGCGTCTGGTCGCCACAATACAGTGGGTTCAATCCAACGTAGGGTATCGGTGAACCACCGAAACGCTTTGCCGAGGTCCGACTGGAACACATGTCTCCAGCTTGGCGCACGAAGAATGAACGCAGGGTGCATCATGGGCATCAGGCGTCTTGCGCATTCGGACTCGTCCTGTGTGACTGTCCACTCGCTGGTGACACGCATCGGTCCACCCCGCGAAGAGAGGATGCTTCCATGGGTGCTGGTGAGTGCAGCGGTTGCAGTCTTACCCAACGTGATGATGTTGTCGTATTGCGCTGCGTCAGAGAGCAATCGTGGGCGGCAACAGGTAGCAGGGTGACTCAATGGCTCCTCGCCTTCGCGTGTCCGCTTCTTGTTGATGCCGTCGAGCTTCCGTGTCATGCGCGTCCAGGCACCACTGGCTTGTCCAGGTGGGCGACAACAGATGACATTGGCGAGGTCCACTTCGGGGCGCGTCCGTCCAGCGGACGACAGCCCAGCGTTCCATTCTCCACCGCTGCGCCCTACGAGGGGTCGGCCATGCTGTTCCTCATCGGGTCCAGGCGACTCCGCAACTGCAAGGATGGTCGCGTTCTCGTGTAGCTCTGGACCGACTGGGCGATACGGGAGGTCATCCCGCAATGCGCCTTTGGGTCCCAAGGGACATTCATCACAAAGCGCACCATGGTCTTTGGGTCGATACGTCATGCTGCGATGGAGTTGACGTACCCGGTAATGTTTAGTTTGCTGGCCGTTGTCGTGTAGGCCTTGATAATGAGAGCGGTGCCAGCGTTGCCTTTCAGCAACCAGCCGGGCGCAACCAGCACAGTCTCATTTGGTTTGATGACGAGTCTCATCTGATCGCTTGCGGATGTGCCACCCCATTCGAGCACCAGCGTTTGGTCGATGTTTCTCGCCGTGTTGCTCGCCCACAACCAAATCTCCTCGTAGGTCGTGGCTGTGCCACTACCTGTGTGGAGGGTTGTACCTGGGGTTGCTATCGCTGCAACAGCGATGGGTCGCCCATCAGTGGAGCCGCTCAGTTTGACTTTGGAATAGGTTGCCATGATTTCTCCGATAAAAAGGGGTGACTACGACATCCGAAAACCGTAGCCACCCCGCCACCCTCAAATTAATTGACGATGTTTTGTGCGGAAGGGGGAGGAGGAAGCTTCATCCCCGCACTTGGTGCCGGTGCAGCGGTCACACCATTGGATGGCGCGGTCGTCACGACGTTGCTGGCTTCAGTCGAAGCAGCAATCGCAGGCACCTTGTCGTTTGCCTTGTTCGACTCGAACTGCTTGGGCGTGATGTAGCCTGCAATCTCGCCGTATTGTGCGCCAAGGTCTTTGGCTGAGTGCCATTCAAGATGAACGGTCTTTCCGATGAGCCAATCATCAGTCACACCTTGTGCTGCCATCTGCGCGTTTTCGTAGCCAGCAGACAAGAAGACCTTCTTGATTTGTGCGAGGCATCCGCGACCGCGTTTGCTCAACTCACCATTGTCATTGTATTGAGCAAGCAACTTGCCTTGCGCATCGTAGGGAGTGGTGAGCCAATCGTGGATTGAAAAACCGTTGTCGAAGGCGACTTTGATTTTTCGAGAGTGCGTGCGGGAAGGGTGTGCTTCGACACTCTCGATGCGGGCAGAGAAGAAGCCGGTTTCGGGTGCTGTTCCGCCGACTGAGACAGATGCGATTGCATCTCCAGGGATAAAAAAAGTAGACATAATAGTCGTTACTCCAGGTTTGATTTAGTTTGATGGTGGGGGTGGCGGCAGGGTAACTCCTGCTGCCGGGACATCCGATTTGATTTCGTCGGATGAAAACGTGAAAAGGTCCTTCTGACTTCGTAGTCGCAAGACTCCTCTTGCTATACCATCCTGGCAAGCCCAGCGCAAGTGAAGAGGTGAAGTTTTCTCAGGAAAAATGTTTTGGCGTGACACAGCGGTAACCGCTTCACGAGGATCAACCCCGCCTACGATTGCCTGTGCAACTGCTTCAGCGACATCGTCTTGCCATTCAAGACCAGCGATTCGGTCGAGCCTGTAGTTTGAGCGAGACGCCCGCAGAATCTCTCGGAGATTCCCAGGTGTCATCTTGTCGCACACGCCGGTTCGGTCTCCCGTAATCCAATCCGAGTCGGTTGGGTCACAGAAATAGGTGGAGGGGAACCACGGGTCCGGGTAGCGCGAGTCTATCATTGCGCGGACGTTCACGTCACACCACGATGGAATGGTCTGTGTCTGGTTGCGCGATGGCACATCCGGTCCACCAGGACAGTGGAACCCATCGGCGTTGGAGCCTGGGGTGCGCTCGTGGAAGGTCATGACCATATGCACACCGAGGTGCCTGGACATGCCTGCGAGCTTCAGCAGATGCTTGTTCAGCTCTTGGTAAGGGTAGAACCGGTCCTTGCGACCGCTGCGTCCTGTGGGCGCATTCTCTTGCCAATCCAGCATAGAGCGTTGGCAGATGTGCGATGCATCATCGATGAGCACTGCGCCATACTGCGCTGCCATATCTGATTCGCTCAGGTATTCCAGCAACTGCACAAGCTCAGGAAGAGTTTGTGGTGGTTGCGGATGGATGCTGGGGGTGAATCCCAGTTCGTTCTCCGCGACGAGTGCAAGCGCACTGGGCACACCGATGCACAAGGCAGTCGGAAAGGCAGCGAGCGCATCACTTGTTTTCTTCTTCTTGGGTTTGCCATACACCGTGATCATCACGGTCGGCAGAGCCGTACCATTGTCAGGCATTGTATTCTCCAGGTTTTGTTGTCAGTCAGTTCGTCAGCAAGAAAGAGTGTAGTCAGTTCGGGGTGTATCGGTCAATCAAATTTCATGATTTAACATTTCATCCTCGACAGCAGACTCGCCGAAGGAGCAGAGTTTTGTCGCAGGACAGGCACCGTAGCGCCCATAGCACGTTGTCTCATGCATAGCCTTGGGCCATTTCCAATGCGTGGTTTCCATATCGAGTTGTGCCAACCCATGTTCAGCCCGCCAAAGAATCTCCGCGAAGTGACCGTCACGATGTGGAGTGGGTGGAACCGTGGGGCGTGCAACCCTCCAAGGGTCGCGAGTTTGAATCAGGTTGAGGGTGAGGCCAGCGAACTCGTCGGGCCACACTTGCTTGCCCATGATTCGAAATGCAGCGAAGCCACCGTCAATCGCGTATGCCCCGACCGACTTGTTGGGCTGCACCATCGCCTGGTGCTTGTGGTCCCAGATCCACACACGCTTGGCTCTGTCCTGTATCGCCATGTCGAGTCGGCGCGTCATCATAATGGGCTTGCCATGGTCAGGGTGACCGGGACTGTTGAGTGGTGTGGGTACGATGACGTTGCCGTGGAACCCACGCAGCGTTTGTGTGGTTGAGCGTGTGCAACGTGGTACCTCTGTAGGGTCTACCACCCACAAGCCCCACGTCCCTCTGCTGTTACCAAGCACAGCGGTGATGGGGTACTCCACAGCAAGGATGCGTCCTGGTGGCTCTGGGTGCTTCGCCATGTAGCGACGGAACACTTGAATCATCGGCTCCAGGTACTGCTCTCTCTCCCGGTTCTGTGAGCACCACGTTGCGCCTGCCTCCTCCGGTGAAAGGAAGACGGAGGCATCCTCGTGCCACACATCGTCCACCCAGACGCCTCCTTGCTGGCATCCCCAGATGGCGTGCTGGTGTGCTTGGATGACATGACCCAACGAACCACGCTGCAATGCACCTGTGGGTATCAGGGATAGACCGATGCGGTTGGTGTACGCAAACAACTGCGGACACTTGAGGTACTGTCCGATGCGGCTCCAGCCACGAAGGCTTCGCCCTGCGTCAATGAGGATTTGTTCTGTCATGGTCAGTCTCCCAGCTTGTCAATGATGGATGCCACAATGGCGTCTCTGTCTTCCAGGCCCAACAGTTTGGTGCCCAAACCTTGAAGCTCGTCTGCTTCCAGCATCTGTTGAATCGGACCAAACTTGTCCACAAGGATTTCAATGACACGTTCGTCATAGGTGCCGGTGGCTACGATGACTTTCAATAAGGTGGCGCGTCCACCCAGTCGGTCGAACCGTCCCTTCCATTGCACGAAGTCACCAGGTTTCCATGGCAGCATTGCGAAGATGGCGAGGTCGGTTGTCTGCATCCCATCGACTGCGGTACCGAAGGCTTGTCCTGTACCGATGAGCACGCAGGGGCCATCGGACAGCTTGTACTGCTCGACCATCTGCACACGGTCAGCTTCGCTGACCCCACCGTGACCGACCCAGACAGGGGTGGGCTTGGACAGTTGGGCATCTCCTTGGCTCAGTGCGCGTCGGATGGCATGGCCCCATGCCTCTGTTTCGTTGCGTCGAGCGGTGAACACCACAACCTTTCCACCACCACGTAGCCCTTCCAACACCTCGTCTACGACGTAGCGACGTTTGCGGGTACATGCTTCAGCGAGTCGAGCCTCCACCATTCGTTCGCGTGCCAGCGGATTGGACGCGTCGTTCTGCATTACCCGTAGTGCTTGGGTGAAGGTGGCTTGGTCATCCCAACGGTCGGCACGGTTCAAGTCTGTGCGGTCCAGGTAGATCACCTGCACTCGTGTGGATGGAAGCGCAGCGTGGCTCTCGCTGTAGCTGACCTCGTGCATCAGAAACGCACAACGCTGCTTCAGCTCATCGACGTTGGATGCGCCTTTGTCGTCGAGTCCTCCCCACTTGCCGGGGCGTGCATCGCAGAAGCGAGCTGCATACTTGCCATAGCTGTGGCTGAATCCACCAGGAGACAGCAAGTCAAGCGGAGACCAGAGGCGTCGGAGTCTCCCATCATCGATGGGGGTGGCCGTACATCCCATCCGCAACCGTAGACTGGATGTACGACTCACCTCCATGATTGCCACCGCACGAGTTTCCCGGCTCACTGCGGATTCTGCATTCTCGCTCGCTGATGTTTTGCGCTTCTCAAACGAAACGCTTCCGTCCTCCTGCTGAATCGCCTTCCACCGCTTACTGCTACCGTGGATGTGAATCTCATCGAGGATGAGCACCTCTGGTCGAAGCTGGCGTATCTTGTGCTTGTGGTCGGACAGTGACTCCGCACCCACAATGATGAATGGTCGTTCAGTTTCTTGTAGGTATTGGTCCAGTGTGATGTCTTTCTTCCGCACATCGCTCTTCGGTATCAGTCGGTACGGCTTGAGCGTTGTGTACTCTTGCGTCTGCGACCACCACACCTGCCTCGCCTTTGCGGGACAGATGACCACGATGGGACCAGTACAGGTGAGCGCACCCAGCAGTGTGCCCAGTGTCTTCCCACTACCGCAGGCCCATACGTTGAGCACCCACGGTCGGCTTTCGGACCACGCAACCCCACGCGCCTGGTAGGGTGTCACCAGTTCAGCGACGTGTGGATGCACCAGTCCCTGTTGGATGAGCCTGTTGATGATGGCGCGTCCGTCACGCTCAAGCGTGTCTCGAAACTCTGGAGTCTCTTCCCAGAACATCGGATGCACATCGGTGTTGACTCCGTTCAGTTCATAGGGCAATCCGTTCAACCGCTCTTGCACCAACCACCCACCGTGCATTGGAGCTTCGATGCTGATGCCATGAAGTTGTCGCCGCTCTTCCATGCTCAAGCGATTGAAGCGCACCCGCCTGGTTGTGTGCCTGCGCGGCACCAACCCATACACCAACGAGCCTGGTACGTTGAACTCGATGTCATCGACAACGCTCAAGCCAGGATCATCTGACATGGGTAGGTCGAAGGTGTAGTGGGGTCCGATAATCATTGGTTCTGTTGTTCCGGCAAATAGACAGTTGTTTTGATTCAATATTTCTCAGATAGTCGTAAATATTCCCATGAGACTGTTCAGTCGTGGGTCCCATTTTTCTTCGTAGACTGAAACGTCGGACCACTCTTCGCTATGCCTTATATCCAAACTATCGGGGCACCCACACAGAGCCTTTTTCATATCGATTAAGATTAGAAACGCAGCCTCTATACCATCATCCAACAAAGCTTCCTGAGCTTTGGCCAACCATACTGAAAAGGGGCAAGGTAGATGTTTATTGCTCTCTATCTCATCCGCTTCTGCTGTTACGCTGGCCCAATATTCCAAACTACCGGCAAGCCGTTTTTTGGGTGGGATTGTCAGTTGATGCCTAAGATGTCGATACTCAGCCAATCGCATATTAATGATTTTAGGATTAAGCATATGCGCAACCATTGTATGGCTAATGTGATCTTCTGAGTCTTCTTCCGCAGACCTCTTTGTCATGTACTGGAGCATATCTATATTTCTGCTATGTTTCTCCTGAACGATAGCGTCGATATCTTCTTCGCTCAGTGGGTATGTGATTTTGAATGATACTTTCATTTGTTCCTCTATGTCAGGTCTAAAGACAACGTAGCATACCAATACCGGGCTGTCAAGTAGCCTGGAAGCAAAAGTAGAAACGTGGACGGTGTTGAAACATCAAGGCACCGTGCTGTCCGGTTGCTTTGTGCGTTGCGATGACGAACGGAGCGGCGAAGCCTTGGATAGTGAAGTCCTGCTGAAGCTCCGTGGTGTCCCACACTTGACCGTGCTTCATCTCCAGGTACTCTCGGCTACCTGGCTCTGCGTTGATGACTTCGCACATGGCTCGTCGCGTTGCCTCCATCGGTTCTGACACAGGCGTGTCGCTATTGGTTGCGGTAGGTGGATTGTGTTTGATGGTCATTATTCCTCCCAGCAAATGTAGCTGGCGTTTTGAAATACGACGGG
>Ga0098047_10000375_pt1 | contig 17790 bp, 4 predicted proteins | sample 12_taG_FD_92585 | JGI IMG/M metagenome (GOLD analysis project Ga0098047, IMG submission 92585) | Marine viral communities from the Subarctic Pacific Ocean - 12_ETSP_OMZ_AT15267 metaG | ecosystem: Environmental > Aquatic > Marine > Oceanic | place: Subarctic Pacific Ocean | collected 2015-01-16 | reverse complement strand
CTGTTAACTTTCAAGTTTTTGCGGTCCGCGATGAATCAGAGTCGCCTAACGTTAGATTTACGCTAACAGGTTCGGCCACCGGCTATGTTCCACACCTAATCAGTGATTTGTATGAAGATGTGTACGATAACACAAATTGGAATTTGTCTGTTCGCATTAAGCCAGAAAAATATCCTTATGCGACATTTATTAATGATCCTGCAACTGGATCTGCAAATCCAAATTATATTGTTGAACTTCACGGAATTCATATGCAAGATGGAGCTAAGATTGATGAATTTACTTTAAGTGGTACGGTTACGGCACCTAATCCCACCTTTGTGCGGGGTAACCGTCGCTTGTATGCCGGCGCCCACAGACAAAACTTTACAGGATCAGTAAAGCAACACTCAGATGTGAAAGTTGGCTCTTTGCGTTTTTGGGTAGATTATTTAGAGGACGCAGCCCTGACCGCCCACGCTCGTGATATAGAAAACTACGGCAATCTGTATGCGACTCGATATCCGTATTCTTTTGCGCCCGGTGACGGGCAGAATTTCGGGGCCAACCTTGACGAGATACCAGCCCAAGACACCCTTGCTCTAAATTGGGACTTTGCCACAGTAACAAGTTCTAACGCTAGCGGAGAATTTACCGGTGCAGATTTTTCATCCGGATCTACATCTTTGGCATCGGATCGGTATGGCTGGCTCGGTCCGATATTAAACAACAAACATCCCGCACAGGGCTATGGATTTGTAGCAAACGACACCAAGACTATAGATAAAAATTATATTTCAGTTGTTAGACAAAATTTACCGGAGAATCTGAAATCACAGGATATGATAACGATTTATGATGACGACGAAAGAGACCTGTTTACAAGGGACACGCGACCAGTTAATTTTTCATTCGCATTTGAAAAGAGCATGTATCAAAACATTTCTGAAGAAATGTTGAATTATTTTGGAACTATACGAGATTTTCATATTTTAATAGGCGATCCGGTTAATCGATATCGATTAAATTATAAATTGATGGAGCATGCTCGTCAATCCTTTTATCAAAGAGTACAAAACGATGTAATAGATTTTAATAAATTTTATGAATTTTATAAATGGTTTGATAGTTCTCTGTCAATAATGCTACAACAACTTGTTCCGGCTTCGGCTGATGTTGTGGGCATCCGTACGATGATAGAAGATCACGTGCTAGAAAGAAACAAGTATCAATTTAAATTTCCTTCCCTTGATCATCATCCTCCTGGGTCTCCTGGCGGCTGCGCGAATCCGCCTTGCGGCACCTACTACCCTCCATGGCAACCCCTGAACAGGGAGATCATCCTAGAGGGTCCCACTGAGGGCCCAGGCTGCCCCGAAGTCCCAGATTGCCCGTCTGGCATGCGGTGTCCCGATGAACCCTGCGACGGCACTTCGTGGAGAGATGGCCACCCAGATCCTGAAGAGGTTGATTGCGCCCAAAGCCCAAGTAGATGGTTTAGGCGATGCGTCGACAGAACCGATAATCTTTCGACTTTGGGTGGCAACATTCAAATCAATCGGGACCGACAGCGCCTATTCCGAACATACGGCGGCCCCCAATGGGGCGGCTGTACAAGAAATAACAAGATATACAACTTTTCTATGCTTAAACTGCCGGTTTTCAGAAGCATAAACAATTATCACGAAAATAAACGCAAGGACACTGTCTTTTCTTACACGCATCCCGCTGGGCCCCTCGCCTCGGGCGTAAACATCCCCGCCAACATAGCGATAACCTTTGGACACGATGTACACAATCTTCCTTGCCGCCCGACCGGGACATATCCTCACGATATCAATAAGTTCAAGCGTCGCCTGGGATTTGGCCTGGATGCCAAAATCAACAAACCAGAAGATAGTGATTATATGAAAGGGAATGGTAATATTCTTGCGCCGTTTAGTTTGTACAGTTCTTCGGTGGTTAGTGGTTACAACGCACCGGTAGTTGATAGATTTTCCGGCGGAGTGGAAATTACTAATCTACATGCCGATGATTATGGAATTAGCCCAGAGCAGCCCCTCCAGGGGATATTTACGGAACAATGGGTTGGTGGTAGAGAATATAGACATATAAGACTTAATGTTCCTAGTTCTACCAAGAACGGGCCAAATAATTTAGATTCTGCAGATGATCGCCCCGAAGGATTTAAACTATTATTAGGGCCCATTTTATATTATTTCCCCCAGGGAATGAACGGGACAGACGCCGGCACCGGTATGCTGACCCAGTCTCATCCAACGGGGGCATTGGGAATAGTTGATCCTCAATATCCCGAGCCCTTTGCCCCGGCTGTGCGGCCTCCATATATGTTTAACAGGCCGAAAGCGAATATGACAAGAGGACACGTGACAAAACGGCCGGTTAACATTAAGAACATTTTAATGACCACTTCGTCATTAAGTCAATCTGTATCGGGTGTTTTAATACAGGGAAGAATAGGAAATTATCAAAAGAATTATCAAGTTGTACAATCTGCCGGCCGAAGTATTAATGATCCCTTCTGGCAAGACCAATCGTTTACTTTTGGCGGCGGCGCGCTTAATCCGGAGACCTTGGCAACTCGCGGCCGGCTTCTCTTGACGGGTTCAGAGGGCGGCGGCCCGTCCCGAGAGACCGGCGCCAACACATCGGGCTCTCTAGACTATGAACTTCCTAATCGTACTGACGGCAATTCTAATAAGACTGTATTTGTTAATTTGTTTAGCGCGCCGGGATCATATGAGGTCTTGTCCCGGGGTTATCGTGACGTTGCACATGAAGAGAAATCGGTTTACAATGCATTGCCGTTCCGCAATTTGTCGGTAAGAGGTTCATCAAGCGGAGATTCAGAGAGTGTTCATGTACACGATCATCTTGCAAACCTTGGCTACTACACTCGCGGTCTGAGAACGCTTTTGACTTTGCATGCGGGCCAGTTTGGTACTGACGCACAATATGGTAGTGTGTTATCTAGCACATATAATACAACTCCATCTTTTCACAAGGTTAACAGAAATAGGAAATACAGACTCGAACTGAGCGGAACCCGGTCAGACGATGTTGCGGCCACGGCAACAATAACCATCACGGACTACACTGAACTCAACAATGGTGATAAGGTAAACCTGATTGCTACGGATGGCAGCAACTACGATTTCACAGCCGGCGACCAAAGTTCGGCCAATGGCACATTTGAGGCCACAACTTCAAACAATGCCACTGCGGCCAACTTAATGAATGTCATTAATACTTCGAATGGGCCGGCTGGAACTAGATTTACCGCTACGGTAGATGGAGCAGTTGTTACGGTTACTCAAGCCGTCCCCAGCACGGCCGGCAATACAACTATCACCCTTACAGACAGCGGCGATGCGGGCATGAGTAAGACTAATTTCACCGGCGGCATCGATTATATTTTAACCGGCTCTGTTTATGATAATGGATGGATCACCCATCCAATTCCTCGCTCGGCGCGCCAGTATGCGTGGGTAACAGCGTCGATGCGTGTTGATGCTACAATGTTTGGTTATAACCAACTTGCACTAACATCTTCAGTACAAAGGGGTGGAGTATGGACGCAAGAGGGTATTAACATTACATCCAGCGACTTTGGCAGCTTTGTTGCGTCCGGTGTACGCAAGTTCGGTCGCGACAAAACGGATGCCATGAGTCCGGCAGAGGATTTATCAACACCTTTCAATGGCATGAATACAAATGTTCGCGAGCCTATAAGTTGTCAGCACAATTATTTGGGCTATTATAAAGGATACAAAGAAGACCCTGGCGCCAATACCAATGATATTCAAGAAATTGGATTTTATATCAACCAGGGCGACGAAGACACAGCCAGACTTGGGCCGCCACATGTTGCTGCAACCGCAGTAGACTGCATTGATACAACTGGCCTCCTAGCCGACCGATACAACGATGCTTCGTTTACAATATCGATCTCAACGGCGGCAGGCGGCCTAGGCGGTACGGCTATTACATTTTTACTTGATGCCAGCGAGTCCACCTCCGGCACCGGAGGCGCCAATCAAATTATGATTGGCACCGATGATGGTATTACCGATGCAGCCAGAGCAGCGCTCATTATCAAAGCCATTAATGCAGTTACCGATTCCAAAGTCAATTATGCAACATCGGGAAATGGCCAAGCCGGTTATGACATCGGGGTCACCGCGGCCGAGGGCTCAAGCGATACCCAAATTACACTGACGATGGATACTGCTGGAACGGCTGGCAATATTACTAGTGCGCTAGCCAGCGTATCGGGCGTCGACATAATTGATGTGACGGATTTCACCGGGGGCGTGCAGGGTCAGATCACCGGGGGCCTAATCGATGCCGCGATTATAACAAATGATATATCTGCCGGCCAGTTTCGATATGACGCTACGGGACTTAATGCGGTACTATTACATCGCAATGGCCCTTATCAATATCCATCCTGGAAACAGTTAAGAACCGGCGAACATCCAATCGTAAGGTATAAAAAAACCATTAACGTCATGTCCGTCGATGATCCTCTTCCGGCACCGCTGCCCTCTGGTCTCCCTTTGAGTCCAACTTCTTTTACTTCGCATATAGTGCAACCCCTTTATACGCACCACCACCCACTTCAGGTGGCGTTTGGGCGCAGAGCCGAAGCAAACGAGCCGCCTGTCTTAGTAATGGCAACGTGGGCTAATAATTTAGATTACTTTGTTCAGGAGCCGCTTAATACCCGTCTTAATACCTATAAGGAGCCGGTACTTGGCCACGCGTATGACAGTTTGATTAATTATATGCTCAACATTCCGTCATCTCAAGATGCAATATTTAATCACTCACAGCAAATATACCCGCGGCCAATAAATACCTTTCAAAATAAAGTTAGAGCGAGAACGAAATATACTTCAAGAATGGGGCTGGCCTCATCTGCCGAAGCCGCCTCAATATGGAATGACTCCAGAACCATTCGCTCGCTAACTCCGTTACCGACTGCTACAACCCCGACAGGCATACGTTCAAGAAAAGATTCACAGGGCAATACTGTATTAAACCTAAGCTGCTGGTCAACTGATGGAAGAAAAAACTTTACTACCACTTATTCGCTGCCCACATCTTCGGACGCGGGAACTAATGATTCTGCCGGCGAACTGCTTAACAATTATTCCTGGTATGGCACGACCGGAAGCAACACAATCAAGCCCGCCGCCTGCGCCTGGATGCGAGTCCCGGTGGGGAGCGGCTCCTACCATGGAACAACCGATCCGATTTATATGGGAGACGCAGAGTTTGGATTTTCGTCACTGGATCGCCCTTATCGAGAGTATGAAGACTATACGCAATTTATTCGTTTGGACGGCAAAGAATATTCTATTGTTCCAGAATTTAGAATTGAACGATGGATACCTAAAATTATTAATGAAAAAGATGGCGACTGGCTGCAGATAAAAGATAATGTTGCGGACGGCCTGGGAATATTTGATTTAACCGGTTCGTATTTGGACACAGACAGTTCTGGTGTAGGAACCAAGGTTTGTAATATTGAAAATACAGATGAGTTTTATAAAGTTTATGGCCATGCTGACTTCTTAAAATATTTTAAAATTATAGATGATAGCCTTAATGATAAGATAACAGGAGATGGAAGCATTGTTAACAAGAGACTGATTCTACAGGCCGAGGCAAAAATGAAATTTTTACCTTATAAGGGATTTTATGTGCACGAAAGAGTTTTGGAGTTAGCTCGTCAATATTCTTCTTCATATTCTCACTACACAGAGACACAGGGTAAAACTTCAGGCAACTTTACAAACCACCATGCCGCGTGGAGGACTATGATAGCGCCATTATTTAGCCCGGGCATATGGTTTAATTCGATTAAATCTGCTATTGGGGTTAGTAGTTATTGTATCTATCAGGAACCACCCGTCGACGGAGATCCGGCAGATATGAATAGCTTTAAACTTACGAGTGCCAACACTGTGCTGCCCGAGGGGCGCATAAATTTCGGCGATGCCGTTTTAAGCATGAGCAACGCACCAGCCGGCGCCGGAAAAATTGGACTCCACGTGCTTCCGTGGGAAACGGTTTTAAATCCTCGTGCACACTTAACCATGGGTGAGATAGGGCCGATACCGGGTGATGGATATATATACGATTACGGGTGTGGATCTGCCAGTTTGGCTTCAAATACAAATCCAAGTTTTACTCACAACCGGGCCCTGTGGAAGGGCGACGGAGACCCCCTATATGAAATGATGGCCGATAACTTTGCATGTAATATGATAGATTTTTTCCTAAAGAAGGGCCCCGATCGTCCTAGCGGCTTAACCACCATGTTAAGCCGAGACGCGTCGCAATGGAAGACCCTTAAGAAAGACCAAATGTATGCTCTCACAATTAATCTTAACAGAACCATGAAATCAGTTGATGGGGAATTCAAGGCAGACAGAGATTCGTGGAACATGTGTAATCGAGCAAGTTCTTTTGGCATGCCAATTCAAGGTACCGGAGACGAACACAACAAGGGGCTTCCGGTTTCAGCCGCTTTTGGTCATGCTGTTCCTTCGTACTATTATGGAACTAGTTCGGTCACGATAGCATACAAGGCCCCATTCAACGGCGCGCCCAGCATAGATGACTTAAGATCCAATGCAACATTCATATATAATAGTTCTCCGGATTATAATAATATTAGCCACACGTCCCCGGGTTGGCAGCACAAACAGCAAATATCATCAAGTGTGAATTTGTTGGAAGAACTCCGCACTAGTACCACCACCCGGTGGCTTGTGCAAAGTAAATTTGAAACACCACTTCTGCACATATCTCCAACAGCCGCCACCCAGCCTCTTGCCAATCCTAATGTGGGCACGCGCGGCTATATCGATGTAGATACGTCAATTAGTTCTTCTGGTATTATGCTGCAACCCGGAGCGCTTCCAGGCACAACTGGTCGTGGTCAGGCAGCCGGCGTGTTTCTGAGCGTTACAACGCCAGAATCAGTTACGGTTGATGGGGAAACCTTCAAGGCAGGAACTCTTAATGAAGGAGGCATACAAACTTTGGCTGATGCCGTAGGGTTCAATACTACAATGAAGTTTCCGATCGGAGCGATTAAAAATGAGCATTTATTAGAAGAGGCTGTAATAGTGGCGCCGTTTGTCTGTAAGGAAAATGAGAAAAAGTTTTTTGAAATGAAAGCAGATAACCCTCAGTGGGTCGACGCAACGCGGTTGTTAAACAAATATATATTTCCGCCAAGTATGGATTTTATAAGAAACGATATAACGCCAAAATTATTTTATGCTTTTGAGTTCAATATGCCGCTAGATCGCGATGCGCTAGTAAAAATATTTCAGCAGATGCTACCGGATGATGGGACCGTGTCTCCCCCGGTCGACAAAGGTCGACCCGACAGCACGAATTTCGAACCAGTCCCGGAAGCCAGAGAACAGGCATGTACATGTTCTATAGAAGATGTTAGATTAATTAATCAGATTTATGGCTGTATAGATGAATTGAAGTGGGTCGTTTTTAAAGTGAAATATCGCGGTGCGAATAATTATGACAGATATACAAAGAAGAATATAATTCCATATACTCAGGGCGAAAAGGTTTTTGATCGACGGCGAACTGATCCAGCCGATGTGCCGCCCCCTAGAGATGGCGGCTACGATCGTTCTCAGGGCTATGATCGGGAGGTTGTTGAAACCGGAGTAAGAGACGAGGCGCGATATATTCCCACCATTACTCCAAGAATTGATTCTAAATATTCATATAATTGGCCATATGATCAGTGCTCGATTGTAGAAACTCTTAAGATCTCGGCCCAGGCGCAGTATAGAGCAGTAGATCTGGCCAGACTGCAGGGAGAAATTACGAGCCATGTAGCCGGCGCGCCTACATCACCTCTTAATATAATGAGCACTAATATACGAAATGTTGCCTACGGAGGCACCGCCACTGCGACAGCACAATGTGTTGTTGAGGGGACACTTATACATACAAATCGTGGCGAAATTCCAGTTGAAAACGTGACGGCCGAAGACAAAATATACGCATATGATTTTGAAAAGAAGGAGTTTGGATATTATGATATCTTGGGCCTTTCAAATTCTATAGAGAAGCGCTGGGTTAAATTAATTACAGAGGGCGATTATGAGCTCGGTTGTAGCGATACACATTCTCTCTATAATAATGAACGACTATTTGATAAGATATACATAGAAGATCTGGTAGCGGGAGATATGGTATATATCTTGCGTGATGAAAACCTAGCGAGAGACATAATTAAGACAATAGAGTTTATTGAAGAGGAGGTAAGGGTGTATAACTTTAGCGTAGATAAGGTGCAGGCGTATTTCAGTGATGGGATTCTATCTCACAACATGGCAATAAACGTGAGGATGTGCCCGGATGGTACCGTGGCCCCCCCCGGCGAGCCATGCCCCCAGCCGCCGCCCCTGGGCCAGACCCAAACAGGACTGAAGACCAGCATGGCAGCCCCCGCAGTACCCGCATCGATGCTGGGTGGCCGCCCCAGCATGGCAGCCCCCATATCTCAAGTCGGTGCCCCTATGGGGGGAGCGGGCATGCTCAAGGCTGGCTCTAGCAAGGAAGAGGCTTTGATGCGCCGCGTGTTTGGCTCAGGTGGTCAAGGCGCCGGTGCCGGGGCCCAGGCAAGGAACTTGATATAATGGTAGAGTTTTTCAACAAGAAAGAAGAGGTAATAGACCTTGAATTGACAGAATACGGCAAGTATTTGTTGTCTTTAGGTAGGTTTAGACCAGAATTTTATGCTTTTTATGATGACGATATCTTATATGATTCTGAATGCGCAGGGTTTACGGAGCAGCAAAAAGATACTGACAAAAGAATCAGGGAAGAAACCCCCTCTCTTAAAGTGATACGACAGATTACCAACGCCGAATCCAGAACCAACAGATTTATTGGGAGCGTAGAGGACGCCTTGGTCGGCACTGGTACGCCCTCAAACCCAGAAACGCCCTTCACAGAACCAAATATATCATTTGCTTTTAAGGCGCAACAACAATTTGAAGAAAAGGTGAACTTTTTAACGACCCCTTTGGGGAATAGTAGCCTATCAAAGGGCCATGCGCCGGCGTGGTCCATTGAAACGTTAAAAAATAGGATATCAGCAAGTGCCGAACTCATACACGTCAGAGGAACACAGTACGGCGGCGCACTGGGGAGCGCCACTGTCGCAACAAATATTACCGGGTGTGTACAGCGTATTCCACAATTAGATATTGAAATAGATTATAAAACGTATTCAAAAAATGGGCAATTTTCACCGGCGGCAATAAGCGGCTATTTGACTGCGGATGTCTTTCTTTCTTTGAAGCCGGATTATCTACTTATAGACGTGTTAGAAGAGAATACAGATTTTGCAAAAGAAAACTTTGATATTGAAGTGTTTTATACTGGCCCGTCGGGAATTACAACTACGGACGATCCCGCTCCAATGGCCTTCTTGGAGGACGATAGTGTACGTATGCCACAACCGCTGCCAGGGGCCACAACGAGCAACAACGGGCCTAATGTAGAATATTACATGGATATATTAACAGACAAAGAAATACCAGAGTCCATATTGGCCGGAGCAAATGCTTTAGATAGCGCTGCCTCTCGAACTTCAACCAGACTTCGATTTACGCGCGATTTGTATACAACAGAAAACGAGGAGCCCTGTGACTAATGCTGGACATAACTAAAAGTTCTTTTGGTCAGCGAATACCGAGCGTTTTTATACGTTCAGTTGTATTAAGTCCGATACTTCCGAGTCACGCGCAGACTTCGAAGGCAACGCCTAGAGGATTTACTGCTAGTGTAAATTTGGTTCTTAAGGTTTTAAATGGCGCGCCGACAGAACATTTTCACAATCGATTACGAATGATGGTGTGCATGATAACAAATCGAGATCACGCGCGAAATATATTATCAAACCCCAGGGCCCTAAAACAGGATATAAGATCGCCGCGGTCTCACCCGGGCATGCCGAAAAAATATATTAGTTTTGAAGATTCTTGCGAGTGCAGTTGTGGAGATCCGAAAAAGAAAGAAGTTGTTAACACCAGAGAATCGGCGTACGTACAGAATTATAGTTATCAGGTTAAATTTGATTTGCCGGGAAATGCGTATAATTATTTGTCGTGTTTGGTGGTACCATACTACGCAAATTCAGATTCGGCCGCGAACAGAGTTAAGAATATAAATTTCCCCGTTGGAATTCCGCGCATTGAAGATGTTTTGATTGGCAATCAATCCCAGAAGAGAAGGTTTATATTCAGACTTGCCGAAACAATGAGTGGTTTTGGCACTAGCGGCGAAATCTACGCCGGCCCGGTCCACTATCATGCGGGGAAATATATGGCCGGTTATATTCATCATGATAAGGCTCACCCAAAATTATCAAGAGAACAGGTTTCAAATAAAAAAATTATAGATCGCCGCTATGAGCGTCAACTGGGTGCTACGAAAAGACGCAATGCCATACAAAAACTTGAAATGCTGAACCAACGCGCCTCGAAAAATTTGTTAGTGCGGAAAATGTTAAGCAGTAGAGATTACTTTTCTCCCATAGAATATTCTCGGCAGGCAGATAATACGCTTCGATTACTTTTCAGCGCCGACAAACTTAAGATGGCTAAGAATTCAATACAGTATTCTCACTTATATAACTCAGACCAAGAGTCACTCAATGCTATAGAAATTAAGGATGTAATTTTATACCGTCGCCGCGTAACTCATTATCCGGGGAATAACAAACTTAGTGGCATACCGCCAGCAAATAGATGGTTTGATAGTAACGAAAAGGAATCTGCGGTGTGTAGCCTTAAAAAAGGCAACCTTAGTTGTTTGGGATCTCACGCTTCACAGCCTGGTATATTTAATTTTGTAGGAGAAGATAGGGAAATCGGCTCCTTTATAGACGGCCTGTATAGATACAGTGTAAAAGTTAGATATATAGATAAATCTTCAATAAAATTTTTAAAACTGCTTAAAGATTTAACCAACTCTTCAAAGCGCTTTGATAAATTTATTAAAATTGCATCGTTGCCGGGGGGCTATAATTGCGATAGTAAGTCGTTTAGTCCCTCTCGCATAAAAGAATTATATCTTATTTCCGGAAGTCCATGGAAAAATGTTGCAATTGATTATATTAGTGCACTAACAGCCTTTGCCGGCGTGAACTCTTTGGCACCGCTTGGTGCGGACGGATGGTTAAAAACGCTATTGAGTTTAACAGATCCCGTATCTGCAGATCTTAGTAGCTTGATGACGGTAAAAAGGCTCGTTGGTTCTTTACTGGGCAAACTAAATTATGCTCTTAACAAGCCCACCGTATCTGGCAATGAAGAGGCGCTAAGTTTTAGGTCTAAAATTTCTTATGCCTCCCCGGGTTCGAACAGTTACGTGGAGGTGAAACACAAATTCTTATCTGCTTATAACACAAAAGGCAAAGCGAATCTTGGTTTGGAGTATATGCCGAACATAGCATATGGCCGCGGCCGACTGCCTAGATTTTCTTGGAGGCAGTGGAATGCTAGAATTAATACTGAGAAGGCAAAGTACACAGTCGCACATCCCGAAAACCAATATTACAACTTAACAGGCTATATTTCACCACAAGCTATTAGAATACCGCTGGGAAGTGCCAGGGACGGCAAAGTTGAAGAGGCCCCGGGTGCTTATGTTGGCTGGAATAAAAAAAGCGATATTCCTGTTAATATGGCTCTGCCTGCGCGAGACAACCGTAGTCTTAAATTTATAGCAGTGACAAGTATGATGCTGCCAAGCGATGGATTAACTATAGCCCTTGCAAAGCGAAGTCAAACTGGACGCTTAAATTTCAGTAACGATCATAACACGGATCTTGCCACTCAAAGAAGAAAATTATTAGGGTCACAGGGCATTACCGTCACCGCACTGCCCCGCGGAATCGCCTCCCAGATAGAAGAAAATAATGGATGCTTCCCCTTGGTCAGGGCCTCGGAACTTGTAGGGGGAAATTCTAGATTTCTTAAACAATGCGAGGACGAAAAAGAGAAACCTAGAATTTTAAATTCTATGGATCCGGACGATCCAGCCGCTGCCACCGAATTAGCAGGGATCTTAACAGAGGATGTGATGTCTTTTTTCGGAAGCGTTAGCATGGACTTGAGCCAGATTCCCGACTCGCTAGCCGCCTCAGATCCCAGAAGAAATAGTGGCCAGTCAAGCACCGCTACAATGGGACAACTATCAAAATATATGCTATTCGACTCTGTGGTAAAGGTCGAGTCTTTGCAAGGCTATAGAAATGGCAACGTTGGTGATCCCATATGGAAAACATTAACCGAAAAAGATTTTGGCGAGTCTGGTTTGGGGGCAGGAGAATATTTAATTTGCAGACTTAGGGAAAATAATAATCAGAACATATTTACTCTACCGGCGTATAATCAGGTTTTTGTTATAGGAAACACTCCAAAGCAATCTAAGTCAGTGTCCAATGTTATAAGCGAAGGACAAAAATATTCTGATAATCGTCGCCGGCTACAAAATTTTGCAGAGTATAGTGTTATTTCTAGCAACCTAATGAATCTTCCAATGGAATACTTGGTATCACGTGAGGCCATGCGGCTGCTATCTGGGCGTTCGTCCGACCGCAGCGCCCCAACACGTCCCGCAGGCACCCCAACGCGTCCTGGTGGCGGTAAGGGTTCTTCTGGTGGATCTAAATCGGGAATGACTTCTGGCGGAGGAGGAAAGTACTAAAATGCCCACCCGACCAGCATTTTATCTATTTGATCATCGTAGAATAGGTTTTTCTCAAGAGGAGGGGATGTCTCTTCAAACCAGCATTGGTCATCCTCTTATAAAGCCGGACTGGAAAATTGATGATCGTCTATTGGGCGTTCTTTTAAAGTTTTATCATCCTACGTCGGGGCAATCTGGTCTAGTAACGTATTCCGTCGGGTGGTACCACCTCGAGACCCCGTTCCACATCTTCTCCTGGATTGGGGAAGGCAATCCAGCGCCAGGCGATAGTACAACCCCCTATCAACTCAAGCTACGCGATGAACAGGATATGTGGGCTTTCTGGTGGAACAAAGCGCAGGGATCTCCTTATTCTTTTAATTCTCCGGAGCATTTTAAAGCCGGGACACTTGAGGATAACGGACAGACCTTTGAAATACCGTGGTTGAGACAACTCGACGGCATTGGAAATCCATATTGGAGGAAATTTATAAAGGATGGCTTCGCCCCGGGGGACACAACCGGTCATACTATACCCCCCGCTATAGGGACCAGTACGGGCGATAGATACGCCGATTTTACCATGGCATATGAGATTGGCGAAGAAGCGGATCCGTGGCTTACTTTGAATCCGGTATATAATTCCTATAGTGATGTTCTAGAAAGAGTATTTTTGCAAACAGGCATGACCGAGGAGGCGCTTCCGAATGTATATATGATGCATTATGGCGGCCCTGGATTCGGCAACCCGAATTCATCGGTTTATGAGTCACAAATTAATTTGACGGGATATATAAACTGGTGGGGAGCGGTCCAATCGGTAGCCCTTGATAGCGATGGTGTTCCGCAAGCGTTGGAGTATGATCCCTTCTATACTAATTCTTATTGGTCAGAATATCACAAGGGCCTTGAATCTCTTCTGCTAGCCCCCGGCGACCTCGCGACGATTACTAGCTTTATGAAGCGATATAAAACGATCGCGGTCCGGCCAAGATCTGCGGATATAATTTCGCCGGCCAACAACTCAACGATCACTGAAAATGTTTTGCGGACGTTGCCATATTATATCGAAGTAAATTTTGACAATCATGGGAGCGATAATTCACTTTGCATGAGCAGGATATATAACGATTTATCTATAGATCCTCCCCCAATCCTCAGAGGGCGAGTGCGCGAGTTGCTTCGGGACGCAGGGCTACTGGACGCCCTGTCAACGGTGCTTATAGAAATGGAAGAAGAACGCGACCGCGGTGAGAGTTCATATCCAGAAGGAATATGGCCGGTATCTAATTATTCTCCGACCAACTTTGCCATGGCCGATAAGAATGGAATTCAAACAGACGAGAACCATACTGATTATGAAGTTAATTGGCTAATTAATCTAAAGGCGGCAACAGACCCAAGCGCGGCAGCCAGCTGGTTCAACGGCACCTGCATCCGGGTCCCGAGCAGCACCGGCCCCGGTCCCGGCGGCACCCAGGGTGGAATGGCGGAATTTATGTGGCCCGGGCCCCTTTGGTTTTATCCAGACTTGAACCCCATCGATTTCGTCCAAATGGCGCCTACTATGGCGACCGGCCACCAGATGACCCCGGTTGGTGTTTATTTGGTTGACCCTTCACATGTCGAGCCCAACGGTGCTTTTGGATCGATCAGCGAATTCGACGGCGCCGCCCTCGCCGCCAGCCTTCAACAATGGCAAGATGAGTCCTTCAATGAAAACTACATTGATCCGCTAGCAAGGACGTTTCAAGAATTACTTGATTTTGAAACAGGTTATAGCGAAACACTCGTTTACAAATTGGAAAAAAGACGAATTCCAGAAGGAATGGGCGAAATACCAATTAGCGCGCTGGGCAACTATCCTATAGTACAGACAATTTATATACCAAATAGCCACAATGGAAAATTCAGATATATAGACACGCAGGTTTTCTACGGACAAAGATATCAATACAATGTAAAGGCTATTAAACTGGTAGTCGGAACTGGCTATACTTACGGTGCCTTGAGCCTTTCATCGGAATATACATCGGGCGACAGTAAAGCACTTGGCAACGCTTTGGGACTGTATGAAGCAAAATCTTCCCTGGACGCGCCGGCACAAAATATGAATTGGGAAGGTTATTTGCCTCCAACCCGGGACTCTGGCCCCAAGCAGGCGCACGAGGGCCTTTCTATTTTAAGATCACCGGAGGCCAAAGATTTAAAATGTGTGCTTAACCGTGATATATTAGGCGAACAGGGATATTATACTCTTTCAAGCGTGGCTGGCGAAGGGATTGGCATAAGTGGATTCGCGGTGAGATCTAATTATCAATCTCTTGCCAAAGATCGTTTAGGAATCAAGCTCATCGCCGGGGATGGAATTGATAGCAATAGAGATGGCGGCGCCATGGCGGCCGATAATACCGTGTCGGTAACCACAGAAGAGTTTGTTAAATGTGTGTTGGTAGAAGAACCGATTGAAGACCAGGAGCCGATTACAGCAGGCTGCCCGGGCATGAGTACCGATCAAGGTGATTGTTGCGGAGAAGACTGGCTAGATCATTTTGCATCCTGGTACGTGAAACGTTTGAAATATTATAGCGCAAAGGACGCCGCCGGCAATGTTTTAGGAACATCATCAACTAGTTGCCACAAGCGCGCCAACGATCCCTGTTCGGGAGGCATGCCGGCGCCGGGATCCATGGGCACCCAGCAGCGCTGGATCTATGGCGATTGTGAGTATCTTACGGACATTTCGTACCCGGGTGGACATGGAGGCGCCTGGCCGTGCAGTGCAGCGTCGCCGTCGGAGCATGCAGGAGGTGCGTGTAACGATGATGATTGTTTTGGCACAGACCGAGAGCACAATTGTTGGTATCCGCCCGAATTCGAGTCCTTCATGGGCGCTGACACCGTGTTGGCGAGGCTGTTTGATGGGTCTGGCATACAGTTCACTTGGAAGGAAATTGTAACAATGCTGTATTATGGCCGCGCCACAATGACAGCCGGCGGTGTTGCCACTGGTGGAGATATAGGTAAAGACCGCGGTAGAACGATTCTCGGGAAATTTGAAAAATCAGCAAATTACGTCCCGGCGGGAGACGAAGGCATAGGGCTGGAATGGATACAAGCACTCTCGGGCGAAGACAACTACCAAGATCTCTGGGAGACTCTCTACCAGGGTATGTCGCCGGCTGAAGCACAGGAAATGGCCATTCAGTCCCACGATACTGAGTTCTTATCTTATCTACTTCAAGATTTTGGCAAGTCCAGGTGCAATATCCCCATAGAAGATCTAGAGGCCTGGAAAGACGAAATAATGGCAGATGGTGGAGTTCAATAGAATAATGTTTGTTGTAAGACGCGATAGGAGATTAGAGTAATGGTTAACCCCCCGGGCGGCGGCGGTGGTGGTGGACCGGGGGCTCCGCTTCCGCCGGGGCTACAGGACCAAATAGACGATTTATTTGATCAATTGGGTGCCCCGACCCTGTGTATCGACGTTGTACCTGGTGATCTTGGTTGGTATTTGGATATCTCTGAGTGGGCTTACGATGCCATGGAGGGGCCGGTCCTCTCGTGGCACGGCGCATCTTCGGGCGAGAGTGCCAATATTTCTGTCATGCCAACCAACCAATTTTCGGTACCAATACCCCTAGATGCTAAGGACAGAATAACTGTAAAAGATTTTTGGAAGGCCGTTAGAGACGCTCTGTATTGCATACCCGACCGAAGCCATGGAGGGTCCGATCGGACATACGAGGTAAGCGCAAAAGTACACAGATTTACAAACAAACAAATAGGAATTAAATATATAATTGAATGCACCAACGATGGGGGCGAGGGCTACTACAACACGGTACCCGGTGCACCCGGCTACTGGCCGGCAGACAAATTTAGTATTCACTTTATCACCGGTCCGCATGGTGCCCAGGGCGATATGGCCCCTCCAGAGGCTCAGCTTACGGCCGATGTAGAAGTAACCAATTACAGTTTGCCTCTTGTTGGCACCTTCCCATCCAACGCAGCCGTAACGGTATTACAAGACAAGCCCCCTGTTCCTCCGGGAGTGGAATTTATTCCCTATAGGGGAGTTAATAATAAAATTATGCTTTTGATAAGTGGTCAGACAGGAGTTTTGCGGGAGCGGCCTATTCTTATTGAGCCGGCTGACGAATCCAAATTTCTTAGTCTTTATGTTTCACAATATGGTACCCACAATCTCACCTCGGCTGGAGTAAATGATTGGACGTCTAAGATTGAATTTAGAAGTGATGACCCGGAGACCGTCTATCAAATATTTAGAACAGAGTTGCCACCCGAATCGTATAGTGATTTTAAAGGATATATGCTAGCCGAATATACCGAGTATATTGATGCTGATAATGCCCTTCCGGCCACCTTGGCCACCTACATGGATGACACCATCCTACCAAATACAAAGTATTATTATTGTTTCAGGTCGATAGACATACATGGGAATATTTCTAATCCTACTCCAATTTTTGAATTTCAGATGGTAGACAACAATGGCCAGATATATCCAGTTGTAAACATACATCAAAGATGTGGAGACAGTGAAGAGGGATTCACCAAGGCAGGAAGAAGATTTATATATATTGCGCCCTCGACGCGACAAATTATACTCAACCCAAACGTGGACCCAACCAGTGCTACGTATAATGCTAATTTGGACATGTCCGCAATAATGCCGGGCACCGCGCCTTACGATAACATATTGGGCGCCCCCGGGACAGACCAGGTTTGGGATAAAAATTTCAAAGTAAGACTAACCAGCAAGAAGACTGGAAGGAAGTTGGATCTTAATTTAACCTTTAAAAATAGCGGTGTAATAGATCCTTAAGGAAAGTTATTGAATTGTTTACTATTTATAAAGAGAGGAAAATTTTATGGGCTTTTTAGATAATTCTGGCGATATTATTTTAGATGCTGTTTTAACCGATACCGGAAGAAAAAGACTGGCGAGGGGTGACTGCAGTTTTAATATAGCAAAATTCGCACTTGGAGATGATGAGATAGATTATTCGT
>Ga0098047_10000372_pt1 | contig 17883 bp, 29 predicted proteins | sample 12_taG_FD_92585 | JGI IMG/M metagenome (GOLD analysis project Ga0098047, IMG submission 92585) | Marine viral communities from the Subarctic Pacific Ocean - 12_ETSP_OMZ_AT15267 metaG | ecosystem: Environmental > Aquatic > Marine > Oceanic | place: Subarctic Pacific Ocean | collected 2015-01-16 | reverse complement strand
TTCAATCATAGTGATTCCCATGCCTTGAAAGCCCACGGAGCGACAGGTTGTGCCAACTCATACACAGCGATGGCATAATCCTGAATCTCTTTTTGTGCAGAATCGGCCATTCGCAATTTGAGGAAATTGAATAGACTCCGAGCATTCACAGTCCAATAGAACTCGGTATATGCCGCCATTGGTAATACGGCTCTTGCTTGCTCTCTTGCGACTCCCCTCTCAAGTAATCCATTGTATGTAATGACTGCCGCATCCATAGCATTATCATATTCACCATTCAGACATTCAATTTCTTTTTCGGAGAAATTGCCCTCACCACTTGATTGTTTATTGATTTGATTATTCATTCGCCAAGCATCGGGTCGCCATATTTGTTCTTCATATTCTGTATATCGCAACGATATTTCGTTGAAACTCCCTATTCGATGACGAAACCATTGACGAGCAACGAAAATGGGACACTTGATATGGAATGTAAAATTGATATGCTCAAATGGTGTGCCGTGATTATGACTCATCATGAAGTTGATGAGTTTTTGGTCGGCATCATCACCTTTGCTTTCTTCTCCGTATGAAACCCTTGCGGCTCTCACAACGGCCATATCATCCCCCATAGTATCCACTAATCGGACAAATCCGATGTCGTGAATAGAAATGCAGGAATCCATGCTTGTTAGCCTGTGGGTATTACCTACTTGAACCTGCTTCTAATAATTACTGTTGGAATAGTCGCCGATGGCAGGGATTTGAACCCTTGCTGTTTCCCATATCATAGGGGTCGTCACCCCTAATGGTTTCTTCACCTGTTATTGTTTAACCAATCTCCCGGCAATCTCTCGGAGGGGTATTCAGTTAATAAGGTTTTCTAATCTGCCCACCGTCATCATCCATACAGGCTTAAGCATAAGAATCATCAGCATCACCCTCAGATGGGCTACCGGCGAACAGCGCACTTAGTCGAGGTTCCAAGACCCGCCACGAATGCGTATTATGGATGCTTTCAGAATGGGATTCGTAGGGTTCATCATCAAGAGTCGCCAATGCTTCGGCCATTTCTTCTAACGAATCATAAAACCGAACATACGGTGAAGCCCACTCTAAGGCGGGGTGTCTAATACACAGGGGTTCGCATCCACAGGCAAGAGCCTCAAGAAGTGCAACGCAGAAGGTTTCGTATTTGGATGGAAGAACATAATATCGGTGTTTCCTTAATTCGGTGGCTAAGTCCTCATCAAATAATCTACCATGTAGGGTGCTGTTTTCTCCGAATATCTCGCTTCCTATCTCTCCGCCCCATTCTTCCGTGTAGTGGTGGTCGGGGCCACCGATGATATGAAGTGTTTTGTTGGGAACTGTGTCGGCCAATAAGTGTGATAATGGGATGATTCGTTTTTCATGTGCAATACGCCCATGCCAAACAATATCATTATCCTTTTGTCCATCCATCACTACAAATTGAGTAGCCGTTGTTCCTGCGGGTTTTTGGTTAAACAGTCCGTCATCAATAGGCATGGGAATTACTACGGATTTGGTATTATCCTCATACTTTGTCTTTTGCCATTCACTCATCATCCAATGATTGTCTATGAGTTCCTCAAAATCCCCTAATAGCATCCCACCGTGCGTGACATTTATCCATCGGCATTGTTTCTCCACCCCTACGATATTCAAATCATCAGGAGCAATATGCGTCACGACCACATCAAAATTGAAATCGTCATATTCTCTTTCTAATATTCCTTTGAAAGTGTATTCCACATACTCTAAATCAGTAATTTCTCCTTCATTGGGAAAGAAATGGATAAAGAGGCCATCCCTTTTCTCCACAGCGATTTTACCCTTCCATTCAGTTGGCCGCAGGAAAAGACGAGAAGGAAGTGATGAGGGAATTAACAAGTGATGTTCAAAATCCGTAAGGTGTGTGGAGATTTGTTCGACTACTGCCGGTATGCCCCCCATCCTTGCTCCGGTGTATATTCCTTCACCATCAGTATTTGCTAATTTGGAAGTGGACATATCCCCTGACTTTTTAGGGGGCATGAACGACGATGCGATATGTAGCACCTTCATACATTCGTATTGGTTAGTGTAGTATTTCAAACTTCACTTAATATTTGACCGCAACAGTTATTACCTTGAAGTGAGCATTTCCCTTTTATGGTTCAAGAATGTATGAATCCTGAATGTAGCCGAGCAATCAATATATGGTCTTTGTATCCCAACTACTGCTCCCAATACTGCCATTTATTCGTGGTAAAAGGGCTGTCTATTATCAATGGAAAGGAGAAGTTCGGCACACATCAGTTAGTAGGCTTCAATTGGATGCCTAAAATCCCCGTAGATTGCCAATGGTGCGGTAAAGCCAACTGCACATTAACCTACTCGGTCGGCAACAAGAATGGGAATAGTGTCTTTTGCGACTTCAAATGCCGTAATGAGGGGTGGAAAGGGAAGAATACACGGAAACACTATTGGTTGCTTCGCATCTTGAAGGAACTCAAGCGACCCGTAGTGGCAAATGAACTTGCCCGATATGTGGAATCGCAAGCGGGGTGCATAGTAGGTTCTGCTCGGATGGTGGGAAGCATAATGAGAGCCTATATCAAGCGTGGATTTGTGACTCGGATTCAAGGATGGAGCCAAAACACAACCTATGAATGGACTTACGAAGGAACCCCTGCCCCCTTATGCAAACTAATTCGGCAGGTTAGAGGCACGGCAGGACAGAAAGGCAACCTATCACTCGTTGAATGAGATGATACGGAATTGCCGGTTTTGAATATTATAGGCCGTCAAGTATCCAATTTTGGGTTGATACCCCATCATCCTCATAAAGTCGGATTGCCCTTGCATTGTTGAGGACACCACAAGCGGCGTTCCTCTATACCATTCCACTTGATGAGCATGGGTATGGCCGGTCACGAACAGGTCGGGTATATCCCTGATAACCATTTGGTCGTGTTCCTCCGGCGATAGGGCATTTCTTTCACCCCACATCGGGGCGAGATGCCTCTTTTTGAGCATCTCTTTCATGGCTTCGGCGGGGGTTTCATAGGTGACATGATTCATGCGTGGAACCATGTCATCAATACCCTTCCCATGATAGGAAAGCACATCAATACCGGACAGGCGTAGCCGAGCCGGATTGCCCGTATGAATTGCTGAATTAAACTTCTGTTGGATGCCCGCTTCCAAGACGGGTTGGGGTTCGGCCGGTCTGACTGCATCGTGATTACCGGGTAGGATTATCGGTGTAATGTGGTCGGGTAATTGGTCTAACATTCGGGCAAATTGCTCGTATTGCTCGTAGACATCTCCTATTGTGAGGTTATTTTCTTGACCGGGATATACGCCTATTCCATCCACACAATCACCGGAGAGAACGAAGTATTTGATATTGTGCGCTGTTTCATCATCCGAGTTAAACCACGCCATCATTTTATCCCATGCCTCTTGGAGAAAATACTTGCTTCCGACATGAATATCCGAGAGAAATGCAATCGAAATAGGGTCGTAATCCTTGCCCCCTTTGTTCTGATGATTAGGTAAAATATCGGCAAACACCACTCGGCTTGTCCAAAACATCGTGCCGTCTTGATTGAAATTGCCGGTGACCCCCAACACATCATCATTGACGATGGTAGATGATTTAGGGTCTTCTTTGGGAACGAATACACGGATTGTGCCGGTCTTGTCCTCTAACTCAACCATCCGCCCACCCGATTTAGTGCGCTTGGCCGAATGAACAATTCCAATCAAGTTCGCTTGACTATGAACAAAGTCAAACCACCTACTTTTGACCTGTCCGATGGTGTTGGTTTCATAAAAGCCACATTGTCGCCGAATCATTTTCTTGAGCGTATCGTATCGCTCATAGAACAGATTAACGATGTCAGGAAGTGTGCCGTGTTGGTCTGATTCACCTACGGGATTCCCTAATTGAACATCGTTAGGATAATCCCACGCCTTCGCCTTCCAAGCGTCGTTGGGGTTTGATTGGTTCAGTTTGTAATGGGCTAAATCGTCATCCACTTTGCGTGGGCCATCCCACTTGAGGGAATCATCCATACCCTCACTCATCCAATAACTCGTTGATTGTCGCTGTGAGGTTATCGGCCGCTTCCTTCGCCATTTCAAGGGTAGTGCATCCTGTGATAACACATCGGCCTGATGAGAAAATCAGACACACCGCTTTGGGTTCGGAAAGTCGGAAAATCAAACCGGGGAACTGTTCGGGTTCGTATTCTGTCCGAGCCATCGGCAACATCAAGGAGAGGTTGGTCAAGTGCAACTCACGGCCTACATCATGCGTAATCACTACATTCTGCAATATCACTTCTCGTTGGGCGCAATCCCACAAAGCAAAGCCGTTCTCGTCTAAATCGTGATAGAGGCGGTCAAAGGCGACATTCACATCGTTCATGCTCTTAGCCCCTGTCGCTACGGCCTTACCGGAGCGGAACAGCAACACGCACACCTTCGGGTCTGTGGTGCGATACACCATGCCGGGGAATTGCTCTTGCTCGTAATCAATGTCAAGTGATTCCGCTACCGAATTGATGTCGAGGCTATCGGTCAGCCTTGTAGATGCAACCATGTTCACAACATTCAATGAATCTGCCATGTTCCTACTTAAAGCACTACGACCTACTTAAAGGCTCGCAGTTTCAAGACCCTAAAATTGAGCCTGTTCGGTATTTAATAACCGACACCGTAAATATCACCAACATGAACACCGTCAAAGCCTGTTGGATAGTCAATGGTAAATCATTATTGAACAACGCCCACATCAGGAATGAGGCATTCGCCCACAAGAGAATACCCGTAGTGATGAGGCTGAAATCATCAGTAGATTTGGTTTGGAGAATCCGATATAATTGAGGCAACCATGATGTGAGCGAAGCAAACGCTACGAACACCATGTAGTTTTGAAACGCTTGGGCGAACAGCATAAACCCCTATAAGCCATTATGACCTACTTAAAGGCTTGTAGTTTCAAGCCCTACTTGAGTAAGTGCCATTGGCCCTCATCATCCACTTTGATACCGTGCTTAGTTAGCAAGTCATCGTGTGCATTTTGGGGGTGGTGCTTGATGGTTCCCTGCCAAACCAACCCATCACGGACAGCATAGAACGGCACGGTGAAATACCCGCTACAATAGTCGTGGGCGTTAGACTTTCGGCTCCATGCCCAACCATGCCTGTTAGGGTTCCAACGCCACTCTCCGTAGCCATACCATGTTGCTCCATAGGAAAGTTTGCCGTGCTGTCGGACTTCATCGGCTTCAGGGTCAATGATGGTGACCTCTCGCTCCCATTCACCCACGCCCCTCATTTCCGTTCCGATGTGGGGGCAATCCCGCTTCTTGACGAGAATGAAATAATTGGGTGCTACCTGCCGTTCCTCTTTATCCACATCGCCCTCTTTGGGAGTTCGCCATGTTAGATGGTGCGCCTTGCGGCACTTAATTCCCTTCCAATATGTCATGTGAATCACGCCGAATCATTTTCTTGGAGGTGTCGCCGCATCATAGCCGCAGTCAGGAATGCGTGATACTTTGTTGGGATTTTATGCAATCGCAGAATGGCTTTGCAGGTGCTTGGTTGCCACTTCTGTTTGTAGTCTTGCTCAAAGAACACCAATAGGCTCACTAATGTATCGGTAGGAACTTCGATGGTTTCCCACCCCTCTCCGAAATTAGAACCGCCTTTGGGGTCATTCACCAATTCGACAAGGCTTGGATGGACTGTCCAAACTGTTCCCTCTCGGTGTGCCTTTCGCACACCCCTTTCACCTATCTGCTTGATTTTCAATCGCTTAGGATTTACCTTGACAATTTCACCTTCTGTCTGTTGTCCGTTCTTGCGCCCAAAGCGCACTATCATTCCGGTTCGCCATTCCATTTTACTCTCTCCTGTATTGAAGTGTCCTGTGCTACTATTTAAGCGTTGCGATAACCGCACCTGACTTCCTCACGATGTTCGGCGATAACTGCCTTCACTAATCGCACGGATAGTGGGCTATGCCCGCCAATCTGCCAATCGTCAATGTCCTTGAGAGGCCATCGGCCGGTTTTCCAATCGTAGATGGTGCAAATGACGCCATCAATTGAAAGAGTCCATGACTTCCGAACCTTCCCATCTCCTGAACCTGAATCGGGCTTGCCGAATACTGCCTTTAGCAGTTTGTAATCAACCGTGCATGGTAATTCGCCTTTGTAGCCTGTTCCGTGACCTTCACTCTTTACGACACGATGCACACCCCACTTGACCGGCTTCTCAACCACTTCGGCGGGTTGCCCTCGCACCCTTCTCACTAACCATGAAATTGACATCTCATTGACCCCCTACCAACATATCCTCATAAGCCTCAATATGATTCTCCCAATCCCACTCATCCACTCTCATATACTGCTTGCCTTTGTCGGTGGTTGGGCGGAAGTAAGTAGCACCGCCTCGCCCATCATTAACAATATCGCCGTCAATCGTATGGGCTTTGTAGGATACTGTGCCACTCGGTGTGGGGTAAATCTCCAAATTAAGAATCTTAGGTAGTTCCATATTCCCACCCCACTACTGACAAGTATTTAAGCGTTGTGTTATGGGTCGGCCACTCGTCGGTAATCCAAAATAAGACCTTGGGGGGGAGTGATGAGGGCGGTGAGGTATGTCCACAGCGCATCCACGCTATGAACCTGTTTGTAGAATCGAGATGCCCCGCCTGTTCCATCAAAAGCCCCATTATCACTTCCTGCCAACTTTGCTCCCGATACCCAACTATTTCCGGTTCCCCCTGATGTATCAATTTTCCTTGTGGCTTTGTAGAGGTTTCCAACTGCGGGTGCTTGTGCATCAAGCCGTTTCACCGGACATTCTTCACCACATACCCAATGTTCTATGGTTTCAAGACCATCGAGGTTTCCATATCCGGGGTCGCCTTTTACGGCCTCTTTCCAACCCCCACTATACACCGTGTCCGTGTCCTTTGTGGTCTTGTTTATTCGCCCTCCCCTAATCGCTTTGATTTGCTTAACTCCTTTTTGTTCACACCCTGAATCGTGTATTAGAATCAAATTAGCGGGAAACCTACCCGATGGTAATTCCGATACTGTTGCTTGGACTTTCCAACCGCCATCCAAAATAACCTTCCCTGTTGACTGTTCTCCAACCTGCTTTGTCGTTCTTTCGGTTGGCCCTCTCCTGTCTGAATCGTATTGCTCAATATCTTGATTATTTTGGAAGGTTATTCGGGACTTGTCTATGTTCATACCGCCTGTGCCATTCGCTAAGACTGAATCCGCAATCGTTCCCTTATGCGGCTTCTTGGCTAAAACCGCTTGCCATTGCGTGTCGCCTCGCAAAACAAGCACACAATCCCGCACTTGGAATCCTGTTTCCTCTATTATTATTGCGGCACTCGCATAATCCTTTGCAGGAGTCCGTAGCATAAACAGCGCATAAGCCCCATCATGCAATTGCTCATATAAGCGTGGAGCGTGTTTTGCCCCGTATGCGGTAGCGGCATGAAACTTCATAATGCTCGCACCTGTTTTGCGTGGTTCGCAATAGCATATCGTAATTCGCCTGATTCATGCGTAGTCAAGCAATTACCTTCGGTGGGTGTGATGAGTGCGGTGATATATGCGAGAGCATCAGCCAATGAGCCTACTTGCTTAAAGAACCGTGAAGCCCCTCCCTTATCATTTCTCGGAATGCCTTTTCCTCTCCGCATAGGCTTAATTACACCTTTTGAGTTCTCACCTATCGGGGCATTATTGTTTCCTGTAAAACTCGGTCTATCACCACTTTGAGCATCAAGTCGGCGTATCGGGCAGTTATCCTCACATACCCAATCAAGCACGGTTTCTGCCCCGTAGGTGTCGGGGGCGTCTTGGTGCATGGCTTGGAACCCTGATTGCTTAAAGACTGTTCCTTCACCCCTGCCCTTCCGATTAGTGCCTCGTCGCACCGTTCCCTGCCCTATCGTTTTCGTTCCATTTACCTCACAGCCTTTACCATGCACAAGCAGTAGATTAGCGGGAAATCGGCCTAATCGCATAGAGGCTCTCACCGCATCGTTGAAGTCGCCACCCCTGTTGCTATGTTTCCACCCATTATTAGTATCCTCGTTGAAATCCCAATTCCCACTCGCAGACCCTTCATATCGGTTGATAGCAGGGCTTGATTCTCCATCAATGAATGATATTCTGCACTTATCAATATTGATGCCGCCTGTTCCGTTGGCTAATACTGAATCCACAATCGTTCCCTTATGCGGCTTCTTGAATAAAGTGAGATGATGTTGGCGGGTAGGCTCTATGAGCAAAATAGAATCCCTGATTTCATATCCCTTGTCCTGCAAAGCACAACACATTTCATGGTAATTTGTTTTGTGCGTGTGGTAGCATCCATACGCCCCATCCAATAGTCTATCCCACAGCGAATCCAAATCAGCCCCTTCTGTAATGATTGCCGAATGAAACTCCATATTCTCCCCTCAAATTGTCCTCACCCTAAATCCTGCATTGGCGATAGCGGCCCGATACTTCCCATTCTCCCAATTTGTGAGAATAGTAATTTCTGCCGGTGGAGCAATTAACCGAGCATAATAAGCAATTGCTTCCTCAAGGTTTGCGTAGTGTCGAAAGAATCGAGAAGCCCCGCCTTTATCCCTGTAATCGTGGCTTTTGCTCTTTACTTTTTGCTTGACTCCGCCAAATAGTAGGTTGCCTTCCTTCTTGATGGCATTTTTAGGATTTCCAATTCTTGTGCTTGGCCTATCCCCTGACTGAACATCAAGACGACGAATAGGGCAACTGTCCTCGCATATCCAATCGCCCACTACTTCTTTATTCCAATGCCGTTCTGTGCGGGGTGAATCGTTGTCGCCACCAAAAGGATTAGCCTTCGATTTTTTAGGGTCGTGTCCGTCACCTTTAACGGTCTTTGTGCCTACGCACTCACAAGCCTCGCCATGTTGGAAATTAAGGTTTGTAGGCCACCGCCCCTTCTCTCGCATACGCTCAATGGATTCCTTTTGTGCCTGTCGCATAACTGCGTCGTTTTCTTCAGGTGTCCTATTCTTTGAACCTGCTATATGCGACTTAGATAGGGAACTTTGTGAGGCATTAGCGAAGCGTGTAGTGCCTGAATAATTGTGATTCACTTGCTCGCAATTATCACTATGTTGTAAATTGAGATTTGTAGGCCATCGACCTTTTTTCACATTGACCGTTTCTTTTGTTGGGTATTTCTCATCACCATGCCTGTAATCATTCCCCCTACTCATACCTGACGGTTGAGTATTGGTGAAATCTCCAACTCTCGATTCGTCAATATTTAATCCGCCTACTCCATTCTTTAATGCACACTCCGCATAAGTTCCCTTGTAGGGCTTCCTAAGCAAAACGAAATAGTGTTGGTTATGCGGTTGGAAGCATATAGCGCAATCCTTGATGTCAAACCCTAATTCCTGCAACTCGCATACTTCCGCATAATACTTGCGAGAGTCCGTCATCAACACCGCATAAGCACCGCTTTCTAATCGCTCGTATGCTCTCGCATAATCCGCATTGGTATCCATGATTATTGCGTGGCTCACGCATAATCCTCCGGCTTGTTTTTAGCGTTGTTTATGCGAGCATTCGCTAATCCGATATATTCTTCTTCCGCCTCTATTCCAATGTAATTTCTATCCAACATTGTAGCGGCCATGCCTGTTGTGCCTGACCCTATGAAACAATCCAAGACCACCCCTCCTTCGGGAATATAAGCCTCTATCAAGTGCTTCATCAACTTAACGGGTTTTACCGTAGGATGAGTGTTCTTACTTATGCCTACATGGTTGAAATTATTGCGTTCTGTATGCTCTTTTCCCTTCCAAGCGTTGAAGTCTGTATTCCCTCGCTTCAATTCTGCTTTGGCTTGGTTGGATGCCGCATAAAACTCGTCGGGCATATCGTCAAGACCTGCATTCCGTTCTCGCTTGGATGGCTTCGCAACATACCAAAATTGGGGCGGTGTAGGTTTCACCGTATCGTCTGATTTAATCGCCACGATGATTGGTTCCCATGCTGGTTTCAAGGCCGTTCCATAACCTTCCCACTCTCTCGCTACTGTGGTGGCGGGGGCTGTGATTTCATACTCGGCCTCACCCACAGCGAAAATAGACTTTGTGCCTTTTCCACTTTCCGCCCACACACCTTCTCCCCCACGCTTAGTCTTTTGGATGGCGATAATTTCTCGCTTGGCTTCCTGAAGTGAATCAAACGGCAAGTCAAAGTTAGCACAAATAGTATTGAATTGTTCATTAGTTGGTAGGCTTGCTCCCTTCTCCCAATTAGATACACAGCCGGTCAGCCCCCCGGTTTTACTTGGGAATAGGCTTGATACTTCCTTTTGCTTGACCCCATTATCCTTTCTCCATGCTCTCAACCATTCGCCAAACCACGCAACGGATTCGCCGCCTCGCTTATCAAGGCTTTTGGAAATGTTATGCGATTTTGGGAATCCATTTCCATAACACCATGCGGCAGTCGGTAGTAATGTAAATCCCCCATCCGCTATCGCTTGTGCGATACGGTGGTGTGTTCTCGTAGCCCCAAAGGATAACAAGTAGCCGTTGGGCTTCAAGACCCTATGGATTTCACGATAGAGAGCGACATTGTAGGCCACGCCTGTTGAATCCCATTTTCGACCCATGAACGAGATTTCGTATGGTGGGTCTTGAACTACACCATCAACGCTATTATCAGGCAATTCTTTGATTGCGTCAAGACAATCCGCATGAATAACTCGGTTCAAATATTTATCAAGGTCACTCATGCCTTTCCAACGGAGTGTCACCTACTTAATGGTTCATGTCATTAAGCGACTTCGTGGTGCGCCACAATAGGGGCATTGGGCTAATGACTGATGGAATGGTTGCTTACACTCGGCACATCGGATGAGTCCTTGAATAGACAGTAAATAGTCATTGTCCATTTCTTCATCCTCTCTTTGCCGCTTACGCTTGGCTTCCTCACGGTGTTTCTTCCCATTATCCCTACGATTAGGGATGCCATCAAAATCGCCCATAGGACATCCTTGCTCAATCATTTTCGTCTTGGAACTCGGTTCCGTATTCATCCGCATTATGGATACAGGGTTCTTCTGCCCTACAATGCTCACACTCACAAGTGGTTTCAACAAACATATTCCAATGGTGAAGAATTGTGTCCTCATCCTCAATGCCCGCAACATCTCGCAATTGCTCGGCAAACTTTGTGTATAGGCCAATGTATTCATCTACCATTGAAGTCCAAAAACTGTCGCTTACTTTGAGTGGCATACTATGGATTAGTGCAGTCATCTATTTAACGCTTGCCCTTCACTTCGCCTATCATATCATACAGCCAATAGAACACCGTCAATTCTTCACCACACTTAATATCTGCGAGAGTTCTAAGCCTGATGAAATCTCCATCAATGTATGCTTCGCAATTAGGGTCGGTTGAATGATTGAAGAACCCCCCTAATGGAGTCCTGATGTAGCCTTCCTCAAATCGGCTGTCCTTAATATGCGTTATTCCCAACTCTTGCTTCTTGGGTATGTCAGCGAGGGCGAACAGCCCCAATCCCTCAATCGGAGAATGAGTAATAGTTAATTCTTTGGGGAGTGGGCGATACATCGTGTCACCCATACATGAATGAGCCGTTATCCTCGGTAGAGGGTCGCTCCACCTGTTTAAGTATGAATATCTCTCCGACCGTCTGTGTGACGAATGTTGTTCCAAACTCAATCGCTAATACCTCGGCTACGCCTTTCGTGTTGTCGAGTATATGCTTGATTATTGCTTGGATTGCCTCAACCACTTTTTCGTTGAATTGCGTATCGGACAGCACGGTATCTAATGGAATATGCTCGCCAATTAACTCAATAATTTCATCCTTGATATGGCCTTCAAACGACCCATCATTCCTGTCGCTGTAATTATCAAACAGCAGTTCCTTAATTCTATGCATCTGCCGCTCTAATTGTGCAGGACTTAGACTAAAAAGCAGTTCAGACGAAGAGGATTCGGCCTCATCATCGTCTGCATCATCGGGCATCAAGAGTCAATAAGATTCTCTATTACTTCAAGGTTCGCAAACTCATTCGCCCACCCAAGAGGATTCAAGACCTCGACGGACTCCGACTCTCCGATGGTGTGAATAGCCTCGATACTGTCGTCAAGGAAGGCTTGCATGAAATAGGCGGCTGTGAGTCGGCAATCCTGCTCACAGTATAGGATAACCTCGGCATAGTGGCCTTTAGCCCACTCAACGGGTGCTAATGCCGCCGCCATGCTTTTGCTTGCTGAATCGCCCAACACGCCCTTAACCAACTTCTGCAAACTGTATCGCTTGCCGGTATCTCGCATAAGTAATTCCGTAGGGTCAATATGAACCATGTTCTCTATTTGCGTGGTGATTCCTGCGCCACCATCCCGCAAGTCTTTTGCGAGGATAGGCAAATCGAAAAGCGTTCCGTTTTGCGTGAGTAGGATATACCCTTTATTTGCGTAGTGTTCAAGGCATCTACCCAAGTCTGAAAGTGGTCGAAGGTGGCTTCTAAGTCGATGTCGTGGTGAGAGTTCCGCATCTGTGAAATAATGAGGGTGGTCATTCCACGCATCATAGACGACTACGCACCCCGTAGTCCACCCTCTCGGCTCATTGAAGGATAGCCCTTCCACCTTCATATCAAGGTTGGTTGTTTCAATATCGAGGGCGATGATTTTGGCTCGTTGTGCCGGAATCCACCCACTCACGATTTTCCCTCAATTCTGCTTTCCACGGACAATCACTTTGACCGTGTGCTTTGGAAAGTAGTCTTTCAATACCTTCTTCCACTTCTTAATCGCCAATTCCAATTGGGCGTTAAACTCAATGTAGCCGTTCCAAGTGGAAGCAACCGCATAACCAATAAACATGGGTCTTTGTTCGACCCAATCATCAAGTGCTTCTGTTCCATATTCGGGAATACTGCTTTCGCTTTGATAATCGCCATCCTGCCCGAATCCGTGTGAATCCAAGTGTTCATAGCCATACCCAATGTATGAGGGCTTGTCGCCTTTTGAGGGAATACGACCCCAATGAGCGTGATAATTGTTATTATTCTCAAACTTCTCGTCGGTCTTGTGTGCTTTCCACTCGGCCTCGTTCATACTTACGACGACTGCGACTAATACGGGGTCTGACATATCCTATCCCACCCACTACAAGTATTTAAGGGTTGCTTCACTCAAAATCTTCGTTATCAAAGGGATTATACGGTATGCCGTTGAAATTGACTTCCGGTATATTGCTCCCATAATTATAAAGCAGATAAAGAGTCCAATGACCCAACAGCGCATCGTGGTCGTCGCCTTTTAACCCCATCAAATCCCTGAAAGCCCTATATGCCTCAACATATTCACGCATGGATGCATAATCATATTCCATATAATCAATATCCATCATCATCGGGTGCATCGGCATTACCCACAACAACACAATCCAATTGCGAGAGGGTCAATTCACCGGATGCATCGAGAACCTCAATGGTTGCTCGCTTATCAGTTAAGCGTGTGATTTCTCCTGTATAGGTGATTGCATGGCGTGTGAACTCTACTACCTGTCCGACTGACAACTCGGTTGCGTTTTCCTCACGCAATTCGCCTCGACGGTCTTTCACCGCATTAGAAGTCGTATCAAGTTCCTCATCTATCATTACGGAGATTTCTTCCACTACAACATTTACATCAGCCATATTCTTCACTACTCCTGTATTTGGCGACTACCTATTTAACCATTCATAATCGCTCAACTTTGCCCTTTACCATTTCCCACTCAATTATGACGCTGTGGCCTTTTGGGGCTTTCTCTTGAAATAAGGTTTCCATGCACCTGATGGAATCATCTATGAGCGAGCAAGTGAAACATAGGCCATCGTGATTTGGTGTTTGTGGCTGTTTAGCCACTCGCCGTGTCTTGCATATCCTACAACTCGCCATAATTTCACCTACCGTGGCTATTACCTATATGAGCCTTAGTGATGCGTATGCCTTTCACCTAAAATCCAACACGATACAAACATGATAACTGCCGAGCATCCGAGCAAGGTCGCTGTGATGTATGCATCCTCATCCAACCCCAACAAGTAGCGTAATGTTGATTCACCTGTCGTCGCCATCGCCATGCAATTTATCCCTACTTTGTCGGCTGTGTAATTTCTCGATGTTGCGTGAGGCAACTTCTTCAAGGGTGATATTCAACTCATGGGCTACATTAGCCGCATACCACAGGACATCGCCTAATTCCTTCACCAAATCGGCACGACATTCCTTGAGGGTTTTACCATCCCGAATCATTTTCTTGACCTTTTCGGCGACCTCTCCTGATTCGCCGACCAAGCCCAATGTTGTGTAAATCAATCCCATATCGGTAGGATACACGGCCGTATTACGAGCCGCCTCTTGATACTGATTGAGGCGCATACCGTCGATTATACGATACTACCCACTTGAAGGTTCTCATGCTTGCACAGCATTCACTCGTCGCTCCAACACGGGCAAATCCCTGCCTTCACATTGATTTCCAAATCGAGATTCCCATTCGTATTCAACGGTGAATCTCGGTCTTGCTTGAACTTGATTATCGCTCCACACTTGCACCTGATGAGAACCTTGATGACATCCGCCATTCAACCACCCCATGTGTCTTGGAGTTCCTGATAGGTGGTCTTGAGCCTCTCGATGGCATCCGCTTCTTCGTCTGTGCCTTGCATGATGGAGAAGTAATACACGGCATCCATCAGCCTATCGTAGCCCCTGCGAAACGCTACTACTTGGTCAAACACGGCATCCAATTCAGCCTTCGTTTGCTTGGCATTAGCCAAAACGCCCTCTAAGCCCTCTAAATCACTCATGCCTTCACCTTCTCCAATCTCGTTTCTGTTTCATCGTTCCACAAACAGTCGCAATCATCACATTGATACCCAACATGGAACCGATGGACATTATTTTCAAGTATTTCCCGCACATTCTTTTCCCAACTGTGACAGAAAATGCACTTTTTGTCTGTATCTTGTGTAATAGTCATGCGGTCACCCCTGTGCCATATTTTTCAATCGCCTTGATTTCGTAATCTGTTAATTCATCCTTGCCTTGCTTGCCGCAAGAAGGACAAAGGTAGAGATGGTGTGGTTCTCCCAATCGTTCAATCGTTGAATGTTCTTCAAACCCACCCGCTCCATCATCCTTGTATAGAACATCAATCAGCACCACGGCGTAGTAGGTATCCACACTACAAAGGGCGTTAATACAGTTGCTCGGTGTATCCCTTCGATAAGTGAAGGTTCTTCTCCTGAAATCGTTGGTTCCCTTCGTTAGATTCATGCGGTCGCCCCCATCACTTCTTCTCGCCATTCTTCTTCTGTGTATTCCGAACAGAAGCCCTCAAGCCATGAACCCTTATCCGACTTATCCATCATGGTCTTTGCGAACATATTGCCTTCCGCCTCGTTGTTCTCATATAGGCGCATCCAATCAAGCAGTCCTTCTTGACCGCCCCACGCTTCCTGCATTTCCTTCACAATCGGGATTAGGTCGGCCACATCAACTTCATGGTGCGTGACTGCCTGAATGTAATGGTTGTGGTCTAAAAACCCAAGCATAATCATCTCCGTATATCGGTTCATATTCCGCCCCACCCCATACAAGTATTTAAGGGTTGTCATCCATCCCTTTTATGAAAATAGGCTTCCACATTCTCAATGCGTTTTGGAATACATGATAAAAGGAAGACTATCACATCAACAGTAAATCCATTTCCTAACATCGTGTATCTGTGCGTTTTGGCTACCCCTTCGGTATATCCTTCGGGAACTGTTTGCATCCTTTCACATTCAACAGGTGAAAGCATTTCAATCTTGCCTCTTTCGTAATCTCCAAATGACTTTGCTTTTCCCGGCCTTCCATCTGCATTTATCCCTTTGTAGTAGGAAGCAGTTAGACACGGAAGTTTGTTCGTAGCAGGTTTCGCAATTTGACGAGGATTTCCCTTTCTTACCGTAGCGATTTCGTATGTTTGGTCAGTTAGGAGGCTCTTTCCTGTAATTATGCTATGTTGTCCACTCAACTGCGTGAGTTTTTCAACGACTTTTGGAATGTTTGTCCAATACAAACGCCTTCGATTTTGACCCGAAAACAGCGCAGAATTGATTTCGATTGGCTTCACTCCCAAAATATCGGAAATGGCATCTTGAATATCTTGTCGCATTTTGACATTTTCTAAAATGAAATACTTGGGTTTGACTTCTTTCAAAATCCGCACATACTCAAAGAATAATTTACTTCGATTATCGGTGAAGTTTAACTGCTTCCCCATCAATGAAAACCCCTGACAGGGTGAGCCACCAACCAAGAGGTCAATGTCGGAAGGTAAATCCGCTTTGGTTAAATCGCAAATGTTTCCTAACTGAATTGTGGAGGGATAATTCTTTTGCGTGATGGTAATACACGGCTTATCAATTTCCGAAGCGTAGTAATTTTCGTAATGAATGCCTAAACGATTCAAGGCGATTTGCAGACAGGAAATGCCATCAAACAAAGACACGATGTTTTTCATGTCATTCACCAATAAACTCACCGAAATAAGGCATTTCAGGTATCATATTACTCCTCCTCACTTTCCCCTAATTCGACCAATCCGGTTTCACTTTGCTCGGATTCCACAGCCTATGAGTCATGTTTCATACCACCGGATGTCAAATAGATTATTGATTTCTCTAATTGATGTTGATTGTGGTTTTTCATCCTTCATACGCTTCAAATGTTCTCCATAAGAGTCCATCTCATCAGCGAGGCAGGGTGGGCAAAGGGTTAGACCTTCCCACTCATAATCTCCGGGGCATTCTGCATTTTCGACTATGGTATCTATCGGTATTTCTCCACAACCATCACACATTCCGTGCATTTCAACGGCTAACTTCTCCCAATTATTCAAGTAATGGCGTGGCTCGGTCGGCTTGTATTCAACGAATACTCTCCTACCTTCGGTGAATAGCAAATGATAAACCTTCTTATCTGCAATTTCACCATTCACCATCCAATTAGGTTTCTTGTGAGGGTTGTATTGGGCTTCGGTAGCATCTGATGATTTCAACCATAGTCCTTTCATTGATTCTCCATACACTTGAATATGCTCACACTCAATCCATGAGCAAACGGTTTTGTTAGCCCCATCGTGGATTTTTTGAGCCACCTTTGGATGATTTACTAATTTCCCATTCACCATCCATAATTGAACGAGTGATGGGTCGTAGTAAATCTTCTCTCCATCGGGCTTCGTTATTTGAAATTGCTGATAATGTTTGCCCCTTCCTAAGTGGAATCCGACTTTGTATTTCATGCGTTATCCTCCTTGTGTGATTTGATACCGCAAGACCATGCATAACGGGTGCATCTGCCGCCGTGTTTGAAGAATCCCTTACACCGGCCTTCCTCGGTTATTTCAACGGGCAAATCATTGATGCCTTCAATTTTCTTTTCACTACTCTTCATCATGTTGAAAGAAAACCACTTATCTTCAAATTGGATTCCTTCGACTTTCCCATTCCAATTCTTTTTCAGATGAATGGCTTTGCCGTAGCCCTTTTCCAAATCAGCAATTGTTTTGTGTCGTGACATCCCCCATTCAGGGCCATAATCCCCATTCCAACAACCAAACCCGATGCCTTGCGTTGGGTCACTTAATTCTTGGATTTGCTCGTCGGTCAAGTATCCTTTTGCCGCTCTAAACCATGAAACGGGACATTCTCTCAATGAACCTAATAAGGGATTTTCAGGTATCATACTACTCCTCCTCACTTTCCCCTAATTC
>Ga0098047_10000369_pt1 | contig 18009 bp, 13 predicted proteins | sample 12_taG_FD_92585 | JGI IMG/M metagenome (GOLD analysis project Ga0098047, IMG submission 92585) | Marine viral communities from the Subarctic Pacific Ocean - 12_ETSP_OMZ_AT15267 metaG | ecosystem: Environmental > Aquatic > Marine > Oceanic | place: Subarctic Pacific Ocean | collected 2015-01-16 | reverse complement strand
GATAATAAATTAAGAATTTTTCCGCGCCCTGATTCAACGAGCCCCTTAAAGTTTTGGGTTCAGTTTAGTATTGAGCGAGATTACGAGCCATGGGAAGAAACGGGCCGCGGCAAAAATGGTATTAAGGGTGTTAATAACATGAATACGCTGCCCTTTAATAATATACCTTACAAAAGGATTAATTCTATTGGCAAACAATGGATCCGTCGTTTTGCGCTGGCTTTAACCAAAGAAATGTTGGGACAGATTAGAGGTAAGTTTAGTACGGTGCCCATTCCCGGGGAGTCCGTCACCTTGAATCATTCTGAATTGCTCGGGCAAGCTAAAGCTGAACAAGATGGGTTACGCGAAGAGCTCAAAACTATCCTCGCTGAGCTTACGTACAGCAAGATGGTCGTCGAAGATGCCACCGTACGCGACTCTACACAAAAAGTCCTCGACAGCGTCCCCGCTGGCATTTATCGGGGGTAGGTGAAGTATCATGGGCCGTAAAAAATCAGCTCGGAGTGCTCCGCCACGTACCGAAGCTCAAATTCGTGACACCCGTAAAAATCGCTACAACTATATTGGCGATAAAGACGTAGCTTCAAAGCTTCACGAAGTCGAAGTCATGCCCTCCACTTTGGAAACCATTGATGGGGCTATGATAAAATTTATAAACGAGGAACTTAATCTTTCTGTTACGAATAATGAAGGTTTCAAAAAGGTACCTGTCTTATGGGTGACAGCGGAAAGGGCATATCAGCTTAAGCACAATAAAGATATACGGGATTCCGAAGAGACACTGATTCTTCCTCTGATTACTATTAATCGGTCCAGCGTAACTAAAGAACCGGATTTTCGCGGCAGTGTATACGCCAATTTATATCCCGTGAATGATGCACGGGGCGGCACCATTACGGTGGGTCGTCGTATTAATCAACGGAAAACCGCCGAATTTCAAAATGCTTTTTCAAAACGTAAAGTTGGAATAGATAAAAAGGTAGGGGGCAAAATGCTCAACACTAATAAAAGGAATATGTCTACTCAACGGGTTGTTTATGAAACTATCACTATCCCGTTACCGGTATGGGTTAAAGTAATTTATGAGATCACCGCTCGCACCGAGTATCAACAACAGTTGAATGAACTAATCTCTCCTTTTTTAACGGTTCCTGGTAATTCACGAACCCCGAAACGTATTAGTAATGAGGGTCACTTTTATGAGACGTTTATTGAAGGAAGCTTTAGCGATGGGTCCAATCAGGCCAGTCTCGGAATGGACCAGCGTAATTATGAGACCACCATTAATATCGAGGTGCTAGGATATCTGGTAGGAGAAGGACAGAATCAAGAAAAACCCAAAATTGTACGACGCGAAAACGCCGTTGAATTTCGCTTCGCCAAGGAAAGGACTATTTTTGGTGATATTCCAGAGAGTATTAAGGATGGATTTTACAGAGAATAGTACCATTGCAACTATTTAACACTATTTAGTTTTGAACGTTTTTAGCGTATAGGAGAACCTAACGAATGTCAATTAAAAATTATAGATTTGTATCGCCGGGAGTGTTTGTTAATGAAATTGACAACTCCCAGGTACCTGCTTCTCCCGCGGGTATCGGGCCAGTTATTATAGGACGATCAGCAAAGGGCCCGGCCCTGCGCCCTATAAGCGTAAATTCGTTTGCCGAGTATGTCCAGGTTTTCGGCGCCCCGGCCCCCGGCAGCGCCGGCGGCGATGTGTGGCGCTTGGGGAACAACACGACGGCTACCACCTACGGGGCATATGCAGCCCAAGCTTATCTGCGTAATAGTTCTCCCCTAACTTATATTCGATTATTGGGCGCTGCGGATGCGAGTTATACCGTAGGCTCTGGCGAGGCTGGTTGGACGCAGGCGAATGCCTGGGGACTTCTTGTGATGCAGCCCGCAACGAGCTCGCATGGTACCGGATTTAAGGGTGACGACTTCACCGCTGTTCTGGGTGCCATTTTCTATGCACCGGTGACTGTAGACTTTAACCTCTCGGGAGCGGTCGCTCTCTCGACTTCGGTAGGAATTCCGACTGTTAGTACCCGCAGCAAGGTGGGCGCTAGCTGGGTGGTTGGAGATACTGGAACACGCAAAGAATTCAAGATGGTGATGACTGGATCTGCAGCAGGCGCTGCAGCATCGACGACCCTGGTCTTCAATTATGATCGGACCAGTTCGCGCTATATTCGTAAGGTTTTTAATACTAACCCTCAACTGACAAATACTAGTATTACCGATGCCTCCAATCGAGTAAATTATTGGCTAGGCGAAAGCTTTGATAGACATGTAGCGGCCAATATTACCGATGCTACCCAGACTTATGCTGCTATAGTGAGATTAAAAAATCAGGGCGGCGGCAATAGCGCTGGCCTCCACCAGACGGGAGTCACTGCAGCCCAAACGCCGGATGTGATTGCGTGCCGCACCGATCAAAATCCCACTTCGAAGCCTCTTTTCAAGTTTGTGGCGCTCAATGAGGCTGGCGATTGGACAAACAAAAATATAAAGATTTCTATTCAGGACATCAAGCAGTCTACTAATGATGATACCGATTATGGAACGTTTTCCATCGTCATCCGTCACTTAAGTGATTCCGATAATGTGGTCCGCGTACTGGAACAATTTAATAATTGTGATCTGAATCCGGATTCTCTCAATTACCTCGGTCGAAAGATTGGTAACAACTATACTCAATGGGACTCTACCGAACGCCGGTACGTTCACTATGGAGATTATCCCAATAATTCGCAGTATGTTCGCGTGTCTATGAATTCGGATGTAGATGCCGGCCTCACGTCGGCCGACCTGCTTCCCTTCGGCTTTACAGGAATTATTAAATATCTTGATGACGTCGCCGGCGGTGGCCGCGGCACTGCGAAGATATCTGCCACGTCGGTCAGCGGTTCGTGGCTTACAGGCGCTCTTGATCCCGATAGTGGCGGCACCATGACTAACTATAGCGGCAAACTTTTAAAGATTCGCGGCGCAACCGGTCCAAAGGTATCCGTTTACTATCCAGTTCCCGAACTGCGCCTCTCGGCTTCTGACGGAAATCTAAGTAATCCAACAGATGCCTATTTCGGCTATCAGACAACTCAAACAGTGGGTGGAACGGTTTTTGATCGATCTAATATCGACCTTCTTCGTCCCCGCGGTGGCATGGTAGGGAGCATGTTCTCGGCTGTTACGGGGGATTCTGAACCTTCGGTCACGTTCACTCTTGATGATATCTCCGGTTCCTCCGGGGAATGGGAAAGTGGCTCCTTTAGCGAGGCGACGGCCGTCGACCAATCGCTTACGCGTGCTAATGGATTGATTAATGGTGTTCTTGATCAGGGTTTTGATCGATTTACCATACCCATGTATGGTGGGTTTGACGGCACCGCCATTACGGAGATGGATCCTTTTGCTAATACCACTTTATCGGGGACTCCTACTGATAAAACTAATTACGTGTTTAATTCTATACGCCGAGCCATAGACTCTGTGGCTGACCCCGAAGTGGTAGAAATGAATCTGGCATCTATTCCAGGCCTCACTCAAGAGGGTTTGACCACTAATTTGGTGCGCGTCTGCGAAGATCGTGCTGATGCGTTAGCGGTTATCGACCTCCCAGACGCCTTTACACCCCGTGAGGCATCTACGGCAGTCAACCGTAACAACACCGAGTCCACGATTACCACTATTATTAATGCACTACGGTCTAGGAATCTTAATTCGTCTTACGGCTGCGCCTTCTATCCGTGGGTTCGCGCACGTGACACCATTAATGGTGCTTTTGTATGGCTTCCGCCCTCGATTGCAGCTATCGGGACGTTCTCAAGTTCCCAGCGCAAGACGCAGGTTTGGTTTGCGCCAGCTGGTTTCAATCGTGGAGGCTTGACCGAAGGATCTGCAGGTATCCCTGTTGTAGACGTAGCCCACCAGCTGCGTCGTAAAGATCGCGATGATTTATATGCCGCCAGTGTTAATCCGTTGGCGAAATTCCCCAATGAAGGGATTGTGGTATTTGGCCAGAAGACCCTCCAGGTAACTCCAAGTGCTTTGGATCGAATTAATGTTCGTAGGCTCATGATCTTTATTAAGAAGCGCATTTCGCAAATTGCTGCACGCTTGCTGTTTGATCCGAACGTTCAGCAGACATGGTTGCGGTTTAAGGGTCAAGTGGATCCATTCTTAGCCAATGTAAAAACTAATTTTGGTCTATCCGATTATAAGGTAGTGTTGGACGAAAGCACGACGACTCCCGATTTGGTTGATAATAATATTATGTATGCTAAAATCTTCTTGAAGCCCACCCGAGCCATTGAATATATTGCTATTGATTTTAACATCACTCGAACCGGAGCATCATTTGCCGATTAATCAGCAAAGGTACGGGATGTTTTATTAACTCGTACTAATTAAAGTAGATTTACCAGGAGATTTATTACAATGCCATTTTGGACCAGCGCTTTATCAGAACCTAGGAGACAGCATCGTTTTTTGCTGACTCTTCCCAATTTAGCAAGTACGGCTGAAGGATACCAATATGAACAATATTTGGCAAAGATGGCAGGAAAGCCGGCTTATAACATTACCGAAATATCGCATAAGTTCCTCGGCAATACGTACTATTATCCTGGCACCGTCGAGTGGCAGCCCGTTGATATAACAATTATTAACTCTGTAAACCCAGACGGCAATAAGCTGCTTGTAGATGCTCTTACGCGCTCTGGCTATCTGATGCCACCCGATCAGGAAGACGTTTTTACGAATCCATCTCAGGCTCCGGGTACGGTTAATAAGTTTAACTCCATTGATGCTATCGGCAATGTCGTTATTGAGGAATTGAGTGGCCAAGGCGGCTTAATCGGCACTTGGTTGCTGAATAACTCCTTCTTGACGAAGGCTAGTTTTGGTAATTTAGATTATAGTGGGGATGAAATCCTTAATATTGAGCTCTCGATAAGGTATGATTGGGCAGACTATACTCCCGGACCCGCGGTCGCTGCTGCAGCTGGGAGCTAGTCAGAAAGAAAGAAGGTGATTTGTGGGAAGAAGAAATAATGCGGGGCGATTAAAGCCTCCCCGACCCGACTTTGACTCGTCAACTCCAACAAACCTAACTAACGATACAGAGGATCTATTTTCCTTTGTTAATCCAACCGAGTTTGTAGAGTTACCTAGTAGAGGACAGTTTTATCCAGAAGACCATCCTCTCCATAATATAGATACAATTGAAATTAAACATATGACGGCCAAGGAGGAAGATATTCTTACCTCCGAAACCCTATTAAAAAAGGGGGTTGCGATCAATCGTATGGTCGACTCACTTATTGTAGATAAAAATATACAGGTAAGGAAATTACTTTTAGGCGATAAAAATGCTATTTTAATAGCAGCGCGTATTACTGGCTTTGGTCCCGACTATGCAGTAAATACCACGTGCCCTTCGTGTTATGAGAAAGCAGATAATCTTTTTAACCTAAACGAGATTGTTGAGGCCGATGTCACGGAGATGCCGTCGGAAGTTGAAGTGGTAGAAAACGGACTTTTTGCCTTAGAGCTTCCAATATCCAAAGTTAGGCTGACGGTTAAGTTGCTCACCGCTGCGGATGAAGAAAGGCTGGTACAAGCCACTAGCGCCAAAAAGAAATTCAAAAAGGAATCCTCAGTTATCACCGATCTATTGAAGGCCATTGTAGTTGCTGCTAACGATCATACCGATAGGCAAACAATCGATAAGTTTGTCGAAATGATACCCCTTCAAGATGTGTCATATTTAAGAAGAAAATATGAAAAGGTTAAACCCGACATGGACATCAAATTTGATTTTGAATGTCCAGCCTGTAGCTTCGTCGGAAAGGTGGTGATGCCGATGACGGCAGAATTTTTTTGGCCTAAACGCTGAATATCAAGAGGGAATTTATGAAGAGTTTTTTAACCTCAAACATTACGGTGGTTGGTCATTTACCGAAATATATAATTTGCCCATCGCTCTTCGCAGATGGTTTCTTGAACGTCTCATCAAAGAGTTTAAGAGAGAGGCGGATGAGGTTAAGAAAGCTCAGGGCAAGATAAAATAGTTCTTTTCATTTTATAACTATTTATAGTTAAGAAGGGGCAATACGTAAAGTGGATGAACTCACCACAGATATTATTAATTTAAATCAATTAAATCGCCCCCTCTTCGAGAGAGTCCGTATTTATAATAAATTTGCAGGGCAACTCGAAGGGTTGCTTCTATCTTTATATGAAGCGGGCATCGACGTCCCCATTAGTATAACAGGCACGAGCGGCCAGGTTAATGCTTTTACCCAAGCTCTCGCGCGCGAGAAGGCCTACATGGACTCTTATCTAAAGCATGGCCTTAATGATTTCCGGACCCTTAATTCTCGTCACAAACTTGGGTCTTCTGTAAAAAAATTTGAAACTGAAACTGGTCTCCGGTGGCCATTCAAAAATTAAAAAGGTATTTGTAGATGGCCGACCCGAAATATATGACACCAGAGCAAATTGCTCAACTTAGTCGAGAATTTGAGACTCTCCAGGAGGAGATAAGCGCCCTTAGTTTTCCGGACGATCTCCTTGGATCAATTGATAGATTTCAACAAATGATGGCTGAGTCCTCGGCCAAGTTGGTTGTTAACACCCAAAAGATTAAAGATAACGCGGCGGAGATGGAGCGTATGACTGAGATTATGTCCCGGCAGTCGACACTCAATGACGCGTACAACGAGGCGCTAGAGCGCAGAGAGGCACTTACGACAGAATCGACCCTCCTTCAAGGACAACTAGATCAGAGTATTCAGGCCTTCGAGCAGACACTCCTTGACCAGAATGACACATTGGAGAAATCGGCCAACGCACAAATTAAATATGCAGAAGCCATGCGTCTCCTTGAATCCGGCGACATTGAGGGAGCGAAGAAAAAGCTGAAAGAGGCTGCCGAAGCTGTTCAAGATTATGAAAGCTCCGTAAAGGGGGGCGAGGCCGCAATGAAGGGCTTCCTTAATACCACCCTCGGGGTGTCAGGAGGCCTAAACAAACTTGGCGGTTTCCTTAAAAGGGGTGTCGGCGGCCTGGAAGGGATGGGGGAAGCCCTCCTTGAGTCTGCCGAATCCGGCGAGCTCTTCCTGAACATTGGGCTCAAACTTATTGAGACCAGCATCAACATGATGAAATACCAAATTGACTTTGCTCTCAAACAAGACAAGGCTATAGCTGACTTTCGAAAAGCAACGGGGGCGGGGACAGAATATAATAACACAATTCGCGACACTGAACGTGCACTGTTTGCGATGGGTGTCGAGCTCGAGGAAGTTACGGGAGCTTTGATGAGTATGCGTAACACCTTTAAGGACCTCGCCTATATGACGGAAGCAGAAGGCGATCGCCTAGCGGAGACCACTACGCTGCTGGGGGAGATGGGATTTTCATTTGACACACAAGCGCAGATCATGCAGGTAGCTACTCAAAGCATGAATATGAGCTTCAGGGAGTCCGAACAATTTTTGCTCGATATTACGGCGGCCGCAAAGGGCTTGGGAGAAGACATAGACAAGGTCGCCGGCGAGTTTGTAGCGAATAAAGAATTCTTTGTCGGCTTCGGCAAGGACGGGGCTAAAGTTTTTGAGGAGATGGCCGTTCAAGCTAAGTCTCTGGGAATGGAATTGGGTACTTTGACGAATGTAGTTGATCAATTCACAACATTTGACCAGGCCGGAAAACACGTTGGGCGTCTTAATGCTATCTTAGGGGGGCCCTTCTTAAATTCCATTGATATGCTCAATGCGGCGATGGAAGACCCCGCTGAAGCCGTCAATATGCTGAGGGATTCTTTTGACCAGGCCGGCGTTTCATTAGAAGACATGGGTCGCGCCGACAAACTGGCTTTTGCCGACGCCCTAGGGATGTCTGTAGAAGATATGACGAATATGATGGGGAAATCTAGGGAAGAAATAGAACTGAACAAAATCGAACAAGAAGAGTTGGCGGAGATGGCCAGGCAGACAATGGATATTACACAGCAGCTGACCAAGGCATTTCAGGGATTCTATATTCAAATGGGGCCCGTTATTGAGGAGACGATTGTGCCGATGATTAGTCACCTGGCTGCACTGGCGTCGGCAATGGGTAAGTTTATGTCGACCAAGGCTGGAATGGTAGCCTTTTTTCTGGTATTTGGGGGACTTCTTGTGGCAGGAATTGCTTTGGTCACCGCTTTTGCGCTCGCCAATATGGCTGCAGCTACTGCTAGTATTGTGGGGGCGCCGTTCGCTGCAGCCGCGGGCATTCTGTTGGCCTCCGCTGGAGTAGCCCTGGCCGGCGGCCTTGGCCTGGCGGCTGGAGGGATGGGCATGATGGCATTGGGCACCGCGGCGAACTACGAAAGTCCCAGCGCCGGCGCCGGGAAGAAACCCGAAGCCCGCTTCGCTAGCGGCGGCGTCGTAACCGGAACAACGACTGCGATGGTGGGCGAGCAGGGCCCCGAAATGGTTGAAATGCCTATAGGCTCCCGCGTAACAAATGCTCCCACCACCCAAATGTTAACGGCGGCGCTACTAAAACTCACTAAGAAACTAGATAGAATGAATACCGATCGAGGAAACATAGCGGTATATGTGGGTGACAAAGAGGTTACTGACATTGTGGTAAAGGCTATGAACTCCTCAAAAGCCAAACAAGCTATAAGCCCTTACGGACAATAGGAGACAAATATGGCAGATCCACCACGCACACCCTCATCCACAGGAGGCCCCCGGCCTGCCCCTACCCATAGCCGCGCCCGGGGCTTAGGTGAGACTACCCGAGGCGCCGGGTCGACTCGCGCGACCGATCCGGTGACGATGACAACTGGGGAGTCCGTCAACCCAGGTCCAGGCGCAGCCGGCCGCCGCGCTGGGCGCACCTCATCGCCAAGTTATGCACGCCCGATGGACACCCGATTAGCGGTATCTTCCTATAAGGAAACTCCAGCTTTACGAAAGGAAGACTTTTTTAAAATTAAATTTACTCATTTGCCAACGGGAGAGGCGGTCGCATTTGAAGGATGGGTGACAGATTTTTCGGATAATTTTGGGTCAAACTGGAATACTCAAACGGTCTATGGGCGCATGGACCCTCTGGCGACCTTTCAGGGAACCCAAAGAAACATCTCAATAGGCTTTGATATAGTTTCCGACAACATGGGACAGGCCATGATGAACCTGGCGAACGTTAACCGCTTAATACAGTTTTTATATCCCGTGTATGAACAGCACGGCGCCACCGCCGACCAAACGGTTCTGAAAGCGGGCCCGTTGATTGGGTTAAAGTATACGAATTTGATTGCGTCTGTGTCCCCGGCCGGCAATTACCTTGTGGGCTTCATGGATGGAGTTACTTATAATCCTGACATGGCCTTCGGAGGGTTTCTGCCGGGGGTGGTGACCGTGGAGGACACGGAACTCAACAGCCACGCGACGGCCGTGGATGAGGAGCTTGGCCACGTCACTGCAGCCGAGCGTGAGATTAAAAGAGACACGACCATCTCAAAGGCTTATGTCCCCAAAAAATTAAGCATCAGTTTAACGTTCACTGTCATGCATACCCACCTACCGGGGTGGATAGCGGATGGCACCGGCTATGTCTTCGGAAGCACCGAGATGAATGGGAAATACCCCAACGCACAGTTTGCTGATTATACAACGTCCGAGACCCTAAAACAAACATGGAAGTTGTCCGAGGAGGGCGCAGCAAGGGCGGAGACCGGCGGCGGGACGCCGGTCATGGAAGACTATGAGATGACGGGCGAAGCAGTCATTCCCCCGGAAGTTGTGGAAGCTGACCAAAGCGAAGTCTTGGAAGGGTAATACTTATGCCTAATCGTTATGACGACCGTCCTGTATTTACGAATAGCGACGATCTTTATGAAAAGTTTTTCGCGCGCCGAGGTAAGCGTTGGATTCGCCAGGTCGGTACCGGGCGCCTTAGCTATCCCACCGCCAAACAGATAAAGAGTTTAACGCGCTCACAGCATGTGTGGTCCGCCGGCGATCGCTACTATAAACTCGCGTTCCGGTACTATGGAAACCCCAGTTATTGGTGGGTAATTGCCTTATTTAATAAAAAGCCGACGGAAGCAGATTTGCGCGTGGGAGATCTTCTGTATATACCATTACCGTTAGAGGCCATTTTAAGGGTCTATGAGGACTGAGGAAATTGCCTAGATGACCAATACTCAAGTAAGTACTCCCGAAACAGAAGCCGCTTTTATAGCACTCCTTCAATACTACTATGAGATTGAGGCTATGTATGCGGCGTGGGACCATTTTAAGCAACACTGGAGTAAGTACGAGGCCGACGTCAAACTTGGAACTACTCATGGCGGCAAGATCTACGTAAACACTCTCCCCGAAGCCGAGGGCTGGATCGGGCCAACGGGTGGTACGATCCGTGGTGACGGGGACTCGTCGAGTTATTTTCTGTACCAGTATACGACGTTTAAAAGAATTGGAGTCGTGACGGGGATTAACCCCAAGTATATACCGGAATATCAAACGACGGCCGAGACCTGGAAAACCGGTATCGGGAATTGGTGGCACGACCAACACAAGGAAATGTGGCAGCTCGACGAGCGCGAGGGCCGCGGCCTTTTGAACAAAGATGATACGCGCCCTCTTAGGCAAGTTGGCCTTGCTGGCAACATGAGTACCGTCACAATAACGCTGCCGGAACTTGGCGGCGACGGCGGCGACTCGACGGTCCGCAGTGACGTGGACGATCTCTACTTTTTCTCTCCCAGTATGCTTAATTATATAGCGCGCAAAGCGGTGACGGATGCAAAGAAACACCTTTATAAAGATCTTTATAAATCGTTAATGGAGCTTATCAACGAGATAGACAATCTTTCTTTCACCGGCCCCGCCGGCCCCCGCAATAACAAATATAAACGTCGGTTAGGCTCGAGCCACACAGCCCCAAACGCTTATGCGACGGCGGCTGCCTTCGTGGGTGGCAGCGGCACGACGCTCGCGCAGTTAGACGACCCCAACACCGCCACCGGCAACTTCAAGCTTTTTGCGACCAAAGGGGTCTACCAAGGGGGGATGCGAACCCCGGTGCCGCCGTTCTGGCGCCCGAACGTGCCTGACAACCAAGTACCGGGTATAATGAACCGCGGCGGCCAGGGCATCAGCGCCAAGGTAAACCTCGTCATTATTGCCGGAGTGGGCGAAGGTGCCGACGGGGACGACAACAACGCGGAAGGATTTAAGGAGTGGGTTAAAAATAACATCTCGGGGAACCAGGGCAAAGGCGGAGCAAAGCTGCTAGCGGTCGACACTGCTATCAAGGCACTCACCGCGCATCTGGCAGCCAAAGTTTTCCTGGGCACTCCGCAAGCGTCGACCGGGTTCGCCGGCGACGCGTACAAACTGGACAGGAGGGGCAAGCGCCTTGACATGATCAAGGGCTTTTTTGGAGATTCTACGGCGCCGTCCGGTGGCGAGCAGGGGGAACAAGCGGTAAGCGACAAGGTCGAATCAAAGACCATTCAGGTCAAGGCCAAAAAACAAAATTTAGTTCCCATGGATTTTCAGTGCTTTTTATTAGAACAGATCCGATTTCTGTCTAATGGTCATAACTCCAACTATAAGCACATTATGAAGCTGGGCACCGATCGGCAACCAGGCCTCGTTAAAAATAAACTTAATAAGACACTGAGCACCGACCAGGTACAGGCGTTGCTCGAACTATGCCCCAGCACTCAAGCGCTTTTCACGCCTTACCTTAAAATTTCACGAGTAGATTATGATGAGTATGGAAAACCCACCGGTGTTGAGAAGCCCTTAAAGATTCCTAATTTTTTGAGCGGCGAGGCCCTCTTCGACCTGGCCTCGGGCCTGGCGCCCCGCGTTCCAGGCGCTGGGATTAAATCCTTCAGCTGGAGCCTTGATGGTGTTCAGCCGGCCGAAGTAGATAATAACATATCAGCCACGCTCGAGCTCTATTTTCAATCTGTCAGTGATTTTTTTGCCAGCAGCATGCAAGCGGGTGAAGATGAAGCCTCTTATTTAGACTTGGTGATCTCATCCCCGGGGACTGCGAAGAAGAAGGAGAAGGAAGAGGACCCGACAAAGAAGGGAGACGCCGTGAAATGCGGCCGCCGCGTGGCGGATATGTTGGCGCGCAAATATGAAGGAAGTAATTATAGAATTAAAGTGGTAGCTGGGTGGGCTGACCCGGGGGTTGAGGCCCTAGGGAGGGCGCTGGGTGAGGATGCAGATCGTTATACGGCTTACAACATCTCGGAGGCTATTGAGAATTCTAAAATGAGCCTATTTTTACAGCAGACCCGACACGAATTCAAGTTTAACCAGGACGGCAGCCTCAACTTATCGATTGAATATCAGGCTAGCTTAACGGGAATGTTAGTAGGGCCGACGGCAGATATATTGGGTCCTTCGGGGGCTAAAATTGCGGAGGAGATTAAAGCCAAAGAAAAAGTGGTTGATAAGATGAAGAAAGATGAGGACAAAGACGACGAAAAATACAAAGAGGAGCTGGAAGAACTTAAGAAACTGCGTGGACAGGATAAACTGCAGAAATATAAAAAAGTATTAGCGAAGGTATATGACAGCGAACATATCTATGCTCTGGCAGTTAATCCACAAGAATTTTTGTTGCCCCGCATGGGGGATCTTACAGCCAAAGAACGCGCTGAGCGCGCTAAGCGCAAAAACAGTACGACCCCTAAAGTTGTAATGGGCCCCAGTGCGAAGAACACGGCCCAGACGGAACTTCTAGATGCCTTGGCCGATCCCAACGCCAGTGAGGATGAGGTCGCGGACGAGATGAGTTCAAACATGACAATGAGATACGATAAACTCGAGGAAAACCCGGGTCACGTAACTCACGTCCCCTTTATGTTTCTGGGAGATCTTTTAGATGCCGTTTTAAGCCAAATGGAGGCTAATCATGAGGGGTCACTAAACTTATTATTCTTCCTTTCAGAAGTGGAAATGATTGATCCCTTAGCGGCTCTGCAAATTAAAAATATTGGCCAGATTATGAAGTGTGGTCAAGATATACGGGATGCCGCCTTCGTCCAAGCTCTTACGGATTCTCGTGAAAGCACGTTTTCCGCCGGCGCCGGCATTACCCAGTTGATGAATATCGGGGACATACCTATATCCCTTGACGCCTTTCAAGTATGGTACAAAGACTATGTAGTGAAACGAGATCGAGATAAATATTATTTCTTGCATTTTGTTAAAGATATTTGTGCTTCATTAATAACCAAAGCTTTGGCTTCTAAGTGTTTTGGACCCGACGTTAGAATGACACAACGATTCGATGCGCAGCCGATAACTGTTTTCAACACGAAAGACTTTGGTCCCAACAAGCTCGTCACCATGCGTCGGTTGAACGCTGAAAGGAAAAGGCTGAAGTCCACCACCCCTCCCGAAAAGGTGGGGATGGGCCTCGTATTGTTGTCGACCGACTCTAAACCCAAGGGCTTAAATGGAATATATGAGGAGGATGTTGAGCAGGGAGTCTATCATCACTACTTGGGTAGTCAGTGTGGACTTGTAAAAACCATTAACTTTAATCGGGAAAACCAACCCTATTTGAGAGAATCTAAAATTCAAAAGGCCGGGAGTCTTGGGGCCGAACAGTTGCGGGAGCTCTACTCCGCCGAGCTGGAACTCTACGGTAACACATTATATAAAAATGGACAGTATGTTTATATAAATCCGCGTCTTGTGGGGGCATCGAAGGACGAACTGACGATCTTGGGGCTGCATGGGTATTATCTAATAACGAGCGTGAGTTCCACCGTTACTGAAAACTCTTTTGATGTTTCGGTGAAGGCCTTACATGAAGGAATAGAGTTTGGCGATGAAGTTCTTATGGAACCTGAAACATTTGGCGACGACCTTCAAGCCGAAAATACGCCCTATGAGAGTCCCAAAGGCAAGAAGAAGAAGGCCGAAGCACCGCCTCGGGCCGCCGGGACTCCACCCCCGCCGGTGACTGCGACGACAGCGGAAGAGCGCGCACAGCAGGCCCTACAAGACGATATCGCTGCAGGCGTTACCGACCCGGCGGTGCTGGAGGAACACCGGTTTAACATTAGAGAAGCAGCCCGCCTTGCAGACTATGCAGCCGGCATACACGAGGACCCCACCGACGCAGACCGCCTGAACCAGGAACTGTTCCGCGCCCATAACGCCGATCCGTATGTCCAAGACCACCCTGATCAGACATGGCACACACCGGGGGGACCCTAATGAACAGAAATTTCCTTGACTACGACGAATACGATGTTGAGCATCCGGTGGCCACTAATACCTTATCCTCTGAGTCCACCTATTTTCAGCGCTCTTTGTATAGAGAAGCAATTTATCCTAGCAATTTGCCTGCCCCCTTAGACATGTGGTATGGAAAAATTTATTATGGCAAAATTGATCAACTCCAAAATAGTATCATCGTCCGTACGGAAAATTTGAAGCCCGTTATGGTAAGTGTGGGAACCAATATTTACGCCTTAGATGCTCTGGTTGATGCTTTTGTGGCTTTTTCAGCGCACATGAGGCGGGCGCAGCTTGGAGGATTTCTTTCGACGTTGGGTAATCCTGACTTAGTAGATGTGATGGCACACAAAGGCTACGTCGACTCCACCCAGGCATATCGCCAGTTTACTAATAGTTTTTATGGGGCTTTTAATGCAAAAACACGACCAGATGAAAAGAATAAGATTGACGATTTTCAATCTTTTTTGAGTGTATATACTCCATATTTGAAAAAGGTGTCGGCCGCGATGGGGGTGACAAAAAGCACCTTCATCTTAAGTCGTCAGCTTGATATACATAGTTCAGGGCTGGCCCTCTCCATAAGCAGCGGCCCCCCGGACAAGGATGCTTATAAATATAAGAATTTTATTGACGATCCCAATTTTGCTTTTTACGCCGCATCTGCCAAAAAATTTGGTCTTATTATCGACAAGAATCGACCGTGGATATTAGCTTTAGATCTTTTTAGTAATGCTGCGCTAAAATATATAGGAAACTACTATAATACAGATTTGGGTCATGGCTTAATCAATAAAGAAACCTTTTTTTATTGTAACTACACTCCTACTTATTTGACCGATATCGAGGAGCTTAAAACTATTCTTGTTAATTCATATCTAACGTTTGTGGCCCAGAATCCTTACAGAGAAGAGAGAGTATATCTTCCACATTGTGATAAATATGGGGTGGAGTTAGAAGACCGGATCCCGCGGCCTGCTACTGGGCTACGCGCTGACCTGACTGATGGCTACATGATGAATTTTTATTTGCAACTGCGCCATGCGGAGGCCCAACAACCCTTCCGCCTAACTCCACAGCATTATTTGGATTTAAATAATATATACACGGTTCAGGCTCTCAAAAACATCACCCCTCTTCAGAATGGGGCTCGGTGGATTAATTCTCTTTTCCGAGATTATATTTATGGGCGTAATTATCTAAAGTATGCAAATAGAAAAAGTGTAAATCATTTATTAAACCTTGACACGGGCCCCAGCTTTGGTACAATAACAACTACAGGCGCCCCTTCTCCAACGGCGGGTGGCACTGGGGGTGGTGGCACCTCTTATTAGGCGGAGGTCGAGTGACATTATTTCAACTATTAGATACCAAGACCGAATGTATCGGGTACTATGCTAATAATATGATCAATTCCCAGCAAGAGCTGCCCTGCGCCGGCGAGACGTGGGATTATTCTCCACGACTACCTGGCAAGATGTATGAACTGGCGCGCCTTTATAGCTCCGGAGCCTCTCTCACAGACGTTTGTCCAGCAGAGTTGAAGACCGACTGGGAGCGCATTAAGAAGACGCTTAAATCGTGCCTGAAAGCCTTTGGAGCATCCCGTCTTTCTTTAGATGAAAATTGTTTTTATGATGTATTGCCCCAATATTTTCTCTTTGAATATCTAAACGCCAAAAACAAGATTACTCAACATGTATTAACCACGTATCAACGCCCTCACAATTATGAATTTATGTATAATTTAGTGGAGATGCTTTCAGATATTCGTTCACGGCCCCTACACATCGAAATTGATCCTATTAAACATCTGTTAAGTTCGGTGGGGGGGAAGAACTTTCACCGCACCCTTCGAAACATTAAACACGCATGCGCTTATAATGCATGGGGAACCGTAACTGGGCGTTTATCTACTGATCCCGGTACATTTCCCATTTTAACAATGAATAAAGAATTCCGCGCATGTGTACAGCCTCAGAACGATTGGTTTGTTGAACTGGATTTTAACGCTGCCGAACTTCGGATACTGTTGGCGCTCACGGGAACCGAGCAGCCGACTACTGACATCCATGATTGGAATCGTAAGAAGGTTTTTAAGAATACTTTAAGTAGGGACGAAGCTAAGGTGAAAACATTCGCATGGTTGTATTCCGAGCGAAACCATAGTGATCTGGACCGACTTTATAACAAGGATTTAGTGCGAAATAAGTACTGGGATGGCTGTAAAATTGAGACAGACTATGGCAGAATAATAGAGAACGTAGACGCGCACCATGCGCTCAATTACATCGTTCAAAGCACCACAATTGACATGGTGCATGAGCAGGCTTACAAAGTTTATGAGCTTTTGAAGGGGAGAAAGAGTCATATTTCATTTTTGATTCATGATGCTGTGTATATCGACCTCGCGGAGGAAGACCGCTATGAAATTTTAAATTTACTTGACACCTTCAAGAACACACGTTATGATATGTTCAAGGTCAACGTTTCTGCCGGCCGAAATCTTGGTGAAATGAAAGGATTGAGACTATGAAAGAAAAGAAACTCTACTATAAACTTGTCCGCGACCGTATTCCAGAGATTATTGAAGAGAGTGGGAAGGAATTTTCAGTATGCCAAGTACCAGAGGAACGCCTCCAAGACTACGCTATGCGAAAATTGCAAGAAGAAGTGATGGAGTTTGTCGAGAATCCGTGCGCGGAAGAAGCAGCTGATATCATGGAAATAATGAATTTTATTTGTTACCGCTTGGGTATTCACGACCATACTATTGTCGCGTATGCAACTGCAAAGCGTGTCAGTCGCGGAGGGTTTGATATGGGGTATATTTTGGAGTGGGTTGACGAAAAGTGAAGATCGTAGGACTTGGAAGGGCTGGATGCAGCATAGCGAAAACTTTTTCTAAGTTTCCGCAGTACGAAACCTATGGCATTGATACGTGTCGCGACGCAGATATTACCATCAAGACTAGAGAGAGCCACGAAGCCTATGACCAACATTTTCCTAATCTGAAGAAGCGTCTCAAGGTTACTAATAGCGAAGTATGTGTGGTACTAGCCGGGACGGGCGTGATCTCGGGGGGCATCCTTCGTCTGTTAGAGCAGTTGCAAGGCAATAGAATTCGACTGGTCTATATTCAACCTGATTTGGCTCTAGCGAGTGAAGTACAAAAGATGCAGGAAAAAATTGTAAGAAACGTCTTGCAAGAGTACGCGCGCTCGGGCCTCTTGGAAACTATGTATCTGATCGATAATCAAATGGTGGAACGGGGCATTGGGGATGTTCCCATTATGGGATACTATGATGTACTCAATCAGGCTATTGTTAATACTCTTCACATGATTAATATTTTTGAAAATAGCGAAGCCGTGATGGGGAGCTTTATCCGTCCCTCTCCGGTCAGTCGGATTGCCACGATTGGAATCGTGGACATTGAAGAAAAAGAAGAAAAATGGTTTTATGACTTGACAAACGGTCGTGATGTGGTATACTACTATGGTATCAATGAGGAAGAGCTTAAGGAGGATGGCACTTTGTTTGGAAATATTACCACCTATGTGAAGGCGCAAATTATGCCGGGAGTTAATGTTTCGTATGGTGTTTTTCAAACGTCCTATGAACAAAAATATTGTTATTGCATTAAGTATTCTTCTATGGTACAATCATATTTAGACGATCAGGATATTAGCTGATCGTACTATAACCCAACTAT
>Ga0098047_10000368_pt1 | contig 18014 bp, 18 predicted proteins | sample 12_taG_FD_92585 | JGI IMG/M metagenome (GOLD analysis project Ga0098047, IMG submission 92585) | Marine viral communities from the Subarctic Pacific Ocean - 12_ETSP_OMZ_AT15267 metaG | ecosystem: Environmental > Aquatic > Marine > Oceanic | place: Subarctic Pacific Ocean | collected 2015-01-16 | reverse complement strand
TTATCACTATCAAAATGATCATCTGGCCCATAAACATTGGACGGACTAAAGGTAGAATAGTCAACACCGTATTGTTTTCGATAAGACAAAATTAATGCATGGAGAAGTCGCTTTGAATACCCATAGGCAAAATTAGTTTCGGCACAGGGACCATTGAAAATGCTTTCTTCGGTAAACGGGTATTCATCCACAACATCGGGAAAAGCGCAGGTACTTACAGCTCCAAGTAATCGTGTTACGCCGGCTTCGTACGCAGATCGAACGACGTTAATATTCATCTGCACGTTGTGTTCAAAGAATTCTACTTGATTGGAGTTGTTGTCTTTGATGCCCCCGACGCGCGCGGCTAAATGTACCACCGCAGTCGGCCCAATATCTTTAAACATTCTACCGGTGTCATCTGGATCTAATAAATTATAGTCCGCGGACGAAACATAAATCCAGTCCGGTTGTTTTAGTTTTAATCGGCGCCCAATAAAACCCGATCCGCCAGTCACTAGTATTGTCATAGGCTACCAAATAAAGTTATCTTTGTAGTATTCCACAATTTTCGGTATTTCTTCATCAAAGATTTTTTTAGGAGACCACCCCAATTCTCTTAATTTAGAGTCATCTAAAGCATATCGCACATCCTGGCCAGGACGCACAGCAGAAAAGTCTAGATACTTATCCCAATCCTTCGTTGAATTATTAAAAGCTGTTATTACCTTTCGAACCGTTTCTTTATTGGTCTGTTCAAAGCCTCCCGCCACATTATAGATTTGGTTAGTTTTGCCACTGTCGATAATTGTCATCACTGCATCAGCAGTATCTTCGGCATGCAGCCAATTTCTTATTGGAGTTCCGTCATTGTGGAGGTTAATTTTTTTCCCTCTGAGAAGATTTTTAATCGCCAAAGGGATTAGCTTTTCGGGGTATTGCCCAATTCCATAATTATTAGTGGGTCTCAAAATAACATATTCAATGTCATAAGTGCGGGACCACGCGTGTATAAGCATGTCTCCTGCTGCTTTTGCAGCAGAATACGGATTGCTTGGCTTAAGAAGATCCCTTTCGGTATGGGCGCCGGCCTTTATATCCCCGTAAACTTCATCGGTGCTCACGTGAAAAAAGACGGGGCGCTCACTACAATTAACTGGCTTAAATCTTATTAGGTCCAGTAGATCCCTAACGGCAATAATATTGCTATTTATAAATTCATCGCTATTGATTATACTGTTGCCGACGTGTGATTCGGCAGCAAAATTGATAACATAATCGCAATCATATAGGTGCTCTATATCTCTCACATCTAACTTTTCAAATCTAAAATTTGGAGATTGAGTAAATTCCTCTAATAAGTTAGTATTGGCAGCGTAAGTGATTTTGTCAATGCCGCGAACCATCCAGCCCCGCGCAAGGGCTTTTCTTACAACATAGGAGGCCATAAACCCGAGGCAGCCAGTAATATAAACTATTTTCATTCTACCCCCTAAAAAACTCTTTCACACATTTCTCAATATAATCAAGCTTTTCGGCCGTGAGGCCCACATATGTTCCTAAAAAGAAACTATCATGCGTGACTTTCGCCGCGACGGGAAAGGTCCTTTCTAAAATGCCATAATCCTTGGCTAAATGGATGTATCCTGGATGAGCCAACACTAAGCCGGTAAAATACGACCTCGTTTGGATCTTTTTACTTTCCATGAAATCAACGAATTCTTGCCTCCGAATTGATGCGCCGTCGCGAATCGTTAACAAAAACCCAAACCAACAAGGGTCTGCTTTAAATGTGGGCTCCGGGAGATGAAAAAAATCTTCATAGGGGGCAAATATTTCCTTGAGCCGCTTGAAGTTCTTTCGTCGTGCTTCGTCCAACATCGGCAATTTCTTAATTTGTTCTAATCCCATCGCAGCCGCAAGATCCAGGGGTTTTAAATTATATCCAATTTCATCAAATACATATCGATGATCAAACGTTGTGGTTTTCATTCCAGGCAACCATTTTTGAAAACGATTTCCACAAGCGGTCCCGCTAGTTACCGAACCCGGCTTGGCCGTATTGCAGTAGCAGGCTCGTCCCCAGTCCCGATAACTAGCGAGAACCATTCGTTTGACGTTGCTATCGGTGGCAACAAAGCCCCCTTCACCCATCGTCATGTGGTGAGCTGGAAAAAAAGAACAAGTAGAAACGGTGCCAAAAGAACCAAGGAGGCGGCCATCATAATATGAGCCCAACGCATCACACGCATCCTCTACAAAAACTAAATTATATTTTTTTACAAGAAACATTAGGCGATCCATATCGGGAGGGTTTCCTAATACATGAGCAAACATGATGCCACGAATCTCAGGATCATCTTCTAATAACCGTTCTACTTGATCTAAATCCAGATTCAAATCTGGTAATGTAACATCCACGAATACAGGAACAAATCCATTCTGTATAAGAGGATTAATGGTGGTGGGAAAACAGACAACAGGGGTGATAAACTTAGTTCCAGATTTTAAGTTAAGCCATTTTCTGGACTTTAAAGCACTTACCGCTAACAAATTAGCGGAGCTTCCCGAGTTGGTGAGTACCCCGGCTTTCTTTCCTAGATACTGAGCAAATTCAAGTTCAAACTCGCGACCCTTCTTGCCAAAGATTAGCCACTCGCTTAACAGACTATCAATGGCCGCTACATATTCTGTGTCATCAAAGGTTGGGCCCGAATACGAAATCCAATCTTCGCCAGGAGTCCACCTCTCAGATTGTCGTTTTTCAATAATATATTCTTTGACCAGATCTAGGATCTGTTGTCTTTTATCAACCATTTAATTTTGCTTTTCTATCTATTACTAGTATATCAAAGTTTATTCTTTCTGTCCAGCTTTGCTTTCTAAATTTTCAATAGCCGCTTTAATGGCTTCCTCAGCCAATACAGAACAGTGAATTTTAACAGGGGGCAGAGACAATTCCTCTACAATCTGTGTGTTATCAATTTCGGAAGCTTCTTTTAAAGTTTTGCCCATGATCCATTCGGTAGCCAAAGAGGATGCAGCTATCGCTGAGCCGCAGCCAAACGTTTTAAACTTTGCATCGCAGATACAACTTTTATCATCTACTTTAATCTGAAGCTTCATGACATCGCCACATTCGGGGGCACCCACAATTCCAGTACCAACATTATTATCGTTTTTATCCATAGATCCCATATTGCGTGGATTCTCGAAGTGATCAATAACTTTTTTAGTATATGCCATGATATTTTCTCCTATGAAAACGATGAGCCACATCCACAAGTAGTATTGGCATTGGGGTTGTTAAATGCAAACCCTTGCTGTTGCAGGGTAATAACATAATCTACTGTGGTATCATTCAAAATAAATGAACTGTGAGGGTCAACATAAATTTTTACTTCTTCATATTCAAGAAGGAAGTCTTCTTCATCAAATTCTGTTTCAATACTTAAACTATAAGACATCCCAGAACAGCCCCCACCCAGAACGCCAACGCGAACAACGTCTCCCGGGTCGAGAGCCGTTTTAAGATGGTTTACTGCTGCTTCTGTAAATTGGATCATCTTAAACCCCTCCTTTGGTGGCCTCCTCGATGGGGTTGAAAGCTTTGACTTTTTTACCCTTTAAAGTAATAAGTGGAGCTTCAACCCATGTTTCTACTTCTTTACCACATCCGCTGGTAGCCGAAACGGTGCCCAGGTTATTCTTATCAATAAAATCATCTGAAGTAAAAATTCTATCGTATCTTACGGGAACTTCTGAGTCTCCATAAGTTGGTGAAATAACGTTTGCAATAAATCCTTTATCTACACCACAAATACAGGGCATATTTTTCGTTGGATCAAACCACTTAATATTAAGAGAACGACCAAGAATATCAGCTAATGGCTCTTCAAAAAAGTTACCAAGAGCAACGTGCTGGTATGGACACGGCATCAGGTCACCATATCTTGACATCGAAACCATTCTTTTAACTGCGATACAGCCAATATCTCGCCCATAAGAGGGGGACATATGAGTAAAAATGTCATACTCTTTTTCGAAATTTTCTAAAATTTTATTTTCTTTCTCAGTCATCATCTGTTCGGTTATACCCTCAAAGGCCCCAACGGGCTTGGCAAACACCACATAGGTGCCGATTTCTTTCTCCTTAGTGAAATCCAAGAAATCTCTCCACTCTTGAGTATAAATTCGATCTTTCCATATAACTGTGGACAAGATAACATGCATATTCTCCTCTTTGCACGCGTCGATTGCTTTCATCACTCGATCCCAAGACCCTCGTTTTCTCCTGAAGGTATCATGACTTTCTGCATCTACTCCATCTAAACTCAATTGCATTTTATCTACGCCAATGGACTTTAGATGCTTTACTCGTTTTCTATCTAAAAACCACGCGTTGGAATCACATGCAATAAAGAATTTGCTGGGATCGATGGCTTCCACAAGTTGATCAAACTCTTTCAACAAAAGAGGCTCGCCACCGGTGATCACAAAATTAGCTAGACCATATTCATCAGCCTCTTTTGACAAGCGCCTAACATCTTCTAATTCAAATTTGCGGCGGCCGCTGGCCTTCTCCCAAGTCTTGGGTACATAAAATTTATCAATGCAGCAGTGCTCGCAATCAAAGTTGCATAGGTAATCATACTGAAATTGAATAATAGGAATCCCTTCTCCTCTCGCCAACTTTTCAGGGTACTGCATCATCTTCTCATAAACGCGCGGCTTATGTTGCTGCAGCCAGTTTTGGCGAGCATTAACCGCATCACCTTCAAAACCAACTTGGGTATTTTGAAGCACCTTTCCTTCGCGGATAGCCTGCGCTCTCTTGGTTATCTCTTCATCGGATAGTACCGGAGCCTGATCGAACTTATTTCCTTCGAGTACTCCCCTAAACATGAGATCATGTGAATTAGCCATTCTATTTTTTTTCCTTTAATAATTCAATTTCTTCTTCTGTAGTAAGTGGCATTTCATACCTTTTTGGTAAAACATCTTCAACTTCGTCGGTGTTGTCCACTCGGACACCGCCTCTATATGTATAATTAGCTTTGATATTGTTATCAGATTTTTCCGATGCTGAGTCAAAGGAAAAATCTATATTATCGGCGGAAACAAACCAAATTTTTCCCTTAATATCCCTAACTCTATATTGGGGATTAATTCGCCCTCTGATATCATCAATGATAACCTCGCTACCTGCTTTTAGAGTTACTGTTGTATGGTTTTTGCCTTGATGAACTTCATCTTTGACCACAGTTCCAATTTGATTTATAATTTTATTCCATCTTTTATGAGAGTTCTTTGCCCACCCTATCCCGGTTACATTTGATACAAATTTTGCATTTTCTTCTACCAAGCCATCTATGTTTAAGGCTCGAACTTCTTGTTCTTCTTTTTCGCTCATGGATAAGTCCCCAGAGGTCGTCTTTCCTTCTTCTGTTCGGAAGACTCTTTCGCCTCTTTTATTTCTATAAGTTCAACTATTATATCCATACTTCTATTTGGCGGAGTTCTATAACCATGAAATGTATGAAAACTGCTGCCCCCCTCAGTGCCATAAGCCAACTCAGACGGGATTAAAAGCCTATTGCACGACCCAACCTTCATTTCTAATAAGGCCTCGTCTAATCCTTTAATAGAATCTCCCGACGTATAAAGACCATCTTTAGCGGTTTCTGAACCGACTACAATTTTTATGGGTCGGCCGAAAGGTTCTTCATAAGTACTATCAACTAGATCATCAATATAACATTGTTTGTCATAATCATACAGAGAAGAGCTCACTCCATCCCCAAGATACAGTATATAATTTATTACAACCGTGTCGCCGGCGACAGGGGAGGGTCCTGAGCCTTCCGTCAACGTCTCTATTTTCAAACCACTTTGTTTTGTAATTGTATTCATCTTTTCCTTATAAAATTTCCAATGTCGCCTTCTCAATCAAGGCTATAGTTGGCTTCGGATTAAGATTTAATTCTTCAATCCTCTTCAGGACGCTTCTATACTGCCACCCCACAACAATTATAATAGCATCAACAGGATTGTTTGTCAACTCCTCACACGGCAAAACTAACTTATGAGAAACATGTGTATACTTATGCTGTTTGGGCTCAAAGTCGTCAACGACATACGGAACCTTATCTAAGCTATTCATCATTGTCAAAAACATCAGCGTCTGATGGCCCGCTCCCCAAATTGTAGCAGATTCAAAGCTATTTATAAAATTATCCATATCTTGAATCAACTCTTTCTGGTTCTCCTTAAATGGTTGAGCAGCTAACGAGGGGCGCTTCTTTACAACTGCAGACAGGCTGGCACCATTCCAGATTTCTTCTATTCGTATCACATCAAAACCGCTGGCTTCACAAACAAATCTTAAAGTCTTTTCTGTAAAATAGAATAAGTGATCGATAATAAATTCACCAAATATGCGGTCGCGAATAATCTCATCAAAATTAGGAACCTCAATAATACCAACTCCGGGGCCTTCAAGATTGTTGCGAATTTGAGTTAGAGTTTCTCTTGGGTAGGGAAAGTGCTCTAAATAATTGAACATTAAAAATGCATCATATTTATCTGGCTCTGGCTTTCTATCAACATGCACAATTTTTTTATCCTGTAAACCAAATTCTTCGATAAGTTCCTCATACTGTTTCTGCCTAAAAGGGTCCAAATCCCAATCTGGGGATCGGATAGCTTCTTCATAGTAATCAACGGGGTCGGAGGGTATCTGAACCACTCCACATCCTATACATTGAAAGACCTCCAGCGGAATTCCCAAATCATAAGGAATGGTTTTTTCATCCGGAAAGTGTTGGGCGCGCGAAGGCTGTTGATTATAGGCAAGAAGAGTTTCAAGAGTATCACCACAAATTCTACAATTTTTCATATCTTCTATCTTATCTCCATCTTGTTCATCAAAGAATCTAAATTATCTTGATCCCCATAATCGTTCATAGTGCAGCCCGAGCATGGAGAGATTTTATCCTTATTCCCACGCAAATGTTCGTTTTGTAGATCTTTCATGAGGTGGCCGAGCCAAAGATGCTTTAAGGGAGTTTGGTTAATATTTCCGAGTAGATTCACACGGTCCCAGTCTACACAGCACGGAACCACATCCCCATCGGCACAAACCTGCAGACCCTTAAAAATTTGAACGCATACTTTTTTCTCTATCCAATCGGTATTCCACCGAGTTTTTTCCTTATTCTTGATTAAGGGAACCAATGTGTTTTCAATATTCATCTCGGGCCACAAAGGAACTATATTTTCTACATTCATCTCATCGCTAATGTTTTCAAATATAGACACAAACTTCTCTTTTTCTTCTTCTAGTTTAACAGATATATTAGGAATCTTAACATGCACGGTACATTGCTGTTTGTTGGCAAACATATTAGCAATATTGCTAACTATTCTCTCAAATTTAATCTTGGATCCCACAAGATCGCGATATCCGGGGCCATCCAAAGCCTCGACAGATATCACAACGCGCGTTACATATTTGCCAATATCTTCCACTATATCTCCGCGAAGTAAGGAGCCGTTAGTTATTAATTCTATTTTTTCAGTTACGCCGCTTTCATATAGAGATTTTAAAAAGTGCCCTAAGCGTTTATTTATTAGCGGCTCCCCTTGGCCACAAATTCTTACTAGTCTAACCTTTTCTCCAAAATCTCTGAGGTTTGACAGTAATTTTTCAAACGTTTCGTCCGTCATCACTGCTCCCAACTCTTTCATTCTTTCTGCTTCTTCATACTGGTGACAAAACTTACACTTAAAGTTGCAAATTCCCGAGGGTTCCATATAAACCACGTAGGGCGTTTGCAAAGGAATGTTTTCTATTAAATCTAGGGCGCCCCGATATGGTGTGGCTATTAATTCACTCATTATCTCCCCTCCTGTTTAGTATACGAATTCTTTGGGGTCCAAAGAAGCGCTCTCATAAAAACTTATCAATTCTTTAACACCAACTTCTAGGGGTGTAAGAGTAAGAGGTAACGATTTAACATAAGAAGGATTGCCAAAATAATCCTCTCCACTACTTTTCGCCCGGCTTCCGGTCCAACCAGAAGTCACCGCATTCCACTGCGCCGCCTGGATATCAGGTCTTACTTCACGAATATGATCTACTATCTCTTGTGTTGAAAGCACGTCTCCGGAGCAAATATCACAACTTTTTGGTAAGTCTTTAAAGTTGTGCATATAATATTCCACAATCCGACACAAATCATCAATACATAAATAGTCGTTCCTCCCAATACGTGGAATCTTTATAGGCAAACCTAATGCAACTTTTGCGCATGCATTATTAATAAACCTATATCTCCAATCCGTTCCCTTTCCATAAACAGAATATAACCTTAAATTATAAATATTGTTTTTATTTTGTGTTATCTGGTCCATTAAATATTTTGACAACCCGTAGGATGTCTCGCGTTTTGCTGCAGCTCCGGAGCCAAAATATATCATCATTCCATAATTATAATCACACCGAGCCAGATTGTCAAACATTCGGAGATTATACTCCAACACTTTATTAGGATCATTGGGGGAAAATTCTGGCGCTGCGTCATATACCGCAGTATGAACAACTACATCAAACTTTTCATCCTCTAAAAACGTTGCAACTTTTTTTGTATCTAACAGATTTAATTGCCTTCTGTTGCAGCCCACAACGTTATAGTTCGGACTGAGGGTCTCTACCAAATTCCTTCCCACAAATCCGCCAGCGCCGGTAATAAGAACTTTCTTAGTCATTGCGCATATTCTCTTCAAATTCATCTCGATCTAAGAAAGGATACATATCCTCCATTGGTCGCGACGCAAAGGAGCCATCTTTTTTCTTATAGGCCGACGTTCGAGGTGTCGTCTCTTGTGTAGGGGGCATTTTAACCTCACAAATGACTGGGCCCTTGTGCTGTAGAACAAGCTTTATTTTCTTTTCCAGGTCGCTATGACTGTTAATACAATAATACCTAATTCCATAGCACGTTGCCGTTTTTTTAATGTCGGGGAGAGTGCAGCCGCTTTCAGGACCGGAGGCAACCTGATGGCCACCAAAATGCTTATTTTGTGTATTACGAATGGAAACGTATCCATCGTTATTTAAAACAAAAAATTTAATTGGCAGCTGCTCACGACGAATAATTTCAAGCTCCTGCGAGTTCATAAAAAATCCACCATCACCATCTATGCTGACCGTATGCTTCTTGCCGCTAGCAATGCAGGCGCCCATACTAGCGGCGATACCAAAGCCCATTGGGCCTAGGCCTTGCGTATTGAGTATCCGCATTCCATTTTTTACCTTAAAGGCCTGCATCGTTATTTCGCTGCAGGCGCCTGAAGAGCCTGGGACCAACACATCTGTAGAACTCATAAGATCAGAAAGCACATCCACAAAAACATAGTTGTTGACGAGAGTTCCAGGGGTCCTATATTCGTCTAACACCACCGGGTATTGCTTCTGCCATGCTTTAGTCTTGGCTAACCAGTCACTGCTCTCGTTGCTACCCTGGTAGTGACGCGTTAGAAGTTTCCCGATGAACTCTCCCGCATCTGCACAAATGGGATACTTAATTTCCCCCATCTTACGAATTTCAGAAGGATCAATATCTACAATCACCTTGGTGGCGTCGCGACCAAAATTATGGGGCTGGTAAGCTGTCTGGCCATGATCTAACCGTGCGCCAATAGAAAGTATAAAATCAGCATTTTGTTGCGTGAAGTTGGCGCCACGCTGGCCGGCGATCCCGGGTCGACCTACATAGCATTCATGATCGTCCCCAAAAAGATCGATAGCTTTCCACGTAGTCAAAATTGGAATCTTTAACATGTCGGCGAGATCGTGTAGCTCGGACTCGCACTTGGAGAGCCTTACTCCATTTCCCACAAGCATCACCGGTCGCTTCGCGGCATTGAGGTCATCTATAATAGCGTCTATTGTTTCGTCTTGAATCTCGTATGATTCGTTGGTAGCAGAGTATCCCAATAGAGTACCGCAATCAACTTCAGCCGCCTGGATGTCAAGAGGAATATCTAGCCAGACAGGTCCTGGGCGACCGGATGTGGCCTCATCAAAGGCTCGCTCCAAATGGTACCTAACATATTTAGGATCATCAACTACAGCCGTATATTTTGTAATATCTTTTACCAATCGAGTTGACTGAATTTCTTGAAAGCCGATTTGGCGTGTACCTCTTCCATTAATCATGTCTTTCTTCTGTACTTGGCCGGATATTATCATCAGAGGCGTAGAATCCAGCCACGCGGCGGCGACAGCCGTAATAATATTTGTACTGCCCGGGCCTGTCGTTACTAACGCAACGCCTAAGTTATTGGTGTATTGGGCATATGCCTCAGCAGCGATCCCGGTGGCCTGCTCATGAAGATTACAAATATAATTTAATCCTGGATGACGACCTAGCGAGTCCACCAAATGAATGCAGCCACCGCCCGGGAGAAGGAATACGTCCTTCACCCCGCAAGATGCTACAAAATCCATTACATAATCCGATAGCTTTTGCTGCAATTGCAAAGATATAGGCTTTTTCATATGTGCCTACTCTAGCCAGTATTGGAGTACTGTTTTGCGATTCTTATTCTGAGTTATGCTTTCGTCTGTATAAAAGGAGTCATTAGTATAATGAGTAGAAGAAATTTCTTCAATAATCGCACCAGTCGTGGTGGTGAAAGCGTGTCGAACCTGTGGCTTTACGGTTACGATGTCACCTGTGTGTAACAGGCTCGTTTTTCCGTTCAATGTCAACTCCAATTCCCCAAAAAGTATCAAAAAGGTCTCTTCCTTTTTCTCGTGATATTGTTCGGGATGAAACTGATCTGGCAATACAGCAATTAGTTTCTTACAATATTCCCTATTAACCACCGTAATCATAGTAATCCCAAACTCTCTAAACTTATCAATCCCATAATGATGAGAAAGTTCAAGCTCTGCCTTTCCGGGGATGACCACATTTCCTTCCTTAAAAAGACTTTTAACATCCTGCACGATATCGTATACCTTCTCACGTAATTTTGTTGTTCTTGTCATATCAAATATTACTGGGGCGTTGGTCTTATATTCGCTAGCGGCCACAAATTCGGTATATTTGGACATGTCGTTAGCCAATAATTGTCCTTCCTGGCACGGGAACGCATAGAAAACATCTTCTCGTGTGATCCGCTCTCCCTCAGCGACATCTCGCTTAACAAATACGCCGCGCTTAAACCTCCTCAGGTCCGCGAGCTCGCGGTCAGAGGCAGCAGGTCGCCTCTGCGGCTCTCCACAAGTTTCAAATGCCTTACGGGCCGACTCAAGCCACCTCTGGGCTTGAGCTGGAGTGGCAGAATAAGCGTTTAAATCATATTGGTCAGTAGGAACCCCAACGTGTTTTTCAAAAACTTGAGCGCCGAGAGCGATGGCCAACGGAATAATATTGGGATCGTTGGGATCTTCATGAGTAGAATAGCCCACTCGGATATTTGGGTAGCGTTTCGTGAACAGCTTAAGTTGATTTAGTTGAAGATTGGTTGTCTTCGTAGGATACTCCCCCACACAGTGCATGATCGTAAGATCCTTCTCTCGATTGGTGAAGAAAGCCACCACATTATCAATTTCTTTCAACGTAGACCCCGCCGTCGATGCAATAATAGGAAGGTCGGTGGCCGCGATTCGATTAAGAAGGGGCCAGTCAGTGAAGGAACAACTGGCTATCTTAATAATAGGATAGCCCATTTCTTCGATCAAAGAAACGCTGTCTTCATCAAAGCCGGTACACATTGGAATAAAACCATGATTCTCTGCTTCTACCTTCAGCTTTAAAAATTGTCCCTTAGTTAGGCGCGTTTCAGAAAACCTTTTAACATATTTTAGATCCATTCGATCACGATAATCCGGGTGGATAAAGGTATCCATATTCCGGAATTGAAATTTTATTGCAAAATCAAACTCAGGAAAGTTATTTTTGACAACAGCGAACTCGCGAATCACACGAAGACCGTGTTCGACGTCCCCCATGTGGTTGTTCGCCATTTCAAAAACGAAAAGCTTTCTAGTCATATTTTTGTTCTCCTATAATGTTATTATTATAACACAGGAGATCACAAAGTCCACTCCTTTTTCCAATATTCTTGTATGACCTTGTCATATTTTTGAAGGTGAGGGTCTTGATGCACCTTCCAAGTGGACTGTCCTTCATGCCATCGATAAAAATATCCCAAGCAAGAACTAACTGGATAAATAAAGACACCATTGTCTGCCAAATTACAATATTGATCATAATCCTCAGAGCCAGCAATGGGTAATTTCTGATTGTCGATAGCTCGTGTGTGTTGAAATATAGGCCATAAACTTTTGTGAAAAACAACTGTTGGAGTATTAACTGGACTACGAACCATACATTGTTGCTTGAATTCGTTCAAATTTTTGTAATAATGAATTTGTTCCCCAATGCGTTGACCATCTTGAACTCCGATTATCCCACTTTGGATACATTTGATTTTCTCAGGATTGTGAGAAATGATTTTCATATACTTTGAAATATAATTATACGCTACGTAATCGTCTGAGGCAATAAAAGCTATATAGTCATTATCGCTATTTTCAAATGCGTGCGCCATGGCTTCGCGATATCCATTTTTATAGACATTGGGTACCTGGAATACTTTTAACTTCTCATGCTCTTTTCCGCGTTCTAGCAAGTATTCATAGGTGCCATCGGTACTTTCGTTATCGTAAGCCCACACAACGTAATCATCGTAATCTTGGTTTAAAACGGAGTCTAAGCACTCCCCAAGGTATTTCATTGAGTTGTAACAAGGCACGACAATAGTTATTTTCATTCCCAGTCCTTAACATTCATATTTTTATCGTCAATAAACAAATCATAATAAGGTTTCCCCAAGCGCACCTCATGGCACTTAGCACCCCACTCCTTAATTTGTTGATTTGTTAGCTCCGTATAATTACGGCCGCTTATGCTTCCGCGAGCAGTCCAGTAAACTATCGTGTGGCCCTCGTCATACAGTTTATTGGCCTTTTCAATATTTTCCTTAATAGGTACCGAAAGCGTATAGTCTCGATTCACCGGGGTCTCACAAATTGTTTCATCAATATCAATAAAAATTATCATAATTCTATTTACGTATTTTCAAAAGTGAGCGCTTTTTGAGCGCGCGATGTATATGTGTGCTCTTTTAAAATTATATTACGGTAAGTTTCCTTTATTCCATTTAGTTCATCAAGATCCATTAACAAATAATGTTCCGTTAAATCTACCATATCTTGCGGAGTATCTGCAACTGGCAAATCTGGGAAATATTTTGGAATAAATCCTTCGCGATCGCTAACCAATATTCCATTACATCCTAAACTTTTAAATGTTCTTTCATTTGTGTCGGTTAACATCAGTGTTTTCTGGTAATTGTCATGAATATTTAAACAGATCTTACTATTACAAAGAATCAGATTCTCTTGCTCGTGAGAAAGATTTTTGCCTATGAAGATGCCCACTTTGCGTTTGGAGTTACGGAATTGCCCAAAATACTTAAGCATTATTTTATACTTTTCATCAAAGCCGTTATCTGCACGGCCACCAATATAACAAATATCGTAGGCATATCTTGGATCAATACTCTGCTTGTAGGAAATAGAATCAAACGCAAGATGGAGTGAATTTATTTTTTTCCATCCGTCGTGATATTCGAAGGTGTCCCCAAATGACCAAAGATACACATTAGACATGTTGTTAATTAATCCCCGCAGTTCAGGCGACGACGACGATCTAAAATTAGGATGAGAACCCCACGGTAATGGAAATGTAGTGGCTTGTGCAAAAAGATAAGCGCGTCGAGAGCGCTGAAGAGTCTCCAAATCAGCCTGGGTTTGTATGTCCCACTCTCGCACCATAAGATCAAATTCAGTTTCTTTAATCTCTTCAAGATTGTCATAATATACAGCATCAAGACCGGCAGCTTCCCAGCCCAACTTATATCCCTTTTGAATCCACATCCAAGCACCTTGAATAGTGGGGCGCTTTAAGTAAAGTCGCATCCGAGCGCCTCCATAACTTTTGCTGGGATGGTCTCTCTCATCTTATAGACCATATCGATTAGGTCTTGGCCCTTGAGTTTGAACCAAGGCTCCCCAGCGGCGCCCAACATTTTATTGGTTATAAGGGACATATTCATCATTTTTGCTTCAACTGCGACGCGTGAAAAAGTTTCTGGGGTTTTTGGCAAAAAGACAAATTTTTCATTTGCGCCCAGAGCCACTAAAAATTCTTTATATACAGGATTACTCACGAGCTCATATTCCATGTTTTTAACCTCGCACAACATTACTGCTTCTTTGGTATTTTTATGAAGAATGGGCGAGCTAAGAACAGAACATTTCTTTTGCTTGGGTTTGCGGGATATATACTCTATTATTTCTAGGGAGTCCCGTGTCCATAAATTGCCACTCAAATTAATCAAGTTTGCAAGTCCCGTATTTTTTTCGATAATATCCAAATGAAATTGAGACTGACACATAACAGCCCTAGCATTTCGATAAAAATCTAAATTAATAAGTTCTGTCGGAGGCGCCTTAAAGTTGGGGTATGGCGCCGGGTCGCGGGTTCTCAAATACTTATGATCATGCTCATAGATAATATAGTCTGTAGACCTTAATGCTTTGTGACACTCAGGATGTAAGTTAACAAAATTTGCAATGATAAACTTATTGGGTCTATTCTGCTCTATGAAATCGGGAGTTACGAGATGACTCTGTATTTTAGTTACAGAGTGGCCCTTCTCTTCTAGTATTTCAATACACTCTTCATTATTAAGTTCGCCGCCTCCTAAAACATGTTCAACAAAAAAATCTGCTATAAAAATAATCATTCTTAATCATGTTCTTCTAGGTCCAGGCCGTCGAGCCAACTCTCTACATTAAATTCTTCTTCGTCCACGATACAAGAAACAAACTTAGCATAAGCATCTTCCTGTTTAAAATTCTTAAGAATATACTTTTGAAGATTGGCTGCTTGATTTCTAAAATGTATCTGTTTAGTGGCTACCTCGCGAAGGGCGCGCTTATAAGAAGCCTTTTTCGCAAACGCCCACATTGAATCGGGCTGTACTACCCCCTCCCAATGTGCCTCTTGTTGGACCGGCTTAATATCATAGTCTACTCTTGCAACACGAGGAACTTGCTTACCCTTTTTGTTGGGCATGCAAATAAAATCCATCTGGCCGCTCCAAGTAACGGTTACCAAAGGAAGACCATTGGTGGCTGCTTCGAACAATGGCAATCCAAAACCTTCTCCATGGCCTATATTGATTAGTCCACACATTGTCGGGTGCTGATAAAGCCACGCCAGTTGTGCTTCAGACAGTTGACCATGAATCAAATAAACCTTACTCTTGCGATCATAAAAATCATTTATAAGGGCCCGAAGACGATCAAAGGTGTGCTCACGATCCAGAATGCTTTCATTGGCAGTATTGGTTTTTAAAACAAGCCCCACGTCTTCGTCGTCCTGGAATTCATCTAAAAACCAGCGGACTGTATTCTCAAGGTTCTTGCGGGGGCCCCATTGTGAAATACATAAAAAGTTCTTAGTTGTCTCAAAAGGAATATCAACCCCATCAGGATCTGGTGTTATTTCTTTAAATGAATAATTTACCACCTCAACAGGTTTCGTAACGCGCCAACCTTTTATAGTTTCTCCTGTAGTGGGATGTGGGACATCATAAGATGTATTTTCTATTACATTCTTGGAGTGATTAGAAATAGTGATTACTTTATCCACCACCCCATTAATTTTTTCAATCCACTGCGGCGCGATCTTTGTTGTCTCAATACCGGCTGTATATCCAATATTAACTGGAGCTATTTGTTCAAATTCATTAGGAATAGTAATTTGGAGAGACACATCGAACTGAATAGGCTGTTGTGTCTGTTGGCATTCTTGTATATATTGACTGGTTTTGAGAACTAAAGAATCTAACCATTGACGCTCTGGTCCATAATCGGACATCATCCCAGTTTGGCCCCAACTAATATTGATTAAAAAGATATCGAAAATATCTTCTCTAGAGGCCAAAGCACGAAGTGCAAATCGAGACTGTTCTCCATAACCAGAGCGAGAAAGCGCTGGGGCCTTAACTAATATTCTTTTTTTCATCATAGAACCCTGACTCCATACGGTTTATACCCTTGTCTATTGTCCCAAGAGCCCTTGGTATCATGAACTGAGGTCAGCAGATCGTCCCAACGCTCGACAAACTCTTCAAAATTAAATTGCTTTATAACATATTCTCTTCCGAGTCTCCCTAATTCCGCGCGTTCCTCTGGGGTTTTATTGTATAATTCTAGCATAGCATTAACCACCGATTCTTCAGAAAGCCTATCTTCATAGATATAAGGAACAGTTTGAGAACCAATCACCGCTTTAGAAGCTGGTTCAATCCCTACTCCAAATACAGTTTCTCCGTCTGTAATCTGGTCTTTCATCCCTCCCGTGAGAGTAACGATAATCGGCTTTTCACATGCCAAAGATTCTAGAGTGGCTAGCCCAAAACCTTCAGCATCTGAAATATTAATGGTGCAGTCGACCATGTTGTAAACTGCTGCTAAATCATTGGCATCAATTTTTTCCCTTGAAAAGAGCACTTCTCCATTAACCAACCCCAGCTCTTGAATAATGTGTTGAAGGTCTTGGCCATTGTGATCTTTAGGGTCAGTATGCATAATAAGAGTCGATTTATCATGTCCCACGACATCCAAAAACTTTTTAAACCAGAAAATCAAACTACCTGATTGTTTTCGACGGGCGTTTCTGTTGTTCCAAAAAAAGTAAAATTTTTCCGCCCCCTCCTTACCAAAGCGTTCTAATTTGAATGGCATTACCTTGTCTTCTTCCAATTTGCAAAAAACATCAGTATCTACAGCATGGGGCATGTAACTTGAATCGGTATCCGGCGCTACAGTTTGAACCACATCATAAGTTAGTTTTGAAATGCAGGCAACATGGTCATTCGACTCATAATACTTTCTATTAAAATGGGGGTAAGGATAGTTATCCCACACATGATAATAGACCATTGGTACCATAGTTCGAATCTCATTCTCAATTGCCCACAACCATTCATAAAAACGTGGATCAGTCATAAACCATAAAATATCAGGTTTTTGTTGACTAATCATAGCACGTACTTGATCTTGGGTCCCATATCCATCTATAGGCCAAATAACCCAATCTTCTCCCCATGCCTCAGTCTTTTGAGGAGTATGATCTGGGTGGGATATTGCGCCCCCAAATGATATAAACTGGTATTTTCCAGTTTTGAGGAGACCTTCAATAACATATCTTGTCTGTGTGCCGACCCCCGATGGAGATAGTGGGTGGTCACTAATGGTAAAAACTTTTATTTTATCTGACATTTGTGTCCTTATCTGCAGTGTTCCGTTTTATACAATTTACACCGGTATGGTTTTTCACAGGATAACCGGTTCTTTATTGAAAATCGTTTAGAGATATTATAAATGGCTTGATATAAAAGTTTAAGGGCATTCTCAGTTTTTTTGAGGCCGCTTGTCACTCTGAAAAATTCAACTCGATTCTTTTTGGCAGTTCTTTTCAACAATGCAAAATGAGTTTCAACGTTTTTGGGGTCAATATTGTGTTTTTGGCAAAAGAAATGCTTGTATAAAGTAAGCTGATAGGTAACAAGCTTCTTTGCTTTTCGTCTTGCATCCCAACCCCACGAACATGTTTTCCAATCAAATAGATGATAGGTATCACCCACTTTTACAACCGCATCGACAAATCCTTTAAAGTTGATATTAAAGTTCTCAATTGGTACATAAAGCATCTCCTCAGAAGAGAATACTTCATAATCACCGAAATACTGTTTCAGTGCCTCGTCAACTTCAGCCAGGATTTCCGGGCCGGCTTCTCGCATCTGCTTCACATTTTCCTCATTCATTACAATGTTTTTTTCCAAAAGCTCTGAAATGTTCTTGAAAAACCCAATTTGAAATA
>Ga0098047_10000367_pt1 | contig 18041 bp, 25 predicted proteins | sample 12_taG_FD_92585 | JGI IMG/M metagenome (GOLD analysis project Ga0098047, IMG submission 92585) | Marine viral communities from the Subarctic Pacific Ocean - 12_ETSP_OMZ_AT15267 metaG | ecosystem: Environmental > Aquatic > Marine > Oceanic | place: Subarctic Pacific Ocean | collected 2015-01-16 | reverse complement strand
CATTTGTCCTTGACTATCGCGCATCTTTATCGTATGGACTTTCACATCCTTCAGCGCAGAAAAGTTATCAATATGTTCGCCGGACTCGTCCATTTGCCGAACTACTTCAAAACCTAAGAAATCGCGATAAAACTCCACAGACTCTTCCATATTGCCAACAGTAATACCAAAATGTCGTAATCTCATAACGTATTCACCCTTCGCAACTTGGCCGCAATCTCTTTTTCTTTTTCGGTCACTATTTTTTCATCGGTTCCCAAGGACGCTTCGACAGCCCGAATATATTTCACTAAACGGCGGAGGCCTCCCAGCTCCAATGATGCTGATTGGTCTGACCCGTACATCGATCGATCCAAAGTAATGTGTCGCTCTAGAGATGTGGCACCCAAAGAGACCGCCGCACAACTAACCACAAGGCCGGTTTCGTGGCCGCTATACCCTACTCGGGTATTGAAGCGCTCACGAAGTGCGGGAATAGTCTTGAGATTGGCATCGGCCGGGTCCATGGGGTAGCTACTATTGCAGTGCATGATCTCATAACCGCAGCCGGCTTCGTCAAATATTGCCACTGCCTTCTCTATCTGTTCAATAGTGCTCATTCCTGTAGAGATAAAAGTATATCGACCCTCTTCTGCTATCGTCTCCAATAGTTCCCGATTTGTCAGCATTGCTGATGCTATCTTGTTGTATTTCAGATTGTATTCTCTCAAAAACAACTGGCTAGGAACATCCCACGCGGAAGCTGTCCACTCTATACCTTTAACTTTGCAGTATCGATCTATTTCATCATATTCTGCTTTTCCGAACTCCAAGCCGTGTTTTTGCTCACGATTGGTCGTCCCCCATGGACTCTCTCGGGGTCGATCAAGATCCCTCTTGGTATATACGAGGTCTATGGTTCTCTTTTGAAACTTAACCATATCGGCGCCGGCAATGACGGCCCCCTCAATCAGTTTCTTGGCAATATTGATATCTCCATTATGATTAATGCCAATCTCTCCTATAATAAACGTTTTAGTCATGTAGTCCTCCTAGATGTTTAACTAATATATTTTCTTGCGTAGCTAGCTGATATTCAGCGTATTTAAAGTCTTCTATCGAATCTATGTCTATAACCGAAGGTCCCACATGTGCACCAATTTCAGTACCAAAGGTGGTTCCCTTTTCAACCGTCTCTTTTTTAACAATATCTAAGTGCCCATTCGCCTCGTAGGCCATGGGAAACGTTTGTCGCGGCAAATTGGAATATTCCTTTATTCCATTGAAGTCCTTAAAGAAGCCGCGGCAGCGGCCTTCAATAACCTGAAATAGTTTATAGGGAGACTCGTTAAGCTGATTCACAGATCGGAACCCGCTAATCTCTTCCTTCTCGGCAAAGTATAGCTCTACTATCTCATCCATAATATAAGGGTTTCGTAGAGGAGTTGTTGGTCTCACCAACGCTACCTCCTCTGCGTCGATATTCTTAAAAAAGTGTTTTAAAAAATCCACATCTGTCGAAGTATCTTTAGAATGCTCCACAGGCCTCATAAAGGGAATTTCTGCTCCATATTGTCGAGCGATCGCTGCTATTTCCTCGTCTTCAGTAGAGACTATTATTCTATCAATATTTTCACTCATTTTACATGCTGCTATCGAATAAGCAAGCAAAGGATGTCCCCCTAGAAGTTTAATGTTCTTTCGAGGTATACCCTTACTCCCTCCTCGTGCTGGTATTATAGCATGAATCTTAGGTGACATGCAAGGATCCTTTTTCAAAAGATTCATACCATGCGTCTTTGTTCAGGTTAATGATCTTAATCCCGCGATTCTGGGCACTCTCATTAATGATTTTTAAATCTGTTTCAATATGTTTACGGAACAACTTAAAGTGGCCATAAGTTCCCGGAGGAAAATGCTGCCTGGCATCAACTATATTGGTTGCGTAAGGTCCTGTCCTGCTATAATCCAAATCCATACCTGCTACATAAATGGGATTACAGCCCATCAAAATTGCTGCCGTTATCGCAAAATATGCAACCGTATGGCCCGTACTAAAATGCTGGGGGTGTCCTGACAGTTCTTGGAGAGTTTCTTGAATGGTGACGCGGTCCGGAAGGGCCCGGTGGCAACACTTGTTCTGTCGCGACCACGACTGTGGAGGATAGTCTAAATAGACGGGATCACATTTCACCTGTTCATATACTTTTTTATTTGCCGGAAGCCACATGGTTGGATTTGCCCCATAATAAGAAAAATTAAAGTTTTTGTGCTCCTCAAAGTATTTACGAAAGTTCGACATGATTTCCACGCAGGTATGGCCTTTAAAATGCTTACTGTCGTAAGGAAGATAATCAGGCTTTAAGAGAGTATCAATCAGCTTTAAATCAGTTAAATCGGCCGAATCATTGAAAAATATGGGAATATTATATTTATTATATGCGTCTGTAGGATATTGACGGCGCTGCCACCACGCCGTATTTTGGAGCCCATTTAGAAGGGTGAACTCGGTGCTTGACAGAACCCAATAATCAGGCTTTGTGTCATAATAATCAAACCAGTTGTTCAAACATAGGCGCAATAGTTTTCCTTTTAGGTGATTTGTAATAATCTCTTTTTTTACCAAATCCAATGATGGGCCGTGACCTGTAACCACGCAGGCCTCTCCTTTGTGTCTATCGATTATATCTTCGTATGTTAGTCTCATGGTTACCAAATAAAATTGTTCTTATAGTAATGAACTATCTTTCCCAACTCTTCGTCAAATGTCTTCTCGGGGGCCCACCCTAAATCCCGAAGTTTATTATCGTCTAAAGCATAGCGCACATCTTGTCCCTGCCGTAAATAAGAATAATCTATGTGCTTCCCGCAGCCTTCGAGAGAACCATAATATTCTTTAATAACCTTTTTTATAGTGTCAATATTCCTTTGTTCAAAGCCTCCGGCCACATTGTATATTTCGTTAACGTGGCCAGACTCTATAATGGCGATGACAGCCCGGGCGGTATCGTCCGCATGAAGCCAGTTCCTCACAGGTTCGCCGGCGTTATGTAGGCGAACCTTTTTCCCTCTATTAAAATTTTTTACAGCCAACGGTATGAGCTTTTCAGGATACTGTCCTATTCCATAATTGTTAGTAGGTCGTAGAATGACATATTGCAAATCATAGGTTCGAGCCCATGCCAACACCAGCATGTCAGCCGCGGCTTTTGCCGCGGAATAAGGATTGCTGGGGCTCAGAATGTCTGACTCAGTATGAAGTCCGTTATTAATGTCTCCATAAACCTCATCTGTACTAAAGTGAAAAAAGACCGGTCGAGCATTAACGTTGGTTGGTTTAAGCCGAATAAGGTCTAGTAAGTTTTTAGTTCCCAAAATATTACTTCGTACAAACTCATCGCTTTTAATGATGCTATTTCCCACATGAGATTCAGCCGCTAGATTAATAACGTAATCACAATCATACAAATGGGTCAGATTGCATATATCTTCTCTCATGAATGTAAAGTTGGAATATACCCCAAACTCTTCTAAGAGATCCAAATTGGCCGCATAAGTGCACTTATCTATGCCATATACGTGCCAGCCTAGCTGCAAGCAGCGGCGTGTAACATACGAACCGATAAACCCTAAACATCCCGTTATGTATACTATTTTCATCGATACCTTTCCATGAAGCGGTTAACAGAACTTTCGATATAGTTAAGCTTTTGCTCATCGATTCCCGCGAAGGTCCCCAGAAAAAAAGAGTTTCTCGTCACTTTATAAGCTACGGGAAAAGTTTCTTTTAGATTGCTATATTCGGCAGCCAGGTCCGCATAGCCAGGATGAAAAAGGATATTGCCCGCAAAATAACTCCGCGTCTGGATACGCTCTTGCTCCAGATGTTGCACTAAATCCTCACGCGCAAACGGAGCATCATCCTTTATTGTCAATAAAAATGCAAACCAACAAGGATCTGCCTTCTCTGTAGGTCTAGGCAAATGACAATATTTGGCGTAGGGTTCAAATATTTTCGAAAGTCTATTAAAGTTTTTTCGGCGCGCCTCATCTAAGGCCGGCAATTTTTTAAGTTGCTCCAGCCCCATGGCTGCCTGCAGCTCTAAAGGTTTTATATTATAGCCGATCTCGTCAAAGACGTATCGATGGTCTGCCACTATTTCTTTGGCTGCTGGTAACCAGTTTTTGAACCTGTTGCCACACGCGGTTCCCTCTAATACACAACCGGGCTTTACCGAGCTGCAATAGCATGCGCGCCCCCAATCTCGAAAGCTGTTCACAATTTTTTCTAGGTATGCGCTGTTGGTAGCTACAAATCCCCCTTCTCCCATCGTCATATGATGAGCAGGGTAAAATGAGCATGTAGAGATGTCTCCAAAAGATCCGAGCTTCTTACCATCGTACAGGGAACCCAGGGCATCGCATGCATCTTCCAAAAATATTAAATCATATTTTTTTATGAGACCCATAAGACGATCCATATCGGGGGGGTTTCCTAACACATGTGCAAACATTATGGCCCTAATCTCTTTGTGAGTATCATTGGCTAGCGCTTCTTCAACCTGATCCAGATCTAGATTTAAACTAGGAAGAGTAACGTCAACAAAAAGAGGCTCGAAACCATTTTGTATGATAGGGTTCAATGTAGTGGGAAAACACACTATGGGAGTAATAATTTTGGCTCCCTTGGGAATTTGACGCCACCTTTTAGAGGTTAAGGCGGAGACCATTAAAAGATTAGCAGAGCTTCCGGAGTTGGTTAGAATGCCGTGACTTTTTCCCAAAAACGGGGGAAACTGTGTCTCAAACTCGCGCCCCTTTTTCCCCAATACAAGCCATCGACCTAGCAGGCTTTCAACTGCTGCCACGTACTCTGCGCTGGAATATACATTTCCCGAATACGGAACCCAATCTCTTTCTGGGTTCCACCTCTCAAACTCTTCGCATTCATTAATATATTCTTCAACCAGCGTCAAAATAGTTTGTAGTTTAGACATATTCTTTTTCTTTTCAACATCTCTACAATTCCACCCTGCAGGCCGGTCAGCTCTATATCTAACGTAGCTAGTCTCTTAGCGCATCCAGTATAGGAAACACCAGGGGCAATATTCTTTATTGTAACATCTTTGTGGCTATCTATTAATGAGTTAATAAACTGTGCGATTTTTTCCAACGTCCATTTTTTTTCATAACACATGTTGATATCTATATGGTTCATTATACGCCCTTCTATAATAAAGTCAAGCACTTTTATGATATCTCCCACATAGCAAAAATCCATCTCCTTATTTTGATCCACGATCACGGGGAGGCCGGCAGCGGCCCGTTCAAGGGCACTGGTAATAAACCTCGTGGAGTTTTCGTGAGGCCCGAAACACCCAAAGAGTCGCAAATTAATAATATTGCTATTGTGGGCCACGATTTCACGAGCAATAATGTTTTTGGCCAACCCGTAATGATCGTCTGGATATCCTAATAATACTTCGGCTTCCTGCGCCTCAGTTATTGGTGTAGCTCGATCAAACGCGGCGCCGGACCCAAAAGAAACCATAGCCGTATAATCACCTGAGTGTCTTTTCAAATTATAAAACATATTCATATTTGTTGTAAAGCTTTCGAGGCGGGATCCATACTTTACGGCCGTATGCCACACAAAATCTATGTGATTGTGGGCGAAAAACTCATCCACCGCAGTCGTATCTGAAATATCTAAAATCTGGCGTGATGCTGGAATGATGGTGTGAGACGTTTGAGAATAGTACTCTACAAGCTCGCGTCCTAAAAACCCATTGGCTCCGGTTATTAAAATAGTCGCCATGTCTTAAAACTGATGTTCTTCTACTAAGATGGTCGAGATCCCGTCGGCGCGCTCATATGCTTTTATATAAGCTGGCATTATTTCATCTGCAGTGTTAAGTTTTATAATATTCACAGTCCGAACCATCTTCTGGAAGCCTTCCGTAAAGTCTCCCACGTGTTGCTCTTGGGGGTCCACCGGCTTTCTTACTCCTACGGCAACTCGGATAATGACTTTGGGTTTGTACTGGCCCTCAGTTATCAGTGCTAGCTTGTCCAGGTGATTAACTAGCTGATCACCTGCTAAGAGCAGAAAGTTCCATCGGGGAAACACCGAAACCGGAACATAACCAGTGAGGGCGAGACCTGTTGATATTCCGAGTTGAAGATTTTCTGCTACTGGCATTTCAATGCGTCGTTCTCGCGGAATGTTTTTAAAAGACTGCGCGATAGCAATCCCAGGGTAAATCATGCTTTGCCCTAAGAAGACAGTATTTTCTTGACTCCCCAGATATTCCATGGCCTTCACGAGTTCTTTTCCATATACCAGCTGGGTCATTAGAACAACACCTTTTCCCCTGTGCCGGCATGGGGAAACTCATTTTCGTAACTATAATAGACACATTTAGGAGAGGCCTCGGCTAAGATTTTAATATCGTTTCCCCACACCTCCGCTGTGGGTGTCGTAACACTATATTTGTTATCTGCCACCACGAAAGTAATGGGTAAATCGTGAACCTCGGCATACCGAATAGCTTCTTGAACTGTGCCGGTATAGAAGGTCATATCTCCAATAAATGCCCAAACATGTTGAGCTTTTCGTTGCATCTTTAAGCCCATCGCGGCTCCCACGGCCAGCGGGGCGTTACCCCCCACAATTGCCGAGGAGATAATATTATATTCTTTAAATGATAAACAAATAGACTTATTTCGGAGGATGGCGGCGCGCACTTCATCACGCGGCACCCCCTTAAGCAGGCACTCTAAGTGGCTGGCCCACGTGCAAAAACAATAGTCTTCAGACTTGATGTCTTTATATATCTCTATTAGCTGAGCTTCATTGCCTCCCCGGAGATGAATAGGAGATGCAATCTTGGCTTGAGTAAATAAGTCAAATATTTCAAGCTCAAACTCTCGTAGTTCTTTAGGCGTTAGGCCGGCGTCCACTTCTTTCTCCAAACTTCTCGAATAGCTTCATCATAGTTTATTCCCTCTCTTTGCATTCCCCACGTGGCCTGGTCACGGTGCCATCGATATTGATACCCTAAAAATCGATCACATGGAAATATGAAAACGTCGTTGTCAGCCAAATGAAAGTATAAATTATAGTCGCAAGCCCCGAGATATTGAGAATCCCACTTAAGAAGGCCTCGCTCATACAGTTTTCTACTATATACCACACTGGGAGTTGTCACGGGGCATTTCTCAAATAACAGCGTCTTAAACTCCGACATGTTTTTATAAAAATGCCCTATTTCTCCTATATACGTCTCTGTGTCGTTCTGCACTCCTCGAATGGGACTCTGAAATGCCAATATTTCAACGGGCACTCCTGTAATATATCTCATAACATAGGCGATATAAGAGGGGAGAATACAATCATCCGCCCCCAAAATAGTAATGTAGTCGCCCGTAGAAAGCTTCAGGCCTTCTGTAACCGGTTCTTCCCAGGAATATCGATAGAGATTGGGCGCGCTAGAAATAATCAGTTCTGGGCGCTGCTCTTGTATTTTCTTAGCGACCGAGGCACTATTGTCGGTACTTTCATTGTCAACAAAAATAACCTCTATGTTAGCATATGTTTGATCCAGGGCCGACAGGATACACTTCTCTATCCAGGATTCTGCATTGTAACAAGGGATTATAATACTAACTTTGGGGGTCATCTGATAAAAGTTCTATCACTGTGGCGGGGATGTCTTCTCGTTTAATACGCATTGCGTCTATCAACTCTTCGCCCTTTAACTTAAACCAGTCTTCTTTGGTGGCCCCAATAAGATTATTAGTAATGGTCTTCATACCCATCATGCGGGCTTCGACTACAATGCGTGACAATGTTTCTGGTGTTTTTGGAAAAAATACAAAGGTGTTATTCTTTCCTAAGCGCGCTAAAAAGTCTTTATATGGCAATGCGGGTATTAGTTCGTATTCCATCTTTTTAATATTACAAAATTTTATTGCATCTGCGGTGTTTTTGTGAGGAATGGGCGAAACCATGACCGAACATTTCTCTTTCTTTTCTAGTGTAGCCTGTTCACTTAAAAAGTCCAAAATATCGCTGGGCCACAGATTCCCTCCGAGGCTAATGATATTATTAGTCTCTAGGTTTTTTTCAACTATCTGCTGATGGAATGTAGACTGGCACATCACAGCTTTGGCTTTTTTGTAGAACTCTACATTAATCAGCGCTCCTTTGGGGGCTAAAAAGTCCTTAAAAGTGGCCGGGTTACGTTCTGCTAAATATTTATGATCATGCTCATAGATTATATAGGTTTTTTGTGCTAGACGCTTCTTCGCCGATTCTGAAAGGGCTGCGAAATTAGCCACTATGAAATGGTTGTATCCCGACTCCTCAAAGTGATCGAAGGCGCCGTCGAGACACAGCGCGCTCTTAATCTTTAAGACGTCATGGTTGTTGGCAGATAATATTCGGATAAGCTCATCATTATTAAGCTCTCCCCCGCCAGGGACTTCCTCTGCGAAGAAATCAGCTATAAACCCTATTTTCATTAATCATGAACCTCGGTATCCAAATTTTCTAACCACCCTTCCAGGTCCACGTATTCCGAGGCGTTCTCTAAAGGCCCCCATACATCTTCTGGCCAGAATGCCGCTAAAACATCGGCGTACATATCTTCCTCAGAAAAATTATTAAGAATATGTTTCTGTAATCTTTTAGCTTGCGCTCTAAAGCGGCCCGGGTTTTTATATACTTCTCGAAGTTGACGGCAATAACTGTTACCATCGGGGTAGGCCCACATGGAATCTGCTTGAATAACACCCTCCCATACGGCCTGTGGCCCGACGGGTTGTAATGTATAATCTACTTTAGCTATATGGGGACGTATTTTCCCATTTTTATTGGGAGCATAAATAAAGTCAACTTGCCCTCCCCATGCAATAGTTACCAAAGGCATTCCATGGCATGCCGCCTCAAACAGGGGGAGCCCGAAACCTTCGCCGTGAGCAATATTAATCAAGGCTAAAATTTTCTTATGGGTATACAGCCATGCCAGATTGCCCTCGGTGATACTGCCATGAAGAAGATATAACTTGCATTTTCTCTCAGGGAACTCGTGTAGGAGGCCGGCAAGGCGGTTGGAGGTAGCACGTCTGTCCATAACGCTGTCACTAGCCATATTTGCTTTAACTATAAGCCCCACCTCTTCGTGCTGGAACTCTTCGATAAAGCGCCGTACTGTTTGGTCAAAGTTTTTGCGTGGACCCCACTGAGAAACACATAAAAAGTTTGTATCATAATCTAGTTCTAGTTCTAGTGGCTCCGGTTCCGCCTTGCGTATTGCATAGTTAGTAACATTAATAGGAACCTGTAAACTGTAGTTATCAATAGTTTCCCCAGTCTCGTTATTCGTCGCACTACAGACGGTTGTTTCATACACGTTTTTGGAATGATTAGATACCACAAAGATGCGATTCATCTGATTGCCCTTTACAATCCACTCAGGCGCTACTTTCGTAGTTTCTATGCCGGCAGTAAAACCAATATTTACGGGTGTCAGAGGCTCCCATTCGTTAGGAATAGTGATCTGCAGAGAGGCATCATATGTTCCCTTGGCGCCGACGTGAACATTATGTTTGGCCATCAACGACTCTAGCCAAGCCCGCTCGTCGGTTTGTTCAATAATGTGTCCAGAGCTCCCCCATGGAATATTTATCAAATGAAGATCTAGAATGTCTTCGCGTCGACGCAATGCCCTTAAGGCAAATCTCGTTTGTTCGCCGTAACCCGACCTAGACAGTGCCGGCGCCTTAATAATAACTTTTTTCATTTAGTATGTAATCTCCTTAAACATATATGGTTGATAGTTCTTGCGGGTTTCCCAGGATCCTGCTTTTTCATGAATAGTAGTAAGCACATCGTCCCATGTCTTGATGTACGCCTCAAAGTTATAGTTTTTGTTGACGTGCTCGGCGCCGAGGCGCCCCATCTCAGCGCGCTCTTCGGGCGACAGATTATAAAATGTCACCAATGCATTAACAAAGTCTTCTTTATTTAATCGATCTTCATAAATATATGGCACATCTTGTGACCCTATAACAGCCTTTGCTACTGGTTCTAGACCTATCCCGAACCAATTTTCACCGTCCGTTACTTGCTCTTGCAGGCCCCCTGTCATGTTCACAATAATGGGTATCTCCATGGCTAAAGACTCAAGAGTTGCAAGGCCGAAGCCCTCGGCGTCAGAAATATTGATAGTGCAGTCACAACTGCCCGCCAGCAAACCCAATTGCTCTGGAGGAACTCGTTCTTTGGAAAGCAATACTTGACTGTCCGTGAGTCCCAAATGGCTTACAATGTGTTCCAGATCTTGACCGTGTTGGTCTTTGGGCTCCGTATGCATAATAAGTGTAGCCTTATCGTGCCCCACAATATCCAAGAATTCTTTAAACCAAAAAATCAGAGTTCCTGATTGTTTTCGGCGCGCGTTACGATTATTCCAGAAAAACACCATTCGCTCAGGATATTTTAGATGTGCCTTTCGAAAGCTTTCTTTATCCTCCTGTGTCATCTTCTTAAAAATACCAGAGGGTACTGCATGAGGCAGATAAGAAGAATCCACTTCGGGCGAGACTGTTTGAACAATATCATGGGTTACCTTAGAAATACACGCTATATAATCATTAGAGTCATAATAGGGTCCGTTAAAATGAGGATAAGGATAGTTGTCCCATACGTGGTAATATACCATTGGCATATAAGGACGAATCTCGTTTTCAATCGCCCAAAGCCATCCATAAAACCTGGGATCTGTCATAAACCACATCATATCGGGCCGTAACTGGTGCACAGCAGAGCGAATCTGATCTTGTGTACCGTAACCATCAACGGGAAATATTAACCAATTCTCCCCCCATTGCTCAGTACGCTGAGGTGTATGATCTGGATGTGTAATGGCTCCAGCTAATGAGAAAAACTGGTATCTTCCGGTTTCCAGCATCCCTTCAATCATATATTTTGTTTGGGTTCCCACTCCGGATGGGGATAGTGGATGATCGCTGATGGTCAGGATCTTAATCTTTTTGTCAGTCATGTTTTTTTCCTTAAGGACACTCTTTGGTCATATTGAAAGCACATTTCAAGCAATTGCTACGCTTTTTGAGATATCTCTGTTTGCCAATATTATAAAGGGCCATGTGTAATAATTTAAGTGCATTCTCGGTTTTTTTTGCGCCGCTGGTGATGCGAAAGAATTCTACTTTATTCTTGTCTGCTGTTCTTTTAAGGAGCGCAAAATGTGTTTCTACGTTTGTTGGGCTTATTCCATGCTTTTCACAGAAGAAATATTTATAGAGGGTGAGTTGGTAAGTTACCATAGGATCACTGCGACGGCGCGAATCCCAACCCCACGAAGTTGTTTTCCAATCTACAATGTGATATTTCCCATCGGGCGTTTTAACCACGGCATCAATAAATCCTTTAAAATCAAGATGTTCATTAATAGGAACTCGTAGTTCTTCTTCGCTCGACACAATCTCATACTCAGGGAAATATTCCTCTAGGGCCGGCTCAATCTCTGGCAGGAGCGCTAAGCCTTGTGGAACCATTTGCATGGCTCTCTCCAGGTCGAACTCCACCTTATCGTCCTCCAGTGTCTTCAGCTCCTTCTGGAAACCTTCTACAAACGTTTGGCGTGGGTTAAAGTCTTCTTTAAGCAGCTTCTTCTCGCATATATCGTGGATAACGCTTCCAAAGGCTGTATATTCATTTCCCCTGAAGGCCTTAAGGCCATCGATGTAGGTCAGTTTGTGATAAAAGGGGCAGAACTCCCAGTTTTTTAGTTCTGAATATGATATATGTGGCAACTAAGCATTGTCGCTTTCTGTATTTAAGTTCGTTATGATATTATAGAGAGTTGGGCTTGTTTCTTTAACACGGCGCCCTAAACCTAAATAGTATTTCTCAAAGCCGTTAGCAAAATATTCTTGTAATGATGTGGCGCCGTATGGCGATACAAAAAGGCCCATTGTTAAACTTACCAACGTGGGGTATCCTACAACGTCGGAAAGAAACTCATCAAATGGTCGACTGTATTCTGTATTGAGATAATATTTCTCAGGGATTTGATAGTCATGAGCATCCAATATAGATTTAAGCTTGAGTCGTTTTTCTAAAAATTCTTGTCGTAGAAAATTGTCTCCATATATATATGCCCCCTGTGATGTTTCAATGGAGTGAGCAATTTCATGAATCACATCTTCCATCATATCTTCGGTGGTGGGCTCGGCACTGGACACGTATATGGCACCATCTAGATAAATGGCATTTCTTCCTTCTAGTTCCGAGAACTCTCCTATATATATCACCTCAACATTCTTAACAAATGCGACAGGAATACGAGATTCTAACTCAGCGACAAGTTCTTCGATGTCTACGTCGTCGGAAAGATGATTGTCTTTGATAAAGACAGGAATGTGCCCATACAGATGATATTCTTTCTGTTTAGTAAGCTGTTCTTTCATATAGGAAATAACACTATTCATCCGTAGTCTCGGCTTCTTTATCTTCGTTTACCATTTGCTGGCCCACCTCAATATCTTCTAGTGCCTGGTGATATCCTCGGATCCAGTTCTCCTCTGCTACGGCCATTAAGAACTCGGGAAAGTCTTCCGAAAACACTTCTACAACCATTTCAACATCAACGTTTCCGTTTTCGGGTTGTACTTTGTTTCCTACGTATTGTACTACGTATTCTTTAAGCTCATTTGTGACCTCTACTTCCTCTTTGAGGTCTGGGTTTTCTCCTAAATTCATTATTCTCTCCTATAAATATTTAGCGGCGTAGGTCGCTACTTTAGAGCGCTCGCCTTTCTCCAGGGTAATATGCCCTGCTAGTTCAAACTTCTTAAACTTTTCAACTGCATGTGTAAGCCCATTAGTGGTTTCATCTACATAAACATTATCGATTTGTTCCACGTCTCCTGTTAGCACAATTTTCGTTCCTTCACCCACTCTAGTTATTATAGTCTTTAATTCGTGAGATGTCAAGTTTTGAGCTTCATCTATTATAATAAAAGCGTTCGCTATAGAGCGCCCTCGAATATATGTTAAAGCCTCGATTTCTATTCTACCACGTTCTAGGTACATATCTAAAGTAGTTTTATCATTTCCCATTAAAAACTGCAAGTTATCTTGAATGGGGCTGAGCCATGGCTTCATTTTTTCTTCCATGGTGCCTGGCAGAAAGCCTATGTCTTTTCCCAATGGCTGCACTGGTCTGGAAACTATCATTCGGCTATAGTGTGGCTCTCCTCTTATTACAAAATCGTCGACGGTTTGTTGAAGAGCGGCTGCAATTGCACAAAGCGTTTTACCCGATCCAGCCTTGCCAATAAGAGTAACAAGCTTAATTTGAGAGTCCATTAGGAGATCCAGCGCAAACTGTTGTTCTTTATTTCTGGATCTTACTCCCCACACTCCCTTGTTAAATTTAACAAGTCTCTTCAAAGGGCTTGAATAAGACATAAAGCGAGCCAACGCAGTTTTTTTATCGCTAGCGTTAGAAACCAACATCAGATACTGATTAGGATAATACTCCCCATCCTCTTTCTCTAAAAAAATATCCTCGCCGTCATAAAACCGATCTATAATCTGATCATCTACTAGGTGCGAAGCAAAACCGGTATAAATACTCTCCCCATCTTTTACAATCTGATTGTTAATATAGTCTTCCGTTTCAAGCCCAATCGAATCACATATAACGCGCATATTAATATCGCGCGATACCATAATGACTTTACGGGTCGGGTGATCGTTTTTAACTGATAGGGCGGTGGCAATGATCATGTGGTCTGGCACAGACGGATCTAAATCTTTCGGCAGCCCACTACGGCGTAAATTTTCAGTACCCCAGGCATGAAGCAAGCCATGACCTTTGCGTATTCTTACGCCATTAAATAAAGATCCCTTACTCCGCAACTCATCAAAAATGCGAATCGCTTTGCGTGATTGAATACCAACGCCGTCTTGACGCTTTTTGTGTTTGTCGATTTCTTCTAATACTTTAAACGGGATTACCAAATCATTGGTGCCGTATCCATACACACAGGAGGCATTAGTTAGAAGAGCACTGGTATCTAATACGTAGATTTTTTTTCTACTCATCTATTGTTAATTAGGTCCCTATCATAAGTTTGGGTTTTATTCCTGTTTATAATAAAAGACCAGCGCTCCCAAGGGGAGCCATATTAAAATATATATCGCTACAATAGCCTGTAAGCCAAATACTACATCTAGGTAACCTGTCATTCTCAACGCGTTCAAAGAAGTGGCTACCGCAACAGCTCCTATCATGAAGATGCCTGCAATCCCCATCAATAAGATGGTGGCATACAACCAATCTAGAAATACGTCTCGTAAACGAGACAGTGTAACTTTCGCTTTGCTGGAACTTCGTGCGCTCATACTATTCTCCCGCGCGGTATAGGCGCTCGTCGCCGACGCGCCCCATTCCCTTTCCATCAGCATCGCGTGGATACCATTGTGTGGTTGTCATAATCTCATGAAAGTTGCTTAACGTATAGTAACAGTCTCCATCACGAGTTTTCAAGCGCCACCTGGATGACCTATCGTGACTGCCACTTCCCACTATAGATTCCCAAGACTTAATATCTTCTAGCCGGATAAAAGCGTGATAGTTTTCACCATCTCGGACGTGTGTGAAACTAACAAAAAAGGCGCCTCCGTCTTGGGCTGTTTCTAGATTAATTTTCATGTTTTTTTCCTCTCAAAATGATTGATTTATCTGGCCTGGGAACATCCGGGTCGTCTGTTTGTGGTGGAGTCCAGTTAGCATCTTTTACTAAATCTGAACTACTTTGAATTTTGCCGCCACCTAGGCGCCACACCATCTCGATACCTAACTTTTTACAGAGTGCTTTCTCTGGGGTATTTTTAGTTGTGCGATCTCCACCGTTTCCAAACATTGTAGGCTTATAGGCCTCTAATGCTTGGCAAACAGTTCCATCGGAATCGTCTACCATTATCACTTTTTTAACGCCTCGAATACTTTTGATAATTTCGGTGCGCTCGTCCCAGGGCATAAATATATATCCCTTTTTGCGCATGAGCCACTTATCGCTGTTGGCCGCTACTATAACATTTCCTAGTTCCGCTGCAGCCAATATCATTCGTACGTGCCCCACGTGAATAGGATCGAAGCCACCCGACACCATAATCGTAATGTTATAAGGCGCCTTATTCTTCACTAGAAGGGGCCTCGGGCGCTAAAAAGTTTCGTTCTAAGGCCTCTAGAGCCTCTTCCGCCTCAGCAAGACTCCTGGTGGCATTACACAACTCTGTTACAATATCTGGGTGGTCTCCCACCCCGACAGACGCATTCAGATATAATTGAATAGCTGCTAACGCGTCTTGTCGCTGTGATTCGAATCGAGCGAGGGTGGCCCGGGCAAGTTGATTGCTCAGGGGGTTAATTGGGTTGGTCATTTTCGTTCCTTTCTATCTCTAATATACACTACATTCTCCTCTTTGTCAAGCTGAACTTTTTTTTGAATTTCTTCAAGCTCCTCGATTTCCCACGGCATTGGCAAAATCTCGTTTTCTGCTAAAGCAACAGCATGGTAGTTAAGTCGCGTTTCCAAATCAAATATTTTTTCGTAAAAGTGTCCAAATCGTCGTTTCATGTAAGTCAAAAACACTGTTATAAATATAAGGTGAGCCAAAATAAATATTACAGACAATATAAAAACTGGTAAGATCATATAACCCTCTATCCATCGCCCGGGGGCCACGCCTCAATAATACTATTATAACTTAAGTTTTTTAAATTGTCAATAAAAAAAACCCCCAACCGATAAAGGAAGGGGGTTTTGATACCTCGTTTTAGAGTTTAGTTATTAAGCTAGTCTATAACAAACAAATGCTTCAGAACCAGAAGCCACTCCTGTAAACCTAATTCTAAACAGTCCACTACCGCTACTAAAAGCATCATCAACTGGATTTGCAGTAAGAACAGCGCCGCTTCCTACCAGGGTGCCACCAGTACCTGCTGCTAGTGTGATAATTTCATCTTGGCTGGCTGTGCCTGTGTTAATTATTGCAAAATCAATGCAGTCTCCTATTGCCACACCCCCTACACCAGCAACTGATAAAGCGGCGGTTGGAAGTGTCCACGCGGAGTCAGCTGTCGGATCACAAAGGATGACTCCGGTCAAAATCTGTGCGATGGTCACTGTTATTCCGCCGGCTCCGAGATCCGCTGTGGCTGCGGGGTATTTTGTTATTACGGATGGCGTGGTTGAGGTATACCCTCTGGCAAACACTGTGCCGGCATGTTGCATCCTTGGTACCATCGCTTTTCTCAGTAAATTTACTGCTCTCTTACTCATTTTGATTTCCCTCCTATAGGATTATATTTTTAAGTACGTACGTTGAGGGTATCCCCTCGCTTATATATAGTCGTCAGGGCCATCAAGTGATGATATTTTTACTTCTTTCGGCGCTTCTTATTTAGTTTAGCTTTGCGGCGCTTTTTCTCTTCACGGCGTTGAAAATGCTCTTCCGCTGCAACAGCCAAAGGATCCCGGCGCGCTTTAACTACAAAATCATTCCTTTTGCGCATCCATTGGACTTTTACCTGTGAATCTTCGTCTGCCGCCAGTTCCCTCCTTTTGAGGTCTGCTTCCTCAAAAGTTTTAAAGCGGCCCGCAATAGACCAGCTTGGACCCTCAGTGTGTTCTTGTGTTTCTTCAGTCATTAATATCTTGTGTTATTTTCCTTTGTCGGTAAGCATACCAGCTAATACCATTATAATCATTAATGCACTAATAGTTAAGAAAATACCTTCCATTATTATTCCCCCTCATGATAATATGGCTCCTCTCCGGGTGGATGCTCGGCTGTTTTTGCATAAATGAACAAAATAATGGCTACACATAATGATATTAAAAAGAGTTTATGGTCCATCTTCACCCATAGTAGATAGAGAGCACAAACGCTAATTTAAGATCTTGTAATAAACTATTGAGCTAACTACTTGATTATACTCTTCATCTTCTACAACCAGTGTCATCATCTTATGCGGCTCATCGTCGGGGCGCCAGATTATTTGTAAAGTATTAATGCTTTCGTCCCAAAACCAATCAAAAGCGTTTCCCTCGTTGGTGTCTTCAGTGATATGCAGACAGTCGTATTTGTCTCTGGTAATATACGCTATTAAATTGTCATACATCTGGATTCCGCTTCGAAGAGTGAGATTCTCTCCGCACAAATATAGACTTGTAGAACTCTCTAGTTCTAAATACAGAAATCCAGAAAGAAGATTGGAATCGACGTGCTCGAAGCACCTCCAAATGGCAGGCTGGAGAGCCCATGATAAATCTGCCGGGTCTGGCCAATAACATCCTATACGAAAATATACATCCCCATAGTCGGGAACAATATCCGAAGGAGAATCTTTTGCACAAGAGCACAAAAGTATTAATAATATCAGTAGATAAGCGCGGTACACCCTATAGTAGATAGGGATTAATCTTACAAACTGGAATCAACAGTATCGATTTCTGCATCCGCAGTTTCAAATAAAGCTTTGATTTTGCCACCAAACGTTACCGTTATAGCTATGCATACCACAGCGATTCCTACTAAAATAATAACATATTCCGTTAGGCCCTGGCCGGCTTCGTCGCGATGAAATCTAGATAAAAAATTGCCCACAATAGCACTCCTTAAAGTAACTACTGTGGGCAACCCGGTTTAGTATTGTGGAGTTGTTATACTTTTATTACAAATTGCATGCAAACTCACCCAAGGTATAGCACTCGCTCGTTTGGCCGATATCACCACACTCTTCTCCCCCGAAACTCTCGGCATTGAAAGTTTCAGACGCACACAGGTTTTGGCCACCTCCAACTTGCACAGCTGCAGTGGTGCCTCCGGGTACCCGAGCGCAGAAAGAGCCGTCACTGTTAGTTAAAGTGCTGTATACCCTAGCACCAGGAAAACTCAAGTCATACGTTTCAACAAGTATATTTTCAATTGCCTCCCCGTTAACAAAAACAGCCCCATT
>Ga0098047_10000357_pt1 | contig 18282 bp, 22 predicted proteins | sample 12_taG_FD_92585 | JGI IMG/M metagenome (GOLD analysis project Ga0098047, IMG submission 92585) | Marine viral communities from the Subarctic Pacific Ocean - 12_ETSP_OMZ_AT15267 metaG | ecosystem: Environmental > Aquatic > Marine > Oceanic | place: Subarctic Pacific Ocean | collected 2015-01-16 | reverse complement strand
TTGGTTAAATTGGGTGTAATTGTTTTGGCCGCCGGCAGTGCTCAGCGTCATCCATGCAGCACCTCCGTAGCCAATTGTTAATGCATCAGCGGCGGAGGGCAATTGTATGTCAATACCTCCTAGAGCACCAGAAATTATGAGTTCATCACTAGTCTGTTCATCGTATCGGATATGGGCGTCTTGCTCGGAGCCGAAATAAAGTTTTACATTATCAATAATTTCAAGGCCTTGTGAAGCAGTTACTTGACTTGTAAAAGTGCTAACATCGCCAGCATCATTGCCAAACGAGGTTGAGCCACGATAAGTGGTCGCATCATGTATAATTGTTTCATATTGATATGCCTTTAACGTGCCAGAGACATTTAGACTTCCGGTAATATATACATCGCCGCCGCCGGCATCAAGAATAATATCGCCATCAACATCTAATGTTAAATCAGCAGCAGCACCACCATCATCGACTGTGGTAATCGTTGTTGCGCCGTTTGCTGTAGTTGCAACTGAAAAATAATCTCCAGTATCAGCAGAGCTTACAACTTTAAGGTCCGTGCCACCATCTGCGCAATTAATGATTAATCCATTGTTTGTGTCGGCGCCAGTAGAAGTAAGCTCCATACCAGTCGCTACTGCTGTGCCATTAGTTCCACCAGTTGCGGTAATTATGGCACCCTTTACAGTAGGTGTGCCTGCATCCGCAGCGTGAGTCAGCGTTGGTGTTACTTGTACGCCGACCATTGTATTTGTGCCATTAGTTGCCGTGGTATTATCTAAGTCAACATTAACACCATAAATGGTATTATTTGATGTAGTAGTTGCTGTTTTATCTAAATCAATATTTAAACCAGTCACAGTCGCTGCAGTCGTATCAGAAAAGTCTTTGTTTAAGTCAATACCTGTAATTCCACCATAGGAACTAACTTTAAGAGCAGTAGCAGCAATCGCAGCTGCGTTGTCTTGGTCAATTGAAACTACGTTTCTTGTGCTGGTACTTGAAGAATCATCCTCGACCTTAATGACTCTACCAGTTGTCATTGAATTTGCGGAGATATATATAACATCTGCTGTTGTCACAGCGTTGGCCGACACATTAATAACATCTGCATCGATATTAGAAGCTTCAATGAGCATTGCCATTGCATCTGTATCGTTGTTGTCGATTAGGAACGCAGCGGGGCCTCCGGGGGCTCCAGAAGCGTCCTGTTCAATTTCTAACAAAGCTTTTGGCTCCGTCGTTCCAATGCCGACTTTATCGGCAAAATATCCACCTTCAGAGGCAGTTAATTGACCAACAAATGTAAATACATCTGCGTCTGAATCACCAAAAATTGAATCGTCGAGCGAATTGCCAAATTCTGTCCAGCTTCCGGTAGCATTATCTTTAAACATTAATGTGCCGTTTGCGTTTTGGGTGATGCCAACAGTAGTGTCATCATTGATTGCTTCACCCCAGCTAAGATATGCACTTTGTGAAAGCGCCATTGCGCCTGTTACAAAAAGCGCTGAATTATTATATTTGTAACCGGAGATTGTTTCAGCCATTTATTCGCCTCTCTTTATAGTTGTGTTCAAATGATGCATCCCTATAGATATAAATAGTAAATTGATTTTTTTTATGAAATTAAATGAAGATTATTTTTAAGATGGCTGCTAAGAATATTATTTTAAATACAAATTAAAATCATACGCTGGCGACCCCGGGGATCAAATTGCCGGAAGTCTCTGTTATCCCTGAGCCAGTTAAGTGGTACATTCTACGTGTCGGTATATTTGTTAATTCTGCTATAATTTTGTAGTTTGCTGTAGAAAGCGCGTCCGGGCGTATAACATATATTTCTTTTACTTTTGCCTCCATGGTAAAACTACCCGTTACTGGGATGTAATGATTTCCGGCCAAAATATCACTTGCAGGTTCGAGCGCACAGCCATCGGCATGGCCATGCGTGATGAAATCATGGCCGCTTCCGCTTGCAAAAGCTACCCAAACATATGAACCGGATTGTAAGATGGAGCTTGCGCCATCGTCGCCGGTGAAGTCGCGCTTCAGCAAATTTTGACTATTGGGATTACCTGGCTGCGCAAGAACAGTGATCTTTTTAGAGACAAAAGGAAATTGGTATCTTTTAATTGTCTCGGCATCTTGGGCCGTGCCATTGCCATCGCCGGATCCAGTAATATAAGGATGCCCAGATACTTGATATGACCCTACGTTTCTTAAACCAACGCCTGGTGCTCCATAATAAATTGCCTCTCCAGTTTTTGCATCTGTTGCCATATTAAACTCCTAGTTTTCTCCTTTATAATTAGTTCTTATTTAACCTATTTTCTAGTTTTGCATGTAATTTTTGCAAAACGCGTTTTCTTTTCTCTTTTTCTCTTTTTCTTTTTTTGCTTGGCTTCTCATAATACATTTTGTCACGATAATTTTCTATAACTCTTGCTTTTTTGCACTTTTTAATAAATCGTCTAACCATTTTTTCAAAAGGCTCATCTTTATATCGTGGTTTAGCTTCGACTATTATTGTTCTTTTCGCCATTATTTTCCTTTTGCTAATTTGTTCCAGTTACGGGCGCCGAGATTCATTATTTTAGAGATATCTACGCCGGGATCGCCTGCTGGCATGCCCGGAAAAAGACTTTGTGGAGATTGAGTTTTTGAAGGATTCCCTCCTTCATTTAATGGAACGGTTCCTTCAAATATATCAACTCCGCCGAAGCCTGTCGCATCTAATAGCTTTCTTTTTTGTTCTAACTCTATTTTTCGTTTCTCTTCTAACAATTCTCGTCGATTTTCGAAACTAACTTCTTCTTTTTGTTCCACTTGAAGAGTCGGCTGGGTTCTATTGGCTATTTGCGTACCTTTCACCACCTCTGTTATAACTGTAGAGAGCACTCCCTCTTCGAAGATCACTTCTTTGATGCATTCCTTGATTAAGGGTTTGAGTATTCTTTTAAAATCTTTTCTGTTCATATCAACCTTCTAATATGCTGTTTAAAGCGCGATTAACTCTATCTGCTTTTGTAAAAATATTGTTTAAGCCTTTTTCCATGCCCTCGCTCATCATATATGCACCGGGCGTAGAAGGTTCCGAGACGAAATCAAAACAAATAAGTTGAAAATCGTCATTAACATAAGTTTTTCCATTCTTTTCTTTTGTTGATCCTAAACCTCTCGAAGAAATTCCAAGTTTAACGCCCGCTTCAACAAGAGATGTGAGTACTTGACCAGATGGGGTACTTAAAACGCGCACTTTGCCCATAACATTTTCGCCGTCCCACCAGACATCGGTCACAAGATGAGAAGCGTTCTTAAGATTAATAACTGAATCATCAGGATGATCTAATTCCCCTAAAGATCTCCTTTCTTTTACTAATTTTTGGTAATTTTTTATTTCTTTTTCTAAAATATTGCGAGGGTATACTCGACCATTACCATTTAGTGCATCTGCTTTTTGCATAACGCCAGAAAGAATCGTTGTTCCATTGGCAACAAGTCGCTTCTCTTCTTCTGTTAAAAGATCTTGACAAACACCGCCTTCGCAAAGCTCATAGTATTCTCTTAAAAGTGTTTTTTTTGACATATCATTTTCCTCTTAAAAAGTGCGGGCTAAGCCCGCACTAGTCACGATCCGCCGCAACACCTACGAACAGGTTGTAGCTTCCACTTTTTAATCAACATGGCAATCTCCCTCATTTTTATAAGTTACCTTAAAACCAAAATCATTGACCAAAACACCGAAAAGATAACAAGTTCCAGAACTAAGCCATCCCAACACAAAGGCGTTGACCAAAGTATAGTCAAATGTAAATAGTTCTGTCCAATTGTTTATTCCGAATAAAAATACGCCCACCCAAAAGCCCATACACATTGGGCAGTGAAATAATTTTCCAAAACCACTCAGCCATTTTCTTGAGGGGCGCACTTTATTGAATATTGAACCAAAAACTAAGATTTGAGTTAGACCATATGCGGTGAGGATAAAATATATTAGATCCATGTTTCCTCTTTGGTTTTAAAATCTGGCGTTTTTTTCTGGGGCGGAATTTTGGCAGGTCGCGCTTTTGAATTTGATTTAGTTATTGTCATTTAGTACCTTTATTAATTCTTCTTTAATCATTTGTTTCAGTTGAGACTCGGGCAACGGCTTTGGTCGACCGATGGCTCGATATCGCGGGACGTCGGTGAAGCTACGTCCTTCTTGCTCCCACCAACTGGGGCGTTCAACCCGTTCGTTTGACGTTAAATGTTCCTCCGGATTATCTATGATGTTTAATAGCTCTATCAATGCGGGCTTTGTCTTTGTTTCAATCGCGTGTCGAACATCTTCGTCACGATGAAGGTACACAGATCCTGGGTCGAGCCATTTTTCCGGCTCTCCAAAGGACCAGCCGACGCTCTTGCCCTTCGCCCAATCTTTCTCGTCGTCTCTCCACGTCGGCATGGCCAGGCCCCCTGTCAGGCGGCCCTTGCCATAACGCTCATGAAGAAGATCTATCATATGTATAATTGCCAGGACATGCTCGCGAACCTGTTCCACATTATAATCGTCACTTTCTATACTTGACAACGTACTGGCAATTGCTTCTCTGTGTAGTGGGCTGTTGGGCTTTTCTGATACTTTTATGTACGCATCAATCAGGTGCGCTGCATCAGTCCCGGGCGCCTCATGCGCTGCAATGCCCCGGTCGAGCGCTGTCTGTTGGCGCATTAATCTAGATTCAGCTTCTATAAGCGTTTTGATCTCTTCTTCAATCAATTGTTTAAGTTGTAATTTATTCATAGTTTAAGCCCTATACATTCCTGTAAGTCCATAAGCAGCCGTGCTTCCTGGCCATCTATTTTGTACACCTTTTCTAGGTTGGTGTGTCTTCTCTGCCCAATCTAAATCAGTAGATTCTTCATCGTCTGGCTCTAACATCCATTTTTCTAGATCGTCTTCATACTTTGCTTCTCGATCATAAAATGGTTTTTCTTCTTCAATAAATTTAGCAACAACATAAATTGCTACTTCAATTGGATCGACTTCCATATTTTCAGGTGGTTGAATATTCGCTTCCAGTGTTCCATAAAGATTCCCGCCTTGTACAGAATCGAAAGTAATCACGCCCTTTTTAGAAAGAAATTCAAATAATCTACTTTGTGTTGCATAAATATGGTCTCCCATTTCTTCTTTTGGAAAAGAAACAATCTTAAGCATATGTGGCATAATGACTACATCTATTTCTGGGTGGTCAGATATAACAAAGCTACCATCAAGAGTTTTTCTCATCTTAAGATGTACTGTAGCTTGCGTTGGTTTTTGTTCTTCGCCAGGAGAGCCCATCATTTCTTGTGTGGGCGCGCCTTCTGACGGTATAATTCTGATATCAATATCTGGCATTAGCTTTGTATCTCTTTGGCTAAAGTTTGTATCTTCAACACGTGTGTTAGCATTTCTTTATTAAATGGTTTGTTTTTAAAGTCCTCGATTATATTTAATACTTTTTTTGTTTTTTCAATCATTTCAGAATCAGTTTTTATTTCTTCATGGTCAAGCGACTCTTTGACTAACTTTTTTAGCCGGCCTAACTCTTCATTTAAAAAGATTTTTAATTGTATACCATGGTCATCAAACGAAGCAACATACTTTTGCAAAAATTTCTTTTGTTCCTCTAATAAAGCACCACCATAGGTTTCATTAAATTTTTTAATAAATGTTTTATAAACCAAATTTGTAATTGGCACCTGCTTATTGTTATTAGACTCTTCCTCGGTGAAAGTTAATCTCTTTAATAATTCTTTTTCTAATAAGACTTTACTTTTAACGGGAGCGCTGTCGTTAAAAATTTGTGAGATTGTAGCAAGACTTTTGTAGTTTGGAACAAAATTAGAAAAAATATTTTTTGATAAATTTCGATTAATTTTTGATATAAGCCTGCTTTGTTCTATAAATAACTTTTTTTTGTCTATTTTTTTATAAGCCTGTTTAGATTCTTGAATTAGTTTTTCTGCAGTATAAGGGTCAAGACTTTTAGTTTCAGCCAATGTTTTATAGAGTTCTAAATCTTTTGCCAATTCAGTGCCTAATGTAAAATGCTCTTTAATCACAGATACAATAAAATCATTTCTTTTCGGCTGCTTATTAATTACACTTTTGGCTATTTCACGAACTAAAGTTTCATATAAAAAAGCTGTGTTTCTTTTTTTATTATGTTTTATTTTCCTTTTCATCATTTTTAGAATCTAACTCCAATATTAAATTTTTAATCTCCTGATTTACTTCTAAAATCGAACACTCTTCTTTGTCATAATTAGTTACATTTTCTTCATAAATCGCATTTTTACCTAAACCAAATAATTCAAGCGCACCTTTATGAAGATTTCTTTGTGTCGAGCTTGCTACTTCGTCAGCCCATTGTCCCTTGTAATGTCTTCTTCTGGCTCCCATATCTCTTTTATCATAGGTTACGGGCTTATACCATTTTCCTTTAGATTTAGAAGTGGTTGTAGCTTTTGGCCGGCCAAATACATCTTTTTTCTTTGTTTTATACCAGTCTTCTTCGTCGCGTTTTCCTGGTGTCGCAAGAAGATTGGTCTCTTCTCCGCCTTCTTCTTGCGCAACTGTTTCTCCTTCTCCAGCTTCTTCTTCTGGGGTGCCCGCCGGTAATTCTTCCTCACCTTCTTCTGGAGGTGGCTCACCGCCTTCTTCTGGAGGAGGTCCTCCTGGGCCTTCTAATCCCATTGCTCCAGCGGCTTGTTCGGCGGCGCCGGCCATTTGTCCCATTCCAGCTTGTACAACTGTTTCAAGGGCCGTTTGGAATTTAGCATCAAAGAACATGTCTCTTTGAATACGAATCGCTTCTTCTTCTGATACGTCAAGAATTTTTTCCCAAACCCATCGCTTACTAAAATAACCTTCTGTGGCTGCTCCTGCGGTATCAAATTTCATTCTCCAGTGTTCTAGTTCTTGTAATTCTGCTAACTGTGAAGGATTGTTTAGAGACAAAGAAAATGATACTAGATCATCTGCTCTGAATCCAAGTGTGTAAAGATGTACAACACCAATTTTTTCAAGCTCAGAAATTACTGACCTTTGCAACCTTTGGATGGTTCTTGCAAAGCGAATGTCTTTTTGTGCTAATGTTGTTTTATCTTCTTCTCCGCCTTCACCGCGTGCAAGATAAGATTGAGGGACTTTTAACGCTGAAAATAATTTGTCTCTTAAATATTTAACGTCGTCGATGTCTCCGGTATAAGTACCTCCAGGAAGTGATTCAATTTTTGTGCTTTGTTGCCCACCGCGAACAGGCACAAAATAATCCTCATCAATGCTCATTGGATTATAGCGTAAATCAACTCGACCAGTGTCTGAATCAACTACTTGGTTTCTTTTCATTGATGTGATCACTTTTTGCATATATTGTTCAACATCTCCTGGGCTAATTCCTCCAACGTCAATATAAAAAACTCTTCTTTCAGGAGAACGAACAATACGATAGGACATCATCGCATCTTCTAATAAGGTTAGCTGGCGCCAGATTCTTCTTGCAGGCTCCAAAACAGACGTGCCGTATGGGGCATATTTATCATTTCCTAAAATACGAAAATGACCCATCTGCCAATTCTCAAAAGTTACGCCACCAGTATTCCATTGGTATTGAATATAATTTGGATTTGTTTTATCTTCACCCTCTAATCTTTCTACTTCTTGAGAGGGCAAACCAATTACATTTGTTATACCAACCTCGGGGTTTAAATCTAAATAAATAAAGAAATCACCATATTTACACATTGTTCGACACCATCCGAATAAATTAAATTCAACATTTAAAACATTATAATATAAACTTTCTAAAATACCTTTAATTTCTTCATTTGTGCTTTTAATTGCTAACATTTTACGAAGACTGTTAGATGTTGTCATTTCATCTGCATAAATATCTAATGCAGAAGCGATTTCTGGTGTGTATTCCATTTGATCGAAATCAATGTAGCGTTGATTTCTATTTTGTTGCGACATAATGTTCGCCGACAAATTATCAAATGGATTATATGATAATCTTTGAAATTTTTGGCCAGCGACATCTTTAAACCTACTTCCATATTTATCTAATCTTCTTCTAGAAAGATTTCGAGTAGTTTGAGAGCGATAATTGATCAGTGGACCAGAAAAAAGTCTTGTCAGCTTTTTAAATAATGGCCACGATGAATCTTTTGGGTTTCTATTTCTATTTGCCATGTTTTATCCTTTTAATAACCACAAATGTTCTTCATATTGTTTTTCAGCTTCGGTTCTTTTTTTGTCTAGGTCGCGAGCCTTTGAGCGCCCGAGCATTCCTGGTATTGTAGTATCCAAAACGGAGTTACTTTTCATTATAGCACCTAACATAGCTTTTTTGTAGGCCGAATCTCTTTGATTTTCTATAATTGCAGTGTCTCTTACCCAACAGCCTATTGCGCATGCCATAATTAAATCATCATTATACCCTCTTTGTGCTTCTGGCCGGCCATTATTCCAAATAAAAATATCTAATTCGGTTCTAAGCCTTGAAGAATAAATTGTTATGATTCTATTCCTTACGAATTCTTCAAACTTAGCCACTAGAAGAGGTCGAGTTTTAAGAGAAGTTGTAAACCCGGCAACTGTTCCACTTCTAGATTCTGCTGCTAGCTGATCAACATATTCATGAGTGGACTTGACTGAGAAATAAATATTTGGATATTCCTTCTCTATTAGTTTGTCTAAAACAGTATACCCAACAGAGTTATTTTCTACTACAACCATGCAGCCTCCATACTCATGACCTGCATTAGAAATTATTTCAGAAAACATGTCGGGAGTAACCTTTCCTTGATACTCGGCTATAATTTCCATAGTTTCTAGCTTAAATACATGAAAAACAGAGTAGTCGTTGCCGTCTCCTCTAGCGACATCTGCAGAAAGTAAATAAGTATTTTCTGGATTGTATTCTTCCCATATCCAGAAATTTCTATCGAACCCAGTTCTATGTTTTGGTGGCTTAATCTGTGAATCAATTCTTGTGATATCATCTGGATGTATTACAGTCTCACCAGAAGCATTAAAGTTACATTCTAACTCTTGGGCGATCTGTCGGCGGGACATGTTTTTTGTTTCCTTTGTGAACCAATCTTCGTCCCGCTCTGGGTGGGCGTCCCATAATAATTTAATAGGGTAAAAATTACTTTTATTGGCGGCGGCATCAATGTATGTTTTATGAAACCAATTACCAACACCATTTGGTGTCGAGAGGGCGATGCAACGACCGCCTGTTGAAAGTGTTGGGTACAGGCCAGTCCACAATTCTTCTAGCCCATCAACATGCGCGGCCTCATCAACGACCAACAACGACAGTGCTTCTGAACGACCTGCGTCTACAGAGGTCGAAGAGGCTTTAATTTGAGATCCATTGCTCAGTTCAAAAGAGTTTCTATTGTCAACTTCTACCTCTGCTATCTGAAGCCATTCAGGGAGATGTTTAAGCATGTGCTTTACTTTCTTGACAAGGTTGGATGCTGTTGTGTACTTTGTTGCCATGACAAGAACATTTTTATCGCGATGAAACAACATCATCCAAACGATATAAGCAGCTGAAATGGTTGAAATACCAAGCTGCCTTGCTTTTAAAATAACAGTAAAGCGGTGATCATTAAAAGCTTTAATTAAATCACTTTGATAGTCGTAAGTTTTAAAAGGAATTAAACCATCTATTGGGTGTGCAATCCGTGTATAATTATTAATAAAATAAACCGGGTCTTTGCCGCACTTTAAGACTTCTTTACGAATCTCCTGTTTGGTTAGTTTGTATCCCACTTTTAATCCTTGGAGCTAGTTTTTTCGACATTCTTTGGCTTTTTAGCACTATCACGACCTTGGCTTAACCAACTTTTAATTGCGCCGCGGACACGATCTTCTGTGTCGTCCTCGCTTGGCAATTCGGGTTCCGCCTTAAGGCCACCAATTGTATAAGATTGGGTAGCTTGAACCCAATTTCTTTTTCGTGACATAGATTGAGCATGGATATCTGGTGTACCATCAGGAGTTAAAGATACAGTATTCCCTGTAATGTCTTTATATTCTTTTTTAAGATATTTGATAATATCATTTAAGGTATTTTTAACATCATCTTCAAAACTATTATCATGAAAATCTTTCATTGTAATTTCAGCTTGATAAGTTAAATGCAGTCTATTTTGACTGTCGAACCTTACATGGAACCCATCCATAACTCTTGAGTCAATAATACAGTCGCCTTCTTCTCTTTTTAAGCCTACTGTGCGAGCTTTACCATCATAAGAATATCTCTCATCATGTGCTCCATCGTGCGCATTTGCTGCGGCTTGGTTAATTCCTTGAATTACATCATATACACTAGACATTATTTATTCTCCTCTAGTTGTTTAACGGCGGGCGCGCGTTCGACGTCTGAGAGGGCCTTTTCGACATGAGGTGCGCCCCTTTCTATGTTTTTTCTTTTGATGTCACCTTGTAATAGTGGTATCTCTGCCTCGGTGTACCAAGGGGACGCGCCAGAAGGTGTATATAATGCGCGTGGCTTTGCTAATTTAGTGATCTTACCCACAGCATCAACGTGAACAGGAACAGATCGGTTGACAGACGGAAACCATTTTGTAACTATCTTTTCTTCTTTCAAATATTCATCAAATACTTCTTCAATTGCGCCACGAATTTTTTCATAAAGACTTTTATCTCCAAGAAGAAGCTCTTGTGTCCCTTTAGTTTGAGGATCTTTATCTGCTCCCTTGGCGCTTTTTTCGTGTTCCTTTTTACCCTCTTCGCCCTTTCGAAGCGTAGCTAAATCTTTTGTATCAATATCTCCGTCATCATCCGTGTCCATTGTAGCTTGTTGAGTTTGAGAAAGTTTTATTTCTTCCACAGACTCATGAAGAAAATATCTTGGGTCTATTCTTCTTCTTTTTATAACTGGTCTCATTTTATATTCCTCCTAGAACACTTATAATTATCTTCTTGTTTGGTAAAACTCACTTTTTTATTAAGTCATTCTATTAACGCCAGAGCGTATTAAAATTCTTTTTAAATAGTTATCTCTTCCTGTAGTTATAATTTCATTAAATAAACCTTCGAAGTCATTATTTTCTACGTAATCATGATACCATAAATTTCTATTTTTGAATACGCCTCGTTGGCCATCTCTATAGCTTAAAAATGCTATCATTAATTTATGTTTATCTGAAATATTTTCTTGGCCTTTTGCTTTCAATCCTTTTAATACTTGTTTGTAGTTCCAATTTAAAAGTCTTGCCGCGGCAGGAATTGCTTTTGTTGGGTCAAACCTTTCATCCACCCCAGCAAATTCTGGGTTTTTTCCATATTTGCGTTGTCGTGGATTGTCGTCTGGTCCACAATTTCGAATGCAGACAATCGAGTCCTCTGAGGCGGTTAACCCTCCGCTCCGACCTGCTGCTCCCGGGACCATAAGTTGCATGATGCCGGCGGCGCCGGCATAACTAACTGCATTTGGATTGAAACTTGATTCCGCACTGGCAATTGCTTTTAACATTCTTGAAGTGAGGGGCATTGTGTCTATTGATTCTTGTTTCGCGGCTTCGTTAAATAACCTGTCATATTTAGAAATAGATTTTGGCAAGCGGAACAAGTGGATATGACTTAAAGTTTTGAGCATCCATTTAGCTTGGGGATTGTTTTTATATTTTGGTTTTTGAAGGTGTCGTATTAGCCATTCTTTATCGCTGTCCGATATCAGATCTTGAAGCTCTTGTGGGCTCTCCCAATCTAAATTGTGTAAGCCCGTGTCAGGATCGAGGATATCTTTAACGCCGAAGCCAATAGAGGGGATCTCCTTTTCCATTTCTTGGTCCGAAATTATTTGTTCTGTTGGGAGAGGAGGGCTAATTTGACCGTACAGGCTATCTCTGATTGTTTGGTACGCTTTTTTATAACCTCCGGTGTTTGGATGTATTTCGCCATGTCTGCCTTTCGCATAATCTGCTGTTTTTAATGTGGTACCAAAAACATCATAATATGATATTCCTTGTTCTTTAAGATAGGTTGCTATTTCTTCATTTCTTTTTCTTCGGCTTTCAGGATCGGCAAAATCTTCTCTAGGGGATGGGCTGCCAATAAAAGAAATATTGGGAGTAAGTTCGCGATATTTTGTTAACAATTGTTCTAGGCGAGACATCCATTTTCCTTCTGTTGACGAGCCGCCGTGTATAATGGCGTGGATATTTTGTCCTTTTAACTCTCCTCCAAGAAGATTGTTTAAAAATTTTAATTGTGTTCTTAATTCTCCGCCCTGACCTTGAGGCTTGCTAATCTTAAAAAATCTATATTCTACATTTGGATCTGATTTTTGTAAATGTGATTTTAGGGCGCGAGAATACCCAGCCATATGAGAATTGCCTGCTAAAATAACATTCTTTATCTCTTTTTCAGGCGGCATGGCCAAGTCGACTAATTGATCGATCTCCACTGATGGATAATCTTTGTCAGGGTCTAGAGATTGTAGCACTTGAGCCTCTACTTCTTGTCTTTTATGTGTTTGTTCTATCCCTTGAGAAGAAACAGCAGGCTTAGCAGGCTCAACAATATCCGTTGGCGGAGCTTCTCTTTCTTCTGGGGTCATATCCTCCCATGGCACATCGGGTTCTGGTTCTATTTGTTCGGACGATTTTGTAACCTGTTCTTTTATGGTGAATTTAAATTTCTTTTTTTTCAGCATTTGGTCGCCATCCCTTTTTCCAACGTTCTTCGCGACCATCAACCCATTGAATGTAGCACGGCCAGCAACATTCAAATTTATTTATATAAAGGTCGTCTTTTGTTTTAAAAGAATATGTTTTGCAAACTGGACATTTTCTTTTACTCTTCTTATTAATTAGATTTTTTGGTAAGAAAAAGCCGTCCTTTTCAATTCTTTCGGTTTCTTCTTTTGCGGCTTGCTGTTTTTTAGAATATTCTTTTAATTGCTCAAGGTATTGTTGTTCCTTTTCATCATCCCAATTAGATTTTGGGTTAATAATTGCTTCCTGCCCATATTTCTTTTTTATAGCTTTTTCTAGGCGGGCGATGTAATCAAAATCTTTTTCTACCATTATTCCATATTTTTAACGCCATATACGACTGCCAAAGTTAAAGCAATCCCAGCAAGAATTCCGCCAACTGCCCACCATTCTGAATAATCATTTGAATTTTCGAGAGCCAACTTGCTTAACCTGTCAATCTCCGCATCTTTTATACTAATAATAGAATTATATTTTTGATCCATTGCTTCCATGCTTATCCTAGTCGATTCTAAAATTAAATTTAATCTTGCTGCTTCTTTATTTACTGCAAAATCAATTTTTAATTTGCACTCCTCATCAGAATAATTCTTTTCTGTGAATATTTGGGCCGCGGCTAAAGGATTTAATAAAACTCCTGAAAAGGGGGCTGGTTGGTCTTTTTGTATTCCAATGGCTTTTGGCTGTGGCTCTGGTTCTGGCGTGTCCGCAAATATTGCTGCGGGGAATATCAAAGTAAAAGTTAATGCTAGTGAGATTATATATTTCATTCTTCCTCCGAGCTAAAATCCAAATTTATCGCTTATCATTTTTGCTAACGTATCAGGATCATTATAATATTTTTCAACCAATTCTTTAACATCTTTTTTCTTTTTTTCATCTAACTCTTGATTATTTTTATTAAAGTCTTCTTCCAGTTTCTTAACTGTTTCGCTATATTTTTCTAAAATTTCATCTCGTTTTTTTATTTCTTCAGCATGAGCTTTGTTGATCGCTTCAATTTGAGCTTCATAACTTTCGCTGCGGATTTCTAATACTTTTAGGGCATCATCTTTACGCCTAAAAAGAATCCATAAAATAAGAGTATAAACAATAACCGCAGGTACATACCAGTTGTGCTTTAACCATGTCCATGCTTTTTTTAAAAAAGCTTTTGTTGTTAACCATGTTAACATTTTTATTCCCCTTCTTCTGGTTCTAACCCAAATGCCTCGCCTACTTTAGTCAAATACCATCGAGTCTCCTCTGGGTCGTCGGCTTCTTCTGCTGCGCATTCTATAACGTCTAAAGCTTGTGCGATAGAAAGTCTTTTCTCTTCATCAATGTCGGGGACATCTCTTTTATCTTGCTCTTTTGTTTCTTGTATCTTTTTTCTTTTAAGCTCTTCATTAATTAATTTTCTAAGCGTATCGATTGTTATTTTCATTATTTTTTTCCTTTAAGTTCCTTCATTCAACATCTTCATGAGTTCTTCTTGGATGATAATTTGGAGAGATTCTGTCATATTTTGTTCTTCAGCTTCCCAGCGCCATATTAAATTATTATGACTTCCAGAAGAACCGGGGCCCAAATCACTCCATGGAGTTTGTGAATCAACTTGATTAAACACTTCTTCTACTTCAGGATAAACCATGTCAACAATGTGCTGGGGCACTTGCCAGCTAGTGTCTGTTGTGCGCACCAAAAAAGGCCTGTCTGGGCCATCAGTTCGCACAATAGGAGCGTGTGCAATTAAATGTTCTTGTTTGTCATCATAAATTGCTATACGACCAGCTGGATCATCTTGTGCCGTGTCAACAAATTCTGGCTCGGTCGGGCCTTCGCCCTCCAATTCTTGTTCAATTAATTGTCTAAGTTGGGATTTTGTTATGTTCATGGCTTATAATCTTTTACCCCTTTACCTCTCCAGCGAGCATTAAATCCTCTAACGTCATAATGAACAAAATACTTATACAAGCCTACGCCACCTTTTTTTATCTTGCTCTCTTTAATTAGTCTGAGTACTGCTCTATGAACTTCAACAGGGCTCATTCCTCGAATAACAATATCGGCAGCTTTTGCTTTCAGATGTTGAGATCTTCTGGCCCCATCAATTTTTCTATTATATTTAGGAGATCTATATCCAGATATAATACGAATTGGTTTATCAATGGTATCTCTTATAATTTGTAGGTTATCGACCAAATCTTTTAAGTTATCCATTAAATCATCAGGCACGTTTGAACCGTCATTACATTTAAATTCTGACTTTTTAAAGTTTTTGGAAAGCTGCTCGCTCATTATTTCCCATGTCTCCATCTAGTTGCGATATCAGCTAAGCCTTCTAGGCCAATGTATGCTAATGAAATTGCTACCCAGTTCTCAGAACTTAAAGGAACAGCGTCCATTAACATAAATCCGGTTGCAGTAAGCCAGACCATTAATTTTCTTGACATTAATTTATTAAAAGCTTTATCTAGGGCATGTCTCATAATCTCTCTCCTTTTTAATTAGTATAGACCTCTGCTTTCCCAATAGATGTAAAATGTGGAACTCCTCGTTGTCTAAAAACTACCCCTCTTGTGGCCAAAACAAAGGGGACTTGTTCTACGGGCGGGATAGACGCACATAAATAATCTTCAGGCTCACCAATTCCAGGATCCACTGTAAAGTAGTCATGACAAACATGGACGATTCCATGGCCGAAACCGCGCGGAAGATCTGGGCACGTTTCAGAGTCGGGTTGAATTGTTAAGTACGGAGTTGGGCAGTCGTTCGGCGAAATTGTTATAAATTGTCCGTCACTACAACAATATATTTTTTTCCTATAATTCTTGTGTACATTTTTTGACGTATTGACTGTGAAGTCATCTTCAATTCTTACGGCTTCAGCTTCGTGTTCGCCATAAGAATCATTTGTGTTTTCTGAGGTAAATGTAACTTTTGAAAAAGTGGCCATTTTGCGCGCTCCAATTTGTTATAAATAGTATTAAACTTCTAATACATGCGCATAATCTCCATTTTTATCAATAGTTATTTGCATATCAACACAATCTTTTAAAGAATCAAGATGTGAAATAAGAAACACTGTCTTGAAGTAGGATTTTACTAAATCTAAAATATGAATAAACCCATCCATATTTTCAGCATCTAAAGAAGTTCCTGGTTCGTCAAGAATAAAAATATTTGATTTTGGTAAGCTTGAAACTGATAGTAAAGCTAAGCGAATAGCCATTGCAGCAATTGTTTTTTCTGCTCCAGAGCCCATTTCCATTGGTCTCGGCTCGTGACTTGGATGTTTAATAAAGATTTTTAAGTGTTTCCCATCATCTTCAAAGAAAATCTCAAAGTTAACAATGTTCGCAAGAACTTTTGCAATCTCATTATTAATTACTGGAAGCTTCTTTTTAATAATGTCGTATGAAATACCATTACTGTGCATACATTGCATAAATAAATCATAAGCTGAATATTCTTCTCGTAAATCAATCAACTCTTGTTTCTGGCTTTTAAGCGAAATTAGTTTTTGTTCAATAGAGCCGTGTTCTTTATAAAGATCTAATAATTTTTCTTGGCATTCTTCTAATAGTTCTTCTTTTTTAATGGTATCGGCTTGAAAATTTTCAAAATCTCGTATTAAACTTTCTTTGCCGAGAATAGTTTCTCTATTTTCATAATATTCTTCTTGCAATTCTTCTAATTCTTCTAATTCTTTTTGAACTGTTTTATATTCTATCTCATTTTTTGCGGCTAAAGCGCTATTTGTCTTGAGGTTCGCTTCAATCTGTATTCTTTTATTTCGAACTTGCTCGTATTTATCCAGATGACTTTCGATCTTTTCTGGATTTAGTTCTGTAATTTCGTTATTAACTTTTTTTGAAGAATCTTGTAGAGAACTGCAATTTTTTTGTGTTAGAGATAATTTATCAACTGCAACATAAGCATCTCGAATAAATTTGCAATGAGAATATTCTGAGCCGCATGGCACTTCTTTTAGTAGTTCTGCTTTTTTCTCTTGATTTTGTAACTTAATTTCTTCTGTAGAAATCTCATTGAGAATTTGTTCTAGTTTTTGTCGTTTTTCTTGGACATTGTTTTGTTGGTTTTCTAGTCCTTTGAGATTAAAATCATTCAAGAAAGTATTAATTTTATTTAATTTCTCCATCCCATCGTTAATATTCCCATTTAATTCAATATTCTTTGCAATTAAGTCTACAGATTCTGTTTGTTTTGTGCTTAAGGTTTTTTCTACCTCTTTAATATCAATAACTTCGGCACCAATAGAATTAATTTTATCGTTTAATTCATCGCCAGATTCTTTAAGTTGGTTTAAAATTTGTTTTATTTTATTACATTTATTAGTATGTTTTTTTGTTTCTTTCTCGTTGGTGGAAAGCTCTTCTTCAGTGAGCGTGATATCATCATCAAACTCTTTTCCTTCTAATCTCTTTAATGCTCCTTTTAAATCAGATGCATCTTCTTTTGCCATTTTATATTTCTTTTCAAACATTTCAAGATCAAGAAATTTAGCAAGAATTTCCTTTCGCCTTGTTGAGCCTTCGCTAATAAATTGTAATGATCCAAGCTGGGAGGACATTGAAGTTAAAAGAAAATCTTCTAGTGTACCAAAGTGTTTCCTTACAATCTTATCTGTTTCATTTCTTGTTAAACCGTTAAGGCTATGAGTTTCTTCCGTGGCTTCATCATAATATTCAAAATTTAAATCAGTTTTTGCTTCTAGTGTTTCTTCACCTTTAAGTTTTTTAACATATTTTTCAGAATTTCTTTGGACAGTGTATCTTTTATTGCCTATCGAGATCTCAACTTTTCCCACACCATGGTTTTTATTTTGATTAATGATGTTAAGATTTTTCCTCTCATTTTTACTAGTAGAATTAAAAAGAGTGTAGAGCATGCTGTCAACAATACTAGACTTTCCGCTGAAATTCTTCCCAAAGATCCCCACGATTCCATTAAGCTTACTAAAGCTGACCCTATTCCCACTTCCATAATTAAATAAATTCTCCCATTCTAATGATTCTAATTTCCAATTAACATTTCTTCCTACTTCTTCTTGATCTTCGGCTGCTCTGTTATATTTAGAGTTGAGTTTTACAACGCGCTGCAATAAATCATTTTCTGGTTGAAAATCTTTTAAATATTCTTCAATTAATTCTTCTTGTAGTACTGGGTCTCTAAGATTATCAACGGCTAGTCCGTCTGCAAACTCTTCTATATTTCCTCGTTCTCCGGCGGCGCGATTTAAAAATGTGAGACTCTCAGGTTTAAACCGATGTTTTGCCACCTCGACTGCCTTTTTCATTGTACTTAAAGGTAAGTTATTGTTTGAAACTAAACGTAATCTGGCGCCTTCAGGGGCTTCAAACTTATTTGGTAGTCTTCCTTTTGGGGTTAATTCAATAGTGACGAAAGGTTTAGGATTTTTAAGCTCAACATGTTTACAAGTAAAAGAATCTTTGTTTTTAATGTCCCAAATCAAAAAACCTTTATCATTAGTCTCG
>Ga0098047_10000356_pt1 | contig 18292 bp, 22 predicted proteins | sample 12_taG_FD_92585 | JGI IMG/M metagenome (GOLD analysis project Ga0098047, IMG submission 92585) | Marine viral communities from the Subarctic Pacific Ocean - 12_ETSP_OMZ_AT15267 metaG | ecosystem: Environmental > Aquatic > Marine > Oceanic | place: Subarctic Pacific Ocean | collected 2015-01-16 | reverse complement strand
TTTTTCATGGTAACAATTCCTTTGGAAATGTGTTTGTTTCACCATTCATATCACTAACCAATTCATCAGTTCTAGCTCGTATTAGTTTTTGAAAATTATTTATATTTTCATAACCATTTTCTGTCCATGAATATGGATGTGTCAATAACTGCATTCTAAAAGGATACGTAGAATAATCAACATACATTGGATGTCCATACTTCCATTTATGATTTGAGTCTGCTAAATAATGAACATGAATCTTATCTGGTTTTGTTCCTTTGAAGTAATGAAAAAATTCTTTTGCATAACAATTTATTTTATTAGGAACTTCTACATACTTCTCCAATAATTCAGGATAACTACCACACCTATGAAATGCAAATCTGTCCACCTCAAAATCATAATAATGCTCTAGAGTTTCTATATCCTTTAAAATATAATCTACTAACTCATCATCTCCCATCGCTGGTGGATTCTGATGTAAACCTATGCTATGACCTAGACCTTTTATTTCTTTTATAGCCTCTATGTTTTTCTGTGATAAAGCGTTATAAGTATTATTTCTAAGTTGTACAGTATACGTAGACTTTACATCCAACTCTTCAGCCTCAATACGAGCCATAGTTAATGCCCTATCAACTGAAAATTCTATATCATGTCTTAACACACAAAATACTGATGGTTTGTAATCTAAGATATGTTTAAAATCATATATCGGAAAATATGATTGAACCAATTTTATTGTATTTCTATATTCTGAATAACTAAACATCACAAATAACTCCTTCTCTACCTATAAAAGTTTTATTATTGGCAGCAACATAACCCCTGTCTTCTCCAATATGTGTAATTAAATTAATTTTACCATCTGATATTTTTTTATTTATAGCATCTCTGACTGTTCTTCCTTCGTGCCCATAATCATCAAATATAAAAATTGGATTATCTAACCTTTCTGTCAACCTATCTATATCATAAGCAACCTCTTGAAACGTATGCCCAGCATCTACATGGACGATATCAACATTTGGTATTTGAAAATTTTTATCATAAACATCTATGTTAATAAATTCTACGTTGTTAACATCACTACAATTTTCTTTTGTTTTTTCAAAATTACCTTTCTCACGCTCAACCGCAATAACCTTACCAAAACATTCAGCATATATTCTTGTAGTATTTCCCTGATGGCAACCGAGTTCTAATATAGTTTTATCTTTGTAGTCTCCCCCGCCAAATATTCTCAGTATATCTTCTTTGAATTTACGAGATGTTGTATTCTTATTTTCACTTTTATTTTCTATCCTATTCAAGATAAAATTTTCATCATAATGATGTTTAACTGAATCCCAAACTTGTCTTATTATTTGAGTTCTTTGTTCTTTTGGTAAACCACTAAAACCCCAGACCTTTCCATATTTAATGAAAAATGGAGTTGTATCTTCATTAAGTTGCCAATTGTGATTAAACATATCTTTTCTATGTATATGTGTCAATTTATAAATAAATGGCAAATCTAAATTTATCTCAACATTATTCATCTGTGTGTGATAATTCAATGGAGTTTGTTCAGTTCCTTTTCCTACTATCTTGTCTTGTAGTTCAACAAAAGTATCCACATTATCATAATATAATTTTTTAAATGATTGAAAAACTTCTTTATGTTTCTCATTAAAAATGATAAGTCCTGAACTAAAATACTTCTGTTTGTCAAATTCATAACCACCAAAGAAATCATTATACCCAACTATACTTTTATATGTCCATCCTAAATTATCTGTATCTCTCCAAGCAGTAAACTTGTGATCTGTTAGTTCAAATATATTTGGTGTATCCCATTTGATTATATTCATACCATCTACTAAATAAATTTGGTCGTAATCTATTCCAGCTTCATCTAATATATCAAAACAAAAAATAGCTTTTTGCCAATTAATCCTAAACCTAGTTAAATCTTCTTCTATTGGTTTCTCCATTGGAAAAAATATTACATCATGCTTCTTACACCAATACTCCCAAGACTTTCTAGTGATATCCATCCATTCCCATCCACCATATTTTTCAGAATATTTTTCATTCTTAACACCTACCCAAAATACTACATTTTTCTTCATACCACCACCTCATTGTAATATCTAAGGACAGTTATTTCTTTTGGTTTTGGCACCCAATAATCGTAACCATTAATAATATACAAAATCAATTCCATAAAATTAACACCAGCTAAAGTTGCCATATAAGAACCCCCGCCAAATCTTGGATTTATTTCTACAAATTTAAGAATATTATCTACTGACTCTTTCATTTGTATACAAACTGGTCCTTTCAATTTCAAAAACTTACAAATATCAAAACATTGTTCTTGTATACTTTCATCTCTTACTATTTGACCTTTTGATGAAATACCCTCTTTCGTCTGTAGTCTTTTTCTCGGTACGGCTACAATTGGATTTGATTTCATATCACATAAAACATCAATAGTATATTCCATTCCAGGTAAATACTCTTGATAAATATATTCATATTTCTGTTTGTCTAAACAAGAAATATCTGAAATTGTTTTACATACTCGAACACCTCTACTGCCAGATGAATGTTTTTTTGGTTTAGCAAAAAATGGTCTACCCAAAGTACGGTAATCTAAAGATGTTTCTGGAAGGATAAAATCATCTTTACATTTATTATAAAATTTCATCTTATCAGAACAATCGATTATAGATTCATAATCAGACATGAATAACGTTACACCAAGTTCATCAAATATCTTTTTATTTTTTGAGATAGTAATTATCTCATTTGAACTTGTTGGCAATATTAAATTTATGTCTTCTTTATTAATTATATCTACTAATTCATTTATATAATTTTTATCAAATGCTTTAGGAACTACATAAAACTTATCAGATAAATAAAAACCAGCAGATAAAGGATCACAATCTACAGAAACTATTTTTTCGGTAAACTCAATATCTCTCAATGATTTTATAACACCATGACAAGCAGGACCACCAGCACTTAACAACAAGATATTCATACACTCAAACCTTCTTGTTTATACCAGTCTTCGTTATTAATAGCTCTATCGTCAATAAATAAATCATAAGTTGGTTTTCCAAGTTTTAAAGAATGGAATTTTACATTCCAACTTTCTATCTGTTTCAAAGTTAAATCAAACCAATCAGCACCAGAAGACGTTCCTCTAGATGTGAAAAGTGTAATATGATGCCCTTCATCATATTTTTTATTTATCCAATCAATAACTTCCTGATAAGGTATAGCGTCTTCATACTTACAATTAGTGGTACATATAGTACCGTCTATATCAAAACAATATCTCACAATTAATCCTTAGAATAATAGTTTAACCAACTGTCAACCATCTCATCCATCATAGTCTCAAAAGTATATTCAGGTTCCCATCCAAATGTTTTTCTGAGTTTTGTAGAATCACCACGAAGATATTTAAGTTCCTCTGCCCTCAAAAATTTTGGATTTTGTACAACAACATCTCTATAATCAATATCTAATTTACTAAATACATAATCACACATCTCTCTAACAGAATGAGTTATACCAGTAGCTACTACAAAATCATCTGGCTCTGTATGATTTAATATCATATGCATCGCTCTAACATAATCTTTCGAATGTCCCCAATCACGATAAGCATCCACATTACCCAATTCTAATTTATCCATCATACCCAATTTAATTTTAACCGCACCTTTTGCTACTTTGTTAGTTACAAAATTTGAACCTCTTCGTGGTGACTCGTGATTAAATAATATTCCACAGACAGCAAACAGATTATGAGCAAATCTATAATGCCTAACTATATTATGACCAAATACCTTAGAGCATCCATAGGGACTTGTTGGCTCCATCCTAGTAGTTTCTCTTTGATAACCATCATCATCTACTGAACGGCCAAACATCTCTGATGATGATGCTTGGTAAAATCTTGCATTGGGACAATGAAATTTATAAGCTTCTAACAAATTTAAAACGCCCAAAGCATTAGTTTGTACCGTAAATTGAGGTATATCAAAACTTATCCTAACGTGAGATTGGGCCCCTACATTATAAATCTCATCAGGCTTAACCACACTCAACATCCTTTCCAATGAACTGACATCAAGTAAATCACCATATTCTAAATTTACTCTATCCTCTAAATGATAAATTCTACTCCGTTGATGTTCGGTAACAGAATTTCTACGAACAATGCCATACACCTCATAATCTTTTTCTAATAATAACTCTGCAAGATAACTACCATCTTGTCCTGTTATTCCACTTATAAACACTTTTCTTTTAGCCATTTAAATACCTTTATCTTTTATTCCACAACAATATGTGAAGATTCTTTTAAATTTTCTATAAAATTTACAATTTTTTTTGCTACATACTTTGGTTTTAAACATTCATCAGAATTTACTATATCTGATATCATTTTTGTATATGTTTTTTTAGGGCTAACCATACCTAAAATTAAATTACTATCCTCAAACAACTCTGATGAGCTTTGGTATAAACTATACAACCCAGCTTTTGATGATGCATATAATATATAATTTGACCTAGGACCTTTATACGAACTAGAACCTAAAAATATAAACTTAACTTTTTTCTCTGGTAAATTATCCTTATAATAATTTATTATTTCCCAATTAGAACGAATGTTCACGTCAAATACACTCTTAAAATCTATAGAATTATCACCAAATACTCCAGATGCATTTATAATGATATCTGGTTTATGGCTATCTAATACACTAATTAGTTTTTTATAGTCATCTCCCATCAAAAAATTAATATCATCTTTGTATATTGAAAGAATTTTATAATCTTTATCCTGTTCTGAATAACACGATTCTATTTCCGAACCTATTCCTCCAGACGCACCAAATATTATAACCTTTTGTGTCATTAAATTATACCTTCTAACTTTTCTTTAGGTACTATACAATCTACTCTAAATGTATCTGATTCATAATCCATTCCACCCCTAACACCTTCGCTGAATACAATGAATTGGTTTCCATCTTCTCTAATTACAAGAGCATGAATTTCATTTGGTAACGTAGATACTATATCACCTACTTCTGCCACTACCATTTCAGCAGGCTCATCTGAATCGACTGGTTTATACCAATATTCTAAGGATCCTTTTGTCATTAACATATGTTGAGTACTTTGTTTATGATAATGATTACCTCGAAGTTGATTAGGTTCTGTGTCCACAACAGCTACATGTTCTATGTTATCATTATAAAAAACATCAACAATAGAACCTCTACTATCCACATGTAATTCTAATGGCTCTTCAACATTTATCCAAATATTTCTTATCTTCATTAATTCCCTATTCTGGTAATGATAAAAATTCTATCTTATTATTTATCTTTTTCAAATTTTCTTTTATTATATCAGATATATTCCAAGATAAAATTAAAGCATATACCTTATCATACTTAGCAAATATTTCATCACCAACAATTGGTATTCTTGTCAATGGTGTATATTTACCTTGTTTATGTTCAGATGCATCAGTTACATAATCTAACACCGTACTATCTAAATTATAAAAATTCAAAAACGTATTACCTTTAGCAGCTGCTCCAACTCCTACAATTGGATAACCTTCTGATTTTATCCTATATATTTCTCTCATAAATTTATTTCTTTTTTCATATAATTCTGTCATAAATTCAGTATAAGTACTTTCTTCAAATAAACCAAATTCTTCTTCTTCCTTTATCATCTGACCTATATGATTTTGTAATGTCACATTTTCTTTTTGTTTCGAAAACACTCGTATAGAACCACCATGATAATTAACTACTTCTACATCTGTAACTTCTAAACCTACTTTTCGTAACAATTCATAAGAAGATTTGATTGTAAAATATGTTACATGCTCATGGTATATCTGGTCAAACTTTTTATCTCTTATCGTATGATACCAATATGGCAATTCATATACAAATACACCATTTGGTTTAAGTAAACTTACAACACCTTGGGCAAAATTCAAAGGATTATTTGCATGATTAAAAACATTATTTGCAACTATTAAATCAACCTCTCCAAAGTCATCTCTAATTTCCTCAGCAGTCTCTTTATTAAATAATTTAATATATGTCTCTATACCCTTAGAGGTAGCAATCTCAGCCATGTAACGTGACGGGTCAACACCAACTATATCAAGACCACGCCCCATAAACTTATGAGTTAAAAATCCATCATTAGATCCAATCTCGACAGCTTTACGACCATAAATATCCTTATTTGGGAATACCTTTGAGGTAACCTCTTCGGCGTAATCTGTCCAATGTTTCCTTGAGAATTTAGAATTAGATGACGTATAAGAATAGTTATATAAATTATATCTTTCATCAGCTTTGGTATCTATCCCTAATCTTATTTCCCCATCATCTTTATTTAAAAAACATTGTAATAGATAAACTGGTTCAGACGTTCCAAGTTGTTCTTTACTTATGAATGTATCTGCAAATGGATGCATACCTAAATCTATTATCTTACTCATTAATGTTCTCCTTATCGGCATCAACTCCATAATAAGGTCCAGTTTTAAATTCATAAAAAACAGTATCTTCTTCTAGTACTTCAAGTGAATGTCCACCTCTAAATAAAACTATTACATCACCCTTTCTAATTTCAGTTTCATATAAAAAAGAATCATCCAAATCATAAAATTTTCCACTTATACACCCATTAAACACAATCCATGCTTCTTGTGTTATATCAGTTTTTCTTTCAATAGGTATATGTTTATGAGGCTTCATTTTAGTGCCATTCTTTATTTTTCTTCCAGATATTTGTAAAAACTCTTCATCAGGACATATATCAGTTCTATACTCTGATATATCTTCATACCTCAACAAAGATAATATTAATTTATTTGGCTCTACTTTTGAATATATTTGTTTCATATTTTAATTTTCCTAATCAATAAAAGTTTTGCTCACTAATATTTTAAAATCATAGAAATACAAATTCTAATATACAATAACTAGTATCATGTCCTGATTGAAATCCTACGATTTTCATTTATACTCCTATTGCCATTTCTTTAAATATTTTCTTCACTTCTTGTTGGTCTTCAAGAAACATATCTACCGTTCCATAATAAGCTTCTTTATACCACTCCGACTGAAACTTTCGGTTCTTTATTAAATGTGAAATTCGTATTGGCGGTGGCACAAAACTTAATATTCTAAAATCATCTTGAATACTTTTCTTTGAACCTTCTACTTCCCAATCCCAAAAATCTTTAAAGTCTTTTAAATATAATAAAAAATATTCACGATTCCAAGCAGACCAAGTTCCTGATAACTTATACATAGCATCATGATTATTTTCAATAAGACTCACTTCATCTGATATTCGAGATACTTCCGTATGAGGTCTTCTAACATTATCAGATGTTAACCCAACTCGTCCTATTATTTTATTTGTTTTCAATAACTCTTCTGTATAATCTATCACTTCTACATCAATTGGTCTTGTTACAGGCATATCATCTGAACAAAAAATAAAATGAGATTCATCTAACTTTAAAAAATATTCATAAATTTGTTTCATTTGATATTTTATTCCCAAATCTTCACCCATAGAATCAAACTTAACAAAATCTGATTTATACTCTGGTTCTTTATAACCCAAGACAATTATATCAGCTAATGGCCAATATTTTTTCATAAAATAATCATGCATTTCTACTGTCTCATTAACTTGTTTATCGGATGTTACACTATATATTTTCATTACTAAAAACTTTAACATCTTTTAAGACATTATGATATCCCCTTGTTTTCCTACCTACATAAGGATCAAAGACACTACCCACATCCATATAGGTATTATTTTTATTACACTTCCACAAGTCATCTATAAAAACATTTGTAGCCATCCCAGCAGAAAATAAAAATGTTTTATGTATTGTATCATCGAGTGTTTGTTTAATCCTATCTAATGTATTTTCATAATCATACCAAACATTCAAATAAGGAATTTCTATAAATTCATTTATAAAAGGTAATGACCTAAAAGATTCGTTTCCTACATATACCACATGAATTGGCTCTAATAATTCAAATATATATTCCAAACCTTGTAGCCCACTCATACCATGTAAAATATCAGAATTAACCCATTCTTGATGATATTCTTTTTTCATAACATCATGTATTGGCACACCTTCTACAGTTGTAAATGGTGTATTCATATAACCCATATAATAATCTTGTTCAACCGAAACAATTTCCTTTAAACGTTTTCCCAAATCTTGATAATATATATTTCCATCTATATTAGCCTTACCTTCTTTTTGTAAATCATGTAACGTATCTACCATATGGAACTTCTCATTGATAGAAACACCTGAAACATGATCTGATAACAGTTCTGTCATTCCTGTTTCATCTTCCTCATCAAAGGCAGGATGGTCATGAGTTAAAGTTGTCCACTCACCATCTCCCCACCTAGAAAATGCAAAAGACACTTCGTCTCTTAATTTTTCACACAATTCATATAAAAATTCGTGATCTTTTTCTGTCCATTCCCAATTAATCATTTATAACTCCCAACATTCCTCTATGTGTTTTTGTATAGCATTAAAACTATTAAGTTCATTTACCTTTTCCCAAGCATGTTTAATAACTTCAAATCTTTTTTCTGGATTATTTATATATTCAACTATCTTCTTTTCAAGTATATCTTCATCGATAGTCGCAGTTTCAGGATAGTAAATATGATGATGTTCATTTAAACCACCTATATTAATCGAACCTACCATAGCAACTTGTACAACTTGTGTACCTGGATGTATTGTAGTAGGATCTAAATTAAAATGATAAAGATGTGGACTCCATAATTCTATAAATTCTTTATGACCAAGATGAGCAAAGTCTTGTCCCCCACTTAATGGTTTAGTTTTAACTGGTAAATTATATTTACTCCCTATATATTCTGCAAATTCATATGTTCTACCTCTCCTATGTAATGGATTTGGTATATAAGCATAAATTCCATTAATCTTCTCATCCGAATAAAAATTCTCATAATAATAATCTATATTCTGTGGTTGTTTGAAAAATTTAATTTTCATTCCTGTATGTTCTTCAATAGGACCAAAAACTTTCATAGTCTCTTCGTTTTTAGGGCTCTCTGAATGTAAGTCATCACATGATTTTAAAAACTTCAACCTATTCTGAACTCGTTCTGGTTTGACATTAACTTCTTTTAAAGAACCTATAATCTTAGCATTTGGGTATCTTTTTCTCAATCTCTCTACACTATAAGAATCCCAAGTAGAGTCATCTAAACCTTGTCTTTCACAAGCATAAAATATCAAATCCACATCTAAATCTGGGAAATCTAAACCCCTATCAACCCAATCATTTAATGCTAAAAAACTGCTACCCTTCCCAAACCATTGATAATTATGAATCACAGGAAAACATTTTGATGACATAGAATGATGAAAAGTAAAAGGCTTATCTGTCCAATAACTATAAGCTTCATCACCCTTTACATAATAAGAATCGATGTTTATTGCTGAATCCCAAAATACTGCTACTTTAACCATGTCTTAAATAGCACCCACTTTTTCGAATATGCCATTTTCATACATCCAATCTTCTATCATATTATATTTTTCAGTAACTATTTTAAAATTCTCTTTAATATATGGTAACATAGATTGATATAATTTTGAACTAATTTCTTTTAAAATGTCTTCCACTTCTGAAACTTCTTTGAATATTATCATACCTCTTGTATCGAAATAATCACCAATACACTCTGGACCATAATAAATCGGTATAGTACCAACCATAAGTGGATTTATTATCTTTTCGGAAAAATGATAATCTCTTGCTTGATTTTCCATAGCAAAATTAAACATATAATCTATTAAACCTGTCTGAATTAATTCTATGGGTTTATAACCATTACCCATAACATCAATCTTATCACCATATTTTTTAATAATTTCATGTCTTTTCCAATGATCAGTATCATCTCTATTTTTGTCTGAAGTTATGATTGAAACTAATTTTGTTTTTTCATGTTCTATTTTTCTAGAAGTTTGTTCAATCCAATTTCCACATAAAGGATAAAATAGAAATTTTTCTCCAATATCTAATAATAACTTTTCATTTGTCAATATATAATCATACTGATGATGATTTTGTGCAACCCAATTATAGATAAATGGTTGTTTACAATAAGGTTCTGATAACCATGCTACTCTTACTCGATGATTAGGTTGTGGTTTTAAAATATCATCATCTGTATAAAAAACCACATCTTCCTCTTCAGACACATCTCTATCCCATATAATATATTTAGAATATGATGTTGGTATTGCTGGATTACTACTGTATTGGCAATGTTTAAACCCACCATCCACCAACTTCAATGGCATTAAAGAACCCCTTTCTGGATAAAATTCCATTATACCGTCACGACACCATGCTTTTGTACAACCAATGTAGCACATTTTTGAGCAAATTTTATTGATTTTTTTATATCATTACTTTTCACATAGTTGACAGCTAAAGATGCTAGAAAAGTATCACCAGCCCCACTTACATCTTTTACTGTAACTTCTTCTACTGGAAAAACTTCGTCATTATAAATACAACCATTTTTTCCTTGTGTAATTATTAACTTCTCCTTTGAAATATTATCTATTGTTTCAAAACTATTTTTATATTCTAAATCATTTATTTTTACATAAGTTGCAGAATTTAACCACTTACCTAATTTCTTTTTGGTATCTACAAATACATTATCATTATTCTCACAGATAAATTCAATATCTTCTTCTTCTAAAAATCCTTTACAATAATCTGATATAATAATAGCATCTACATCAACTGTTCCTGTCATTGTTATATGACACTTATTATCTTGAATAGAAGATAATGTATCATCATCTATTCTATCACAATAATCATGTTCATCAACTCTCAATATCAACTGATTAGATTTATCTTCAACATAACGAACTTTTCTAATACTATTTTTATTAGTTATTGTATATATCACCGATTCCAAAGCCTCTACATTGTTAGCTACGTTCCTAGCCATACCATCATTCTCAGTTTTTCTCAATGGATTAAAAACAGGAACAGGTGCTTCAGGACTTAACCTAGTTACATCCCCATAAACAAATACATCTATACAACTATCTCCTACTATTAATATTTTCATTTTTGACTATCTCCTGGTAATATTCTATATGAATCTGAATCTTCATGATGAGTTGATATCTCAAATATCCTGCCATTTGAAATCGCTTCTAACTGATGTGGTTGACCAGGATATTGTCTTACAACATCACCCTCTTCTAAATCTATTGTTTGTATACGAGCTTGTTCTGTATCTATAAAACTATAACGAAACTCACCATACTCTACCCACCAAGTTTCATCTTTATTCATATGATAATGCATAGAAAACTTACACCCTTGTTTAAAGATAAGAATCTTACCACAATATTTTTCATTGTTTTCTATAATGATTTCTTCTCCCCAACCTTTGGGGATGTGGCACGTCTCTTCTACAAAAGCACTCTTTTTTATATAACCATGTTGTATCATCTACCAACTCACTTTCCAATCATCAAATTCTTCGGCTATACAATCTACTTTATAATCTTTTCTTCCACCAAATCGTTCTTGTATTTTATTTTTTGCCGTGTTTCTAATCCCATTTAATCCATGAGTTAATTGTAAATTCTCCCCAGCGTTTATTCCTTTTCTAGCATCAGACTCATTATGCCATATATGCAAATTCATCTGTGCAGTAACTATAACAGCTCGTATCAATTCACTATCCAATCCTTCTAACTCTAAGTCATGCATTATATCTTTTATCTCTTCAGCATATTCTTCTTTATGTTCTGGTATAAAAACTTCCTTTAACTGAACGATAGAAAGTCTATCTATTAAATCAGATACAGTTGGTAAATATTTTCTTTTCATATTACTCATCTCTTTTTGATAATATAGGATTTTTAATTGGCCAGTTTATATTAGCTACAGGATCATTCCATTTAAGTGTAAACTGGTCTTCTACATCTGGATAACCACCATCGTATGCCCATTTGTAATGTAAAATCATATGGTCACTCAATACACAAAAACCATTAACAAAATTCGGAGGAACTAATACCATTTTTTTGTTATGTTGAGATAGAATAATCCAATCCCATTGTAGATATGTCGGTGATTCTTGTCTATAATCAACTACAACATAATATATTTCACCATATAAACAAGTTGCTAATTTCCAAGATTTAGTATCACCATGCATACCTCTAATCACATTCTTTCGAGAAGTAGAAACCTTATCATGATTAAACTCTATATCATAATCCCACTCATCTTTTTTCCAAGTAGTCCATATCTCACCACGATAATCTTCAAACGAAGTTGGTTGAATTATCTGAACTACATCTCCAAATACTCCTTTGTTCATAAAACCTCTCTCCAATAATTTAATAAGTCATCACAAATATGGGTTAAATCTTTTTCTGGTTTCCAACCAAAATGTTTTTTAAACTTCTCACTACTTGGTATCTGTAAAGTTATATCAGTTGGCCTCACTCTTTCTGGGTCTAACAACTTTTCTAAAGAATCTGATTTTGTTGATTTAGATATTAACATATCTAAAGCGTTACCAACTGTACAAGTATAATCTCCACCTATGTTGTAAACCTCACCATACCTATCACTTTCAGAACACAACCAATATGCCCTTATAGCATCTTCAATATGACTATAAGTTCTTATAGAATCTAAATTACCATGTCTAACATATCCATCTCCTTTCCCTTTTTCATTCTGAACTATTTGATATGCAAACCAAGATAATGCAAATTGTTTACCTCTGCGAGAACCCTCATGACTAAACATACGAGTTATGATTATTTTCATATCATAAGCATTATAATAATACTGAGACATCAAATCATGGCCGACTTTTGATATTGAATATGGATTCGCTGCTCTGATTGGATTGTCCTCTGTAATTGGGATTTCGTCCTCTTTTGGATTACCATAAACCTCTGATGAAGAGATACTGACTATTACAGGATTGTAATCAGATTCTTTTATAGACTCTAACAAATGAGTTGTACCAATTATATTAGTTTGTAATGTTATAATTGGTATTTTAAAACTAACTTCTGGAAAACTCTGAGCTGCAAAATGAAATACCTTATCTGGTTTAGATATCTCAACTGCTCTCTTTACTGACATACCATCTAGTAAATCACAATCAACAAACTCAAATCTATCATCATTAATGTGGTCTACATTTTTAGTATCTTCCATCCATCTTTTTGTAGCATATATTTTTACATCAGTTTCATTGTCTAATATATAATCAATCATATGACTACCAACGAAACCCGTACCTCCTGTTATTAATATATTCATAATGTATTTAACTCTCCACATAAATTAACAATTTGTTCCACAGTTAATTCTGGATGATTTCCTATGTATAAACCAAAATTATGTATATGGTCAACATTACTCAAATCATGAGAAACAACTTGATAGGGCTCTAAGTATGGTTGTCTTGCCTGATTACCACCACCTGCTGTACCAACTCGATATTCCACCCCCTCATCAGTCAATAATTTACAACAATTTTCAAACAATTCCAAATCTTTTTCTTGTAAAATTAATGGTAATGCAAAATTACTATTTCCATTTTGGTCAAAATTAACTCTAAATTTAGTTGGAGTTAAACTATTTAACCAAACCTTAAAATTCTTTGACCTCTGTTCACAATTAAAATCTAATCTCTCCAATTGTTCTAAACCCAATACCGCATTAATTTCTTGATTTCTAAAATTATAACCAGGTACGCTAAAAGTAAATAGTGGATTTAAATCTGGATACTTATCTGCATATGTATCCATTAATGATGGTGAAGCTTCTCTAGTCATACCATGTGACCTAAAAAGTTTAGCATAATCACATATAGTACTATTATTAGTACAAACTATCCCACCCTCAATAGTGGTAATATGATGTCCAAAATAAAAAGAAAAATTAGACACATCACCAAAAGTACCAACCTTAATTCCATTATGTGTGGCGCCATGAGACTCACAACAATCTTCCATCAGAAATAAATCATTATCTTTACAAAACTTAACCATTTCATCAGAAATAGCATTAAATCCTAGAACATGAACTAAACACACACCAACTGTTTTTTCAGTTACAGCAGCTTTTATATTATCAAGGGTGATAGACATGTTCTCCATACTAACATCAACAAATACAGGAGTAAATCCCAAATTAACTAAAGGAGCTACATCTGAAACCCATCCCAGGGGAGATACGATAACCTCTCCCAATCCATGTGTCTCTTTCATTATAGATGTCATTATATAGTTTGCTGAAGCACCTGAATTTACAAATACAGAATACTCGCAACCTACATATTCAGACCAAGCCTTTTCAAACTCTTTAACTTTAACACCGTTAGTGAACCTCTGATTAGGTACATTAATAAAATCAGTTAATGCTTTTTTATCACTATCGGTAATACTATCATTTATTAGTTGCCAAGTAAATCCCATAATGTTATTCCTTATTATTTACAAACTCTACTATTTTAGCAGATATAGAATCAACAGACAATCCATTATTATCTAAATGATAATCTCTATCACCATTCTCAAAAATATATCTTTCTGGCAAACCTATCCTCAAAACTGGCTTCTGAACTTTACTATCAGATAACCCTTCTAAGATTATCGAACCAAATCCACCAGATAAAGTTTGTTCCTCAACTGATATGATATGAGTGTATCTATCAAAAGTTTTTTCAGTTATCGGATTAGGTTTACATTTATAGAAATTATATAAACAACATTCATACGATATACTTTGAAGTTTTTCCCAAACATCTAAAGACCTACCTAACATATATCCATTAGAAACTATTGCTATTTTAGGTCTGTTTAATCTACTTGGATTATTATATAAACCTGGTTTAATTAATTCTATACCATTTTTCCCAACACCAGCGTGTCCACTATCAAATCTAAGGTCATACTTCCGTTCTAAACGAATATATTTTAATGTAGACTCTCTGTAAGAACTTTTAACTAATTGTTTAGTCATTGATTGATTATGTGGTATATAAATTTCTATACCCAACAATGACCTCATATAAGCAATATCTTCAGTAGGACTATGAGCAGGACCAGCTGGAGCATAACCCAATCCAACTCCACAACCCAAAATAGTAATAGGATTCTCACCCATACAACAAGAATATCTAATCTGTTCAAAACATCTAGCAACCCAACAAGCCATAAAATAAACATACACTTTTTTACCTTGTGCTGATAACCCTGCAGCAAAATTTATTGTATGTTGTTCTGAAATTCCTGTGGCAAAGAACTGGTCTGGTAACTCTTTTCTCCATACATCTAAAGAAGAAGCACCCATGTCAACACTAACCATGATGACATCTTTATCTTTTTTAGCTATCTCAAATAATTCTGAAATAAACGTATCTCTTTGTGTCATGATAACTCCTCTAATCCTATTTTTAAATCTTCTTCTTCCTTTGGTATTATAGTATGATATCTCCAAATACCTTCCATATAACTAACACCCTTACCCTTAACTGTATTTGCTATTGTAACTTCTGGTCTTTCATTTGTTGTTGAGAATACATCTCTCATCTCATCAAAATTATGACCATCAACAACATTGACATCAAAACCAAAACCCCTAAATTTATCTTCAAGTGGTTCTATTTTCATCAGCTCTTCTGTTTTACCAAGAATACCCATTTCATTTCTGTCTACAATCAATCTCATATTATTCATATTATGATGAGATATAAACATTAAAGTCTCCCAAACAGAACCTTCATATAATTCAGCGTCTCCCAACATCACATAAACATTCTTATTACTTTTATATGCTAATCCCGTAGCATAACCTATATTGTTTCCCAAAGAACCACCTACGTGATAACAACCAGGAATAGTAGAATCAGAATGTAATCTTAAGATTCCCTCCGGAGTACAATATTTTTTTAATTCATCTTTTGAAAAATATCCCAAATCAGATAGTATTGGATAAACTGCTGGAGAGCCATGAGCTTTACTAAATATCATTATATCTTCTTCATGATTAAAAATAGTTTCTTTATCACAATACAATGAAACTAATATATCAACGTTAGATAAACAACTTGCTAAATGACCTATACCACTTTTTGTTTTAAAATTAAAAATTCTTTTTCTAACCGATTTGGCTATTGTTTTTAATTCTTTATTTTCCATATTAATCTCCTAATATCTTTCTCTTCAATTTTACCTTTGTATTGTTGATTATATTATCAACCGCAATATCACCATAAGTTTTTTTAACCTTGTCCAAAAACTTTTTATCAGTATGATAAGTTAAATAAGCCTCATCTCTAAATTTTAATATTTCTTCTGGTGTTAAACTATCTGTAGGTAACGGTTTTGTAGTATAAGCATGAAAAGAATATCCAGCATAATCTTCAGGCAAATCGATACCATCATCAACAGCATTCTTATATAACTGACTACCTGGTAAAGGCATAGCAGCATAAGCATTCCAAGCTATTGTATTTAATTCTAAACTCAAATCCAAAGTCTTTTGCATTGTCTCATATGTATCTCCAGGTAAACCAAACATATAATTTGCTATTATTTCAATATCAGCATCATGTATTTGGTTTACCACTTCTACGATGTTTACATCTTGAAACTTACCCTTTGAAACTTCAAGTCTAATATTTCTATCAGCACTTTCAATTCCAAGACACAACCATTTAATACCAGCTTTTCTTAATAGTTTCAATACACCAGGTCTTCTAATTGTATCAACCCTTGAGTAAGCCCACATTCTTAACTTATCCGCATATGGTCTTTCTGATAACATCTCTGATATTGGTACATAATATTTAGGGTTCAATAAAAACATTTCATCTGCAATTCTGATAGTTTCCACTCCCATCTCATTAAGTTTATCAAATTCCTTTATGATAAACTCAGGTGACCAAAATCTCATTTTATTATAATTACCAGCAACACCTATCTCATCCAAATCATCTCTGTTAAGTATGTTAATCATACAAAACTCGCATTGAAATACACAACCTAAAGAAGTATAAAGAGCAGCATACGGACTTCTCTTATCATGGTCATACTCTCCATGCCACATAGGTGAACGATATAAATCAAAAGGTTTTTCTTTATATGGTAATAAATCCCAAGCATAACCCGGCAAATCCAAATCCATCCGTTCATTAGGAACTATCTTTTCTGGTTTAGTGAGATAAGGTTTACCATCCTTAATAAATCCAATACCGTCTATAAATTCCAATAAGAATTTATCAGTTAAATCATCTATCTTTAATAACTCCCACAGGGAATACACACCTTCATTAGTAAAAATAATATCTATACTTGGTTCTTCATATAAAACTTTATAAGGTAGAGCCTGAACGTGAGATCCAACAAAAGATATTGGTATATTTACACCCTTCTCTTTTAATAGATTAGCTAGTTTTACTGCACCACTCATTTGAGTAGTACCTGAATTTACATTTTCACCATATACGCAAATGGTAATCAATCTTGGATTAAGACTTTTAACACGTTCTACTGCTTCTTCACGTGATATTTGTTCTGCTAAAATATCTAATATTCCAACTTCATAGTTTTGGGAACGACATGATTGTGCTAACAATAGAGCCCAATAGGGAGTTCCTATACCTGAATAATCAGTTGATAAGCCTTGATAAACATCCTTAGCACTTCCAGGATTTATAAATAAAACATCCATTTAAATAATTCCTTTGATATAATCCTTTATATCTAAAGTTGGAATCCAACCAAGTTCTACTTTTGCTTTAGTAAAATCTGCCAAAGTAAATGGATATTCACCACTTCTAGCTGAAATATATTCTTTAGGATAATCTTTACCAAACATATCTGCTATTTCATTTATAGAAAAGTTTTTACCTCTACCTAATTCATAAGCTTGTCCAGACGCAACTGAATCAACACCATCTAAAAGAGTATGTCCACAACGAACTAACCCATCAACTATATCATCTATATGTGTAAAATCTCTTTTTTGTTCTCCATCATTTGTTATAGTTAATGGTTTACCTTCCCTATATTGTTTTTCAAAAATACCAATAACAGTACAATACTCCCCATCTTCTAATTGATATTCACCATATACATTATAAAATC
>Ga0098047_10000354_pt1 | contig 18335 bp, 14 predicted proteins | sample 12_taG_FD_92585 | JGI IMG/M metagenome (GOLD analysis project Ga0098047, IMG submission 92585) | Marine viral communities from the Subarctic Pacific Ocean - 12_ETSP_OMZ_AT15267 metaG | ecosystem: Environmental > Aquatic > Marine > Oceanic | place: Subarctic Pacific Ocean | collected 2015-01-16 | reverse complement strand
GACAGGCATACAGTGGCAAGCCGCTTCTGGTGGTTCAGCAGTAAGCTCTGTTTCAGCTGGTGCAGCAGGAACATCTACTGGAACACCATTAACTATTAGTCCTACTACAGGGGCTGTAAGTGTTGTTTCAAATGCATATGCTGGTGGATCTAATGTAGGTCATGTACCTGCAGGAGGAGCGGCTGGTCAGTATCTTGATGGAGCTTCAGGAGCTTGGACCGCACTACCTTCTGGTGGCGGTACAATGAGTAGCTTTGATATTCGAGACGGAGCAGCAAACACTGAAACAATTAGTGACGGAAACACAATAAGTTTCTTGGTTGGTACTCCAGTGTTTAGCGCAGGCACTGGTATGACAGCCACTGTATCAGCTACAGACACAGTCACTTTTGTAAACACTGGTATTACAAATATAACAGGTTCAGCCGATATATCAGTTACTATTGGTGCTGATGGACAAGCTGCCTTAAGTTTTATTGGTGGAGGCGGAAGCATGAGTAGTTGGAATATAGGAGACAACTCAAGCACATCCGCTGTCAATAATGGCGATACCGTAAACATAATAGGCGGAACTAATATATCGTCTACTTTAGTTGGTAATAATATAACGCTTGATTCTACTGGCGTAAGTCAAATAGACATTGCACCAACTGTACCAAACACACTTCCTAACGGGGGTATTAGCGTTACTAATGGGCCAGGCGGTCCGTCTACTATAACTTTATACACTTATGATGGAGGAGCAAATATAGGTCTTGTTCCATCTGGAGGTACAGCAAGTACTGTTCTTGCTGGAGATGGCAGTTGGGTATCCAACGCTGCGGGTATGGCATCATTTGGTATAGCAGGCGATTCAGGTACGGATACTGTAGACACAACAGATAACACGCTTAGCATATTAGGAACAGCTCCTATTAGTACTGATGTCACAGCAACAAACAATGTTACTATATCTCATGATACATCAGGAGTTGCAGCTAACTCTTACGCTTATCCAAGCTCAGTAACAGTTACAGCAGAAGGACATGTTAGTGCTATTACTGCAGGATCAGCTCCAGGAACAATGAGCTCATGGAGGCTTGGAGCGACAAGTCCTGCTGCATCTTTCGCTGGTATAAATGATGGAGATTATGTTTTATTTGCGGAAGGAGCAGGTATAACAACTGTAAGATCAGGCACTGGCTCATTAGCAGATCCCGACCAAATATTAATAACCAATACTGGTGTTCTTGATATTACTGGAGGTGTTGGTATAAGCGCTTCTGCATCAACAGGAAGTGTAACAATCACTAATGATGGAGTATTAGATGTTTCCACCACAGATGGAACATTCATAGATATGTCTCCTACCTCCTCTACTTCAGGAAGCGTTACGGTAACAGCTGACTTGTCAGCTACTGGAACTACAGACGCTACTACATTCTTAAGAGGGGATAATACATGGGCTGTACCGACACTGGCAGGAAATCAGGTGAATACCTTAACAGCAGGAGCTAACTTAGAAATCACTACTGGAACTGATCAAGGCGCTGGTAATTATACTGGAGATGTAACAATAGCTTACACTGGACCAACTGGATCAATGAGTGATTTTATTGTTGCTTCTGACGGATCAGGAGTTTCTCAGTTTGGTATCAATGATGGGAACACTCTTAACCTTAATAACGGAGCTGGAATTGATGTTGTTTTAAGTAATATAGCTGGAACTAAAGCAGCAACCATTACAAACACTGGTGTTACTTCCTTAACATCTACTGGTAATGGATTAAATTTAAGTGCCAACACTGGAGCAATTACTATAGAAAACACTGGAGTTACAAGCCTTGTTGGAGGAACAGATATAACTGTCACTCAAGATGGTACGGACGCTGGAAAGTTTACAATTGATTACACAGGATCTGGGACAGGGTTGGCATCATGGAATTTAGCTGCAGATGTAAACTCGGCAACTATAGACCCAACAAATAACGATCTTGAAATAATTGGAGGAACAGGAATAAGCACCGCTATTTCACAGGTGGGAGGGGTGTATTATCTCACTATAAACCTTAATAGCTTTCCAATATCAGGAACGCAGAATTTTATAGCTAAGTTTGATAATCCAGCAGGAACATCTGTTGGTGATAGTAGAATTGTAGATAATGGAAATCAAGGTAGATCTATAGGATTTGAAAATACAATTGACACTATTGGCTATGCAATTTCAGCAGGCGCAGGATTGAACGGATTTAAGCTTAACGCAGGGGCTGGATATACATCAACACCATCTTTTGGTGTTAACACTTTAGACAATACATTAAATCAAAATGCCTTTGGAAGATATAACATTGTAGTTACTTCAGATGGATTAAAAGATGCAGACCCAACTGGCGCTGCAGGAGATTTTGAGTCTAATACAGTTGTAGGAGCCCGAATAGGTAATACAATGATTGATGAAAGTGCTACTGTTCTTGTAGGATTTGGTGTCGGAGAAAATTCTAATAACGGATTGACGTCAGGAGATGTTATTATCGGAGCTTTAGCTGCTCAAAACTTAAACTCAGCAGGAGGAGAAGCGAGCGTTATTATAGGTTATCAAGCAGGTAAAAATTCTGGGTCTGGACAAAAAAGCGCTACAGTTCTAATCGGCTCTCATGCAGGTTATTCAGGAGGAAATCAATCCGCTACTGTTATTGGTACTAATGCAGCAAGATACAATACTAACCACTTAGGATCTGTTATTATTGGTGAGGAAGCAGCTTCAGACGCTGGATATACAACTCAAGTTCAGAGCTCTGTTCTTATAGGTTTTGATGTGCAAAATGGAACGAGCGGAAATCAGCATTCAAACTCAATTGTTATAGGAGCTAATTCTTATACAAATTACGAGGGATCTATAGTTATAGGTAAAGGGGCTGCTAATACCTATGGACCCAACACGATACACATTGGTTCAGCAGCCATCCCATCTGGAAATGTTGTAACATCATCAGTATCGCAAGGAAAGTACTGGGAGGTATTTATAAATGGAGTACCTGAAAGAATATTATTAGCATAAAAAATGGAAATTAAATTAACTGAAGAAGTAATTAATAAAATCAATAAACTACTACAAACACTACCCATAAGTCACTTAGACACTGTAAAGGAAATTACAGAAATTATGAATAGCTGTATAGTTGTTGATGAAAAATAAAATCAAATGGATATTAGAAAAATATCAATTGGCGCTGACTACAAAGATAGCGCTATGCACTACATAGTTGGGCAAGATGTTCTTGGTGGAAACTACAAGATACATCTTATTCAAGCAAAGGAGACATCATATAAGATTTGGATTGTAAGAGATGACGCTGTATATTTGTGGAAAGAGTTTTTGTTTACTCTTCCAATTTCAGTTGAATTTAATATTAATTTTTAATGAGGTCACCATATCAGTTTATCGTTAGACCCATGAAGGGGAAGCGATATGATAACACTAAAGACATAGGAGATGTGGAGTTTATTATTAGTTCTTCACAGGAAGACCACACTGTATCTAATAGATTTGCAGAGGTTGTTTCTACTCCATTAGCTTATAAGGGTCCTATTAAAAAAGGGGACACTCTACTTGTTCACCACAATGTGTTCAAGTTTTTTTACAATATGTATGGAATACAAAAGAGCGGTAAGAGTTATTTCAAAGAAGACTTATTCTTTATAGACCCTGATCAATTCTTTTTATTTAACAATGGAAAACAATGGCACGCTCACGGAAAGTATTGCTTTGTAAAACCAGTTGAAAATAAAGAAGAGTTTTTTTTATTTACAGGAGTTAAGGAAGAGCCTTTGGTTGGAACGATAAAGTATATAAACCAAGAGCTTATAGATAAAGGTTTAAAGGTTGGAGATCAAATAGGATTTCAGCCAGACAGCGAGTATGAGTTTACGGTTGAGGATGAAAAGCTTTATAGAATGTTTACTAATAATATTACCATGCTATTATGATATATATTGTAGATGATTTTGTTCCTAAAGGATTGTTTAATATTCTGCAAGAATACTTAAATAGTGGAGAGTTTAATGAAGTTATTTCTGGAGGAAAAGACTTTCATATAAAAGAATCTTTGCCTGACTTTAATGAATATGTATTGCATGCACTGTCTAAGATTGAAGGAAAAAAGTTATACAATATATTAAGTTTCTTCAGGACATCTAATGATGACTTAGATACAACATGGAGAATACACTCTGATTTAAACATAAATGGAGAGAAGCCTGATAGAGCTTTAGTTCTTTATATGTCACCCAGAGAGAAAGAAGATTTACACGGAACAGCTTTATGGGAGCATGATATTTACGGAAGAGAAATACCTAAAGACATAACAGATGAGGATTATGACCGTATGATAGATGTAGATGCTGAGGATACAGATAGATGGAGATTGAGCACTGTTGTTGGGTACGAAGAGAATAGATTAGTTTCTTATCCATCCAGTTACTTTCATAGTAAGTATCCTAATGTTTCATGGAAAGAAGGTAGAAATGTTTTTGTAATGTTTTATAAGTATGAGTAGTAAAGAATTAAAATTAAGCATTATAGATGCTGGAGAAAAAGCTGTTAAGCAATTAGTTAAAGTGGCTAAGGAAGATATTATTAAGTTCGACAAGGATGATGAGTTAGCTGCCGACAGATTAAAGAATGCTGCAGCCACTAAGAAACTTTGTATTATGGACGCTTTTGAAATATTAAAAAGAATAGAAGAAGAGAAGGCCTTATTAGAAGGCGGAGTTGTTGAATCTAAATCAAGTAAGCCAAAGGGATTTGCAGAGTCAAGATCAAAATAAATTATACACTACGCTAAAGGGTATTGTATCTAAGTCTGTTGTAACCAACAAAAATAGAGCCAGGTCATGGAAGTATGGTTACGACCCAAAGTATGATATTGTTGTAATATCTAAGACTGGAGAGATTGGCGATATAATAGATGTTAATGGTTTAAAGATTGCTTTACCTAAACCTCCAAAGGATGTTTATAAAAGAAGCTCAACAAAGAAGGAACAATACTGGGAAGCTTCTGGCTACCCGAAAGAGCTATCTCGTATTAAGTCTATATTTCAGTGGCATGAGGTTCCTGACCAATTCAAAAGCAAATGGGTAGACTACATAGAGTCAGAGTTTGACAGGAGAGAGGAAGGTTTCTGGTTTATGAATAACGGCTCACCTACATACATTACTGGAACTCACTATATGTATTTACAATGGACTAAGATTGATGTTGGTCTTCCAGATTTTAGAGAAGCTAACAGGATATTTTATATATTCTGGGAAGCGTGCAAGGCAGACAAGAGAAGCTTTGGAATGTGCTACCTAAAGATTAGACGTTCTGGATTTTCTTTTATGAGTTCTTCAGAAGGAGTTAACGCAGCCACCATAACTAAGGATGCTCGTATAGGGATACTATCTAAGACTGGTTCGGATGCTAAGAAAATGTTTACCGACAAGGTTGTTCCTATATCTAACAACTACCCGTTTTTTTTCAAGCCCATACAAGATGGTATGGACAAGCCAAAGACAGAATTAGCATATCGTGTTCCTGCTTCTAAGATTACAAAAAAGAACATGTATGAGATAGAGGACAATGAGCTCGAAGGATTAGACACTACTATTGACTGGAAGAATACTGGGGATAATAGCTATGATGGTGAGAAACTACAATTACTTTTACACGATGAGAGTGGTAAGTGGGAGAAGCCTGATAACATTCTAAACAACTGGCGTGTAACTAAGACGTGTCTAAGATTAGGTAGTAAAGTTATAGGAAAGTGTATGATGGGTTCAACATCAAATGCATTAGACAAAGGTGGTAGTAATTTTAAAAAGCTTTATGAAGATTCTTTACCATCTAAAAGAAACTCAAACGGTCAAACTAAAAGCGGACTGTATTGTTTGTTTATTCCTATGGAGTGGAACTTCGAAGGTTATATTGATATGTATGGAATGCCAGTACTAAGAACTCCTAAAGAACCAATAATAGGTATTGATGGAGAAGATATTAGTATGGGCGCTATAGATTATTGGGAGAATGAAGTAGAGTCTTTAGCTCAAGACGCTGATGCTCTTAATGAATTTTATAGACAGTTCCCAAGAACAGAGTCCCACGCTTTTAGAGATGAAAGCAAGCAATCAATATTTAATCTAACTAAAATATACCAACAAATAGATTATAATGATTCTATTAATTTAAAGCACCAAGTAACTCAGGGTTCATTTGCTTGGAAGGATGGGATAAAAGACAGTAAGGTTATATGGCATCCTAATAAGAACGGAAGGTTTTTGGTTACATGGATACCTGAAGCTGGTATGAGGAATAGAGTAGAAGTTAGAAACGGAAAGAAGTATCCTGGCAATGAGCATCTCGGATCTTTTGGTTGTGACTCCTATGATATATCTGGTGTTGTGGTTGGTAAAGGTTCTAACGGAGCTTTACATGGAATGACTAAGTTTAATATGGATAACGCTCCAAGTAATCATTTCTTTTTAGAATATATTGCGAGACCACAAACCGCTGAGATATTCTTTGAGGAAGTTTTAATGGCTTGTGTATTTTATGGTATGCCAATACTCGCAGAGAATAACAAACCAAGATTGCTGTATCATTTTAAGAACAGGGGGTACAGAGGTTTTTCAATGAATCGTCCTGACAAAACATACAACAAGTTATCCAAGACAGAAAAAGAATTAGGAGGTATACCGAACACATCTGAAGATGTTAAGCAGTCTCACGCAGCAGCTATTTAGTCTTACATTGAGAAGCATATTGGTTTGGATTTCTCAGAAGAATATAGAGATCCAGAAGAGATGGGAGAGATGTACTTTTCTAAAACATTAGAAGATTGGGCTAAGTTTGATATTACTAACAGAACTAAGTTTGATGCCGCTATAAGCTCTGGCTTAGCTATCATGGCTAATCAGAAGCACTTATACACACCTTCTAAACAAAAATCGAAAATAAGTATTAACTTTGCAAGATACGATAATAAGTCTTCAATAAGTCAAATAATTAATAGATGAAGTCAGTAAAAATAGATATACAGGCTGCCGCATTCCCTGATCAATTTGTTTCAGATGCGGAGAAGAAGACTGAAGAGTATGGTCTTCAAATAGGTCAAGCCATACAATACGAGTGGTTTAGAAAGGATGGAGGTAATTGTAGGTTCTACAGTCAGTGGAGAGAGTTTAATAGATTAAGACTTTATGCAAGAGGAGAGCAGTCAATAGCTAAATACAAAACCGAACTTGCTATTGATGGCGATTTATCATATCTAAATTTAGATTGGACACCAGTTCCAATTATACCCAAGTTTGTAGACATCGTTGTAAACGGAATGTCTGATAGATTATTTAAGATAAATTGTTTTGCTCAAGACGCAATGTCTGCTGAGAAAAGAAATCAATTTCAAACTATGGTTGAGACTCAAATGGTTGCGAGACCAGTTCTTAGTCAGATTGAAAAAGATTTTGGAATAGAGGTGTTTCAGATAAATGAAGATCAGCTTCCAGAAAATGATGCTGAACTGGAATTGTTTATGCAGATGAATTACAAGCCTGCTATAGAGATAGCTGCTGAGGAAGCGATCAATACTATGTTTGAGGAGAATGACTATAATCACTTGAGAAAAAGATGTGACATGGACATTACTACTTTAGGGTTAGGTGTATGTAAGCATGTGTTTCAAAAAGGAGATGGTATACGAGTTGAGTATGTTGATCCAGCAAATGTGGTGTATAGCTATACAGAGGACCCTTACTTCAAGGATTGCTTTTATTGGGGAGAAGTAAAAACAGTTCCAATGACAGAGCTGTTAAAAATAAATCCAGATTTAACAAATCAAGACTTAGAGGAAATATCAAAATACAGTCAAGCTTGGTACAACTATTATAATGTAGCGTCTATATATGAGAATAGTATGTTTGCCAGAGACACTTGTACTCTTATGTATTTTAATTACAAGACAACAAATAAGTTTGTATATAAAAAGAAATCTACAGCTGATGGAAACTTTAAGGTTGTAGAGAAGGACGATCAGTTTAATCCCCCTCAAGAAATGATGGACGAAGGTGGATTTGAAAAGGTTGAAAAGACAATTGATGTTTGGTATGAGGGTGTGATGGTTATGGGAACCAACTTCTTACTTGAATGGAAGATGATGGAGAATATGGTAAGACCTAATTCGTCTAATCAGTTTGCAATGCCTAACTATGTGGCTGTAGCTCCAAGAATGTATAAAGGAGCGGTAGAGTCTTTAGTTAGAAGAATGATACCATTTGCAGATCTTATACAGATGACTCATTTAAAGATACAGCAAGTGGTTTCAAGAGTTGTTCCTGATGGTGTATTTATTGATGCTGATGGATTAAACGAGGTGGACTTAGGAACAGGAAATGCTTATGATCCTTCTGACGCTTTACGACTATACTTTCAAACTGGTAGTGTTGTAGGAAGAAGCTATACTCAGGATGGTGAGTTTAACAATGCCAGAGTTCCTATTCAGCAATTAACATCTAACAGTGGTGCCTCTAAAATGCAAATGTTAATAGGAAACTATAATCACTACTTAGATATGATTAGGTCTGTGACGGGATTAAACGAAGCTCGTGACGGATCTACTCCAGATCCTAACTCATTGGTTGGCGTTCAGAAACTTGCTGCGCTAAACTCTAATACAGCAACACGCCATATACTTCAAGGAAGTTTATATTTAACAAAAAGATTAGCGGAAGCTTTATCTATAAGAACGGCAGATGTTTTAGAGTATGCAGACTTTAAGGATGAGTTTGCTATGCAGATAGGAAAATACAATATGAAGTTGTTAGAGGAAATTAAAAACTTATACTTACATGACTTCGGCATATTCATAGAGGTTGCTCCCGATGAAGAGGAGAAGCAGCAGTTAGAGCAGAATATTCAAATGGCCTTACAGCAAGGAGGAATAGATCTCGAAGACGCTATAGATATTAGAGAGCTTAAGAACTTAAAAATGGCTAACCAACTTCTTAAGCTTAAGAGAAAGCAAAAGCAAGATGCGGCTCAAAAACAAAAAGCTACTGAGATGCAAATGCAGCAACAAAACAATATGCAGTCACAGCAAGCTGCAGCTGAAGCTGCTATGCAAAAGATGCAAGCAGAAGCTCAATCTAAGATACAGGTCAAGCAGGCTGAGATTGCTTTTGAAATTGAGAAACAAAAGAATGAAGCTATGCTAAAACAGCAGTTGATGCAGGTTGAGTTCCAAATGCAAATGTCTTTAAAAGGTGTAGAGCAGTCAGCTATAAACCAAAGAGAGGACAAGCGTGAAGATGCGAAGGCTAAGCGTATTAGTCAAGCCAACACTGAACAGTCAAAGCTTATTCAGCAAAGAAAAAATAACCTACCTCCAGTTAGCTTCGAATCTAATGAAGATAGCTTAGATGGTTTTGATCTTGCGGAGTTTGAGCCAAGATAATGTGTTTAAATAATGTTTAACTTTGTAAAAATTAAATTAAATGGAAATTAAAGTAAAAGAAGTAAGTTCTGAACAAAAGTCTATCGCTGAGGTAGAAGAAAAACTTTTAAAAGAACATGAGCAACAAGTTGAAAACAGTACAACTGACTCTAAGGGAGTGGAAGCAAGCGTTGAAAGTGCCTCCACCACGAACACCGAAGAAAGTGTACAGCCGAAAGAGGAAGCACAAGAGTCAGGATTAAAAGATGAAGATGTTCTATCTTACATTAAAGATAGATACAATAAAGAGATTACATCGGTAGATGATTTGCTGACTCAAAAAGAGTCAAACGAAGATTTGCCAGATGATGTAAAAGCGTTCTTTGAATATAAAAGAGAGACGGGCAGAGGTATTGATGATTTCGTAAAACTACAAAAGGATTACGACAGTATGAATGCTTCTGATTTGCTAACTCAATATTACTCAGCAATTGAAGAAGGGTTGGATGACATTGACATTCAAGACATGATTGAAGATAAGTTTGGGTATGATGAAGATCTTGATGAAGAAAAAGACATCAAGAAAAAAAAGTTAGCACAGAAAAGAGAACTTGTTAAAGCTAAAAAATTCTTTAACGAACAGAAAGATAAGTATAAAATTCCTCTTGAGTCAAGCGGGAATGATTTATCTCAAGATGTTCAACAAGAGCTTGAGAGCTATAGAAGTTATATTAACGAGTCCAAAAGTGCTAAAGAGCAAAGCGAAAAAAGGTATGATTATTTCTTAGATAAAACTAAAGAAGTTTTTAGCGATGAGTTCAAAGGTTTTGAGTTCGAGGTCGGAGGAAATAAAATTACATTTAAACCTGGAGATTCGAAAGAATTGTACAGTAAGCAGTCAGATGTAGCTAACTTTGTAAACAAATACATAGATAGCGAAAGTGGTTTGATGAGCGATCCTAAGGGATACCATCGAGCTTTAGCAATGGCGATGAACCCAGATAAGTTTGCTCAGTTTTTTTACGAACAAGGAGTTGCCGCAACAGTAGATAATGTTTCTAAGAAATCTAAAAACATTAATATGGATGTGCGATCAGCCAACCAAAGCGTAACTAAAGGTGGTCAAACAATTAGGGCTATTAGCTCAGAAAGCAGTAGAGGTCTCAAGATTAAAAGTAGAAAATAATTATAAACTAAAAAATTTTAAAAAATGAGCGTATTAGCTACACCAGGGTTCCAATTACAGCCATCATCGGCTCAGGTCCCTACAGCAACTAATTACCTAACAAACTTTGATTTCTTAAATCAGTATCTTCCTGATACTTATGAAAAGGAATTTGAGCGTTACGGTAATAGATCAGTAGCATCATTCTTAAGAATGGTGGGTGCTGAAATGCCTTGTGCGTCCGACTTAATAAAGTGGGCTGAGCAAGGAAGATTACACACTAAGTACACAGGATGTACTGCAGTACTTATTGGTGGTTCCACTGGAGAATTAACTATTACTATTAACCCTACTGGACAAGTAAACAATGCTCCAGATGGTACACCTCCAGGTTCACAGATGCCAAACACTACTGCCATCGATGGTCCTGCATTTAGAGTTGGTCAAACTATTATGCTTTCTGACGAAAGCTCAGGTTCAGTTTTAAGCAACAAAGCTATTGTTACATCTGTTACAGGTGTTAACACTTTTACGGTTGCTTGTTACGAAGCGCTTGCAATTCCAGTTTCTCCAGCAACTTTAACTGTATGGGCTTATGGTTCTGAGTTTAAGAAAGGACAATATGGAATGCAAGGTTCTCTTGAGCCAGCTGACTTGATATTTGAAAACTCTCCAATCATCATTAAGGATACTTACGAGGTAAGTGGTTCTGACATGGCTCAGATTGGATGGATTGAAGTATCAACTGAGAATGGTGAGTCTGGATACTTATGGTATCTAAAAGCCGAAGCTGAAACAAGAATGCGTTTCGAAGACTATTTAGAAACTGCTATGGTAGAAGCTGTTCCAGCTGCTGCAGGTTCAGCTGTTACTACACAAACTGTAGACGTAACTGTTGGTAACAAAGGTTCTGAAGGTATCTTCTATGTTGTAAACAACAGAGGAAACGTTTGGGGCGGTGGTAACCCAACTGCATTAGCAGGTTTTGACTCTATTATCCAGAGACTTGACAAGCAAGGTTCTATTGAAGAAAATGTATTATTCGTTAATCGTCAGTTCTCTTTCGATATTGATGATATGTTAGCTGCTCAAAACTCTTACGGAGCAGGTGGTACTTCTTACGGTTTGTTTGACAATGATGCTGACATGGCGTTGAACTTAGGCTTCACAGGATTCCGTAGAGGTTATGACTTCTACAAGTCTGACTGGAAATATCTAAACGATCCTACAATGAGAGGTGGTTTAGTAGGCGGTGCAGTAAACGGACTTTTAGTTCCTGCTGGATCTACAACTGTATACGATCAAGTATTAGGAAAGAACGCTAAGCGTCCATTCTTACATGTTCGTTATAGAGCTTCAGAGACTGAAGACAGACGTTACAAAACTTGGATCACTGGTTCTGCTGGTGGAGCAAGAACATCTGATTTAGATGCAATGACTGTTAACTTCTTGAGTGAAAGAGCTGTATGTACTTTAGGTGCAAACAACTTCTTCTTATTCTCAGCGTAAGCAGATAACAATAATTGAGGAGGGATTTTTTCCCTCCTCTTTTTTAACTTTAATTAAATATTATATAATGAAAAAAACACAAGAAAAGTTTGTAAATAAAATTTACATCTTAAAAAGAGAAGTGGCTCCACTATCTTACATTTTAGCATCCCAACACAGTAGAAGATTTCCTTTATTACATTTTGATGAAGAGACTGGTGTAAACCGTCCACTTCGTTACGCTCGTAATCAGAAGAGTGCTTTTATGGATGAGCAAGATGGTAACGCTATATTAGAGCCTATTATTTTTGAAGACGGATTTTTAAATGTCCAAAAAGAAAACCAAGTTTTACAACAATTTTTAAGTTTACATCCAGGTAATGGAACTGTATTTTCTGAATTAGACAAAGCTAAAGAAGCTCAAGATTTAGTAGATGATATGCAGGTTGAGATTGACGCATTGTTAGCGGCAAGAGAGATGGACTTAGAAACCAAGTTAGCTGTAGCAAGAGTTATATTCGGATCTCAAGTTGAAAATATGAGTACAGCTGAGATTAATCGTGATGTTTTATATTTCGCTAAAAACAATCCATCTAATCTTTTAGAGATATTAGATGATCCAAACTTGGAGATTGAAAGCAATATTGCTCAATTTATTTCTCAAGGATTTTTAACAGTTGACACCAAGTCTGTAAGCATAAAGACTGGTAAAGCATATAGAAAACTTTTAAGCTTACCATTTGGAGAAGACCCTATGTATATATTGTCATCCTGGATGAAGAGCGATGAAGGATTAGAAACTTACAAGAGTCTTTGTAAGAAACTAAAAAAGTAAGCCACAACAACTTACAACAAGAAAGCACTCAGAGATGGGTGCTTTTTTTTTAACTATCTTTGCTTTTTATTAACCCATTAAATTTTTTAACTATGGACAAATTTTTAAGCATCCCTGTATCGGGAGCGTCAAACGCTTTAGTAAGTGTTGCTGACGTATTATCTATTACACGCTCAAGCTCTACTGAATCTGTTATCAACTACCTAAGCGGTAACACTGCTACAATTACTTTAGGATCTGCTGAGGGCGCAACAAACGAATTTAGAGATTCTCTTCAGGAAGCAATGATTGAGGCTTTGGCTACATCTTGGACTGATGTGGTTTTCCCATACGCTTTTTCAAAAGATATTTCAGGAATTGTAATAGCATAAAGATATGAAGAAGTATATAAAAATGCCTATGAAGATGTATGCAAGTTCTACAGCTACCAATCCAGCTGTGTTACAATCTGGCACTACTACTGCAGCGGCTGAATTAAAAGTAACCGACTCTTCCGCAACTTTTATTGCGAACAATGTTGAGGTCGGAGATTTTGTTGTAATTACAACTGGTATTTCAGGATACCCAAATAGAAGCTATGCAATTGTTACTGGAGTGGATTCAGAAACCGTTCTAAGTATTAGTGCTGGATCAGGTGCTCCTGCTTCTGGAACTGGTGGTTTATCAGCAAGCGGAACAGTTTATTCTGTTGTTTCTGCTGAAGATGCATATAAGGCCGTTCTTGCTGGTGTTGATTTTAGAATTGACATTAGACCAGGAGACTTACTATTCAACTCTACATCTAATGTAATAACAAAAGTGGATAAGGTTTTGTCTGCTACTGAATTATTATTACACAGTCCTGTAGCTGTATTATTAGGTGATAGTTTCTTTGTGATTTCACAAAATGGAAAAGGCTGCGCTGCAGTATCTTTAGATGAAGTATCTGATGTTAACATTAACGGTACTAATGGTCAAGTTACTTTACACTACAAAACCTCAGCAACAGGTATTGACAAATGTGTAATTGCTCTTGGTCAAACTGTAGTGGCTTCTAACGAGACTGTATTCGGTGACGCATTCTATGTAGCTATCGAAGAAGCTTGGAGTTCCAAGTGGAGAAACGTTGGAGTTGAAATGCCTATGACACAAACTGGCGGAGGCAACTTTGCTTTACAGTGGACGGCATCAGTCGCTTATAGCTAACAATTGTTTTATGTATTAAAGAGGAGGTCTAAAAAATATAGACCTCTTTTTTTTTGATTATCTTTGTAGTATGATTAACTCAGTTAGAAATACAGTCTTAGCAATAGCTAATAAAGAGAACTATGGATATATATCCCCACAGGATTTTAATCTATATGCTAAGCAAGCTCAGATGGATATGTTTGAAGATTATTTCTATCAGTATAACAACTGGATAGTTAGGGAAAATCAAAGAACATCAGGGATAGGATACGCTAATATTGTTAAAGGACTTGAAGAGGTTATAGATTCTTTTTCAGAAAGTAAGTTTTTAATGCAAGAGGGAACTTACTCTCCAGGAGGCTCCTTTGGTTTAGATATTATAAGCAACAGGTTTTATCTTCCTAATGATTATTATTTAATAAATAAAATATTCTATTACCCAAGCTTACTTTTTTCTGGATCAATAAGTGGTCCAGCCGTTGGAGATGTTAATGATGCTACAGCACCATTTTCTACTATACCAGTTTCATCACCTACTCCGTCTTTAAATAGTATAGTGGTAAATAATAACAACTTAAGACAAGCAAGGGTGGTTGAAGTTTTGAGCGACACAAGTTTAAATACCGACCAAAACTTAGCTTTTGCTGCTGGTGATATATATTACATATACGCAAATACAAATATAGTTCAGGTAGAAAGAGTTAGTCAAAATAAAATATTTAATTTAACAAGCTCTAATCTTACCGCTCCAACCAAACAATTCCCAGCGTACACCTTGGATGGTACAACTAACTCCCAAGAGTTTATCACTGTTTATCCAGGTAGCATACAGAGACAAGGAGATATTCACTGTCAATACATTAGGTATCCTAAAGATCCAAAGTGGACTTATATGTCTATAGGCTCTATGGGGGCTCCTGTTTTTGATAGCTCTCAACCAGATTATCAAGACTTTGAGTTGCCATTATCAGACGAGCCTACATTGATTGCCAAGATATGTCAATACGTTGGTATAGAGATTAGAGAATCAGATGTTTACAATTTCGGAGCAAAAGAAGAAGGATTAGATACACAAGAAACAAGCTAATATGTCATATATAACAGATTATCAATATTACGAAAATGGAGGACTTGTTCCTGAAGATGCTAACTGGGGGTCGTACCAGTATGTTGGTCTTGATGATATTGTTAACAATTTTATGTTGATGTATCAAGGTAACAACGAGTTGATTAACAATGTAGAAAGGTATCAAGTTCTTTTTCATGCTAAGCGTGGTATACAAGAATTGAACTATGACGCTATGAAGGAAATTAAAATCCTTCAGCTTCAGGTGGATAGTCAGTTAAGATTTATATTGCCGCAAGATTATGTCAATTGGGTGAGAATATCTGAGTATACAGATGGTCAAGTATTAAGACCATTAACGGAAAATATTCAAACTAACTGGAGTGGAGCTTACCTTCAAGATAATGAGTACAAAATACTTTTTGATATAGATGGTAATGTATTGAAGCCAAAGGATTCAAAATTAACAATAGATAGAATAGCTGGTACAGCTCCAAGTATCTATCCAGGCGGAGGTGCTTATAGCGGTGAGCTTGGATACTGCGTAGACGGGTGTTGGTATTTTGATTATGGTATAGGGACACGATTCGGATTGAACACAGAGACAGCAAACTCAAACCCAACCTTTAGTATAGATAAAAGAGGTGGTGTTATTAACTTTAGCTCAGGACTCGAAAGCAGGTTTATTGTATTAGAGTATGTTTCGGACGGCATGGAAACAGGAGATGACTCTTCGGTCAGTGTTAATAAAATGTTTGAAGAGTTTATATACGCTTATATAAAATACTCTATATTAAATTCCAAATTTGGAGTTCAGGAATATATAGTTAACAGAGCGAGAAAAGACAAATCGTCTCTCCTTAGAAATGCTAAATTAAGATTAAGTAATATACACCCAGGCAGACTCTTAATGAACATGAGAGGTCAGGATAAATGGATGAAGTAATATGAGTAAAAACATCTCAAGTAATTTTATATTAGGGAGGATGAATAAAAGCGTTGATGAACGCTTAGTCCCTAAAGGAGAGTATGTGGATGCTCGTAATGTTAGATTGGGTTCTACAGAAACCACAGAGATTGGGGCTGTAGAAAACTCTAAAGGCAATACTCGTCTTACTACACTTTCTTATGCAGGATCAACCTTAAGCGGATCAGCTGTTTGCATAGGAGCTTTTCAAGAAGGTATATCAGAAACTATGTATTGGTTTGTTCACGACCCTGCAAATACCAGTTCTCCTACTGGAAAGGTAGATATGATAGTTTCTTACAATACAAATAACAATGTCATTACATATCATGTAACATCTATTTCTGTTTTAAACTTCAGTCCTAAGCACTTAATAACAGGAGTGAATAAGATAGACGATCTTTTGTTTTTTACTGATAATCTAAATCCTCCCAGGTGTGTAAATGTAAAAAGAAATTATGACGATCCTTCAGCTGGTGTAGATGGGATAGAAGAAGAAGATGTGTCTGTAATAAAAAAACCTCCAGGATACGAAAAGTCAGTTGGAGGATACAAGCCTTTAACAGCTCCAGATGTAGAGCTTACTATTTTACCAGGAGATGAAAATTATATTGTAAACAAATTTATATCTTTTGCTTATAGATATAGATATGAAGATGGAGAATACTCAGCAACATCTTTATTTACACAGCCAGCTTTTCAGCCTGGACTTTTTCGTTTTGATTCATTAAACTTCTACAACGCTGGAATGGTTAATGCATATAACGCAGCGTTTGTTAGTTTTTCTACTGGGTCAAAAAGAGTTAAGCAGGTAGATCTTTTGTATAAGCCAGCGAACACTAATACCATATATGTTATTGAAAGATTTAATAAGCAAGATAATGGATGGTCTGACAATACTACTCAGACAATTACTTTTGACAACTCTAAGATATACACAGTATTGGGTTCTGACGAACTTCTTAGACTTTATGATAATGTTCCTCAAAAGGCTCAAGCACAAACAATACAAGGAAATAGATTGATATATGGAAATTATGTAGATCAGTTTGATATACAGAGTTCTCCAGGTACAGATATAAAAATATCTTACTCTACTTCTCCAGTCAGTGAATCTGTAAGCGGAGTTGATTTAGATGAGCCGTTTACTTTTAATGGTATTACATACACTATAAACCCATCCTCAAATCCTAATGTTCCTGACGCAAAAATATCATTCGACTTATCAGCTGTTGAAACACCTATAGCTGCTGGAACTACATTTGGATTTAATCTTGAGTTAGTATCTTCCCCAAACTTCACACCTGAAGGTAATGGTCCAGATATAGATTTATCGTTTCAGCAAAATGGAGGTATACCTTTTGATATATCTTTTAGTTTTACAGCTACTCAAGTATACAATTCCGTTTCAGCTATGATAAATAGCTTGGAATTTAAAGAGGCTATAGGTGCGGAGTCAATCGGAAACTATCAGCCAATAGCAACCTTAGATGAAGGTGTCACTTTAACAGATAGGTTTAATCAAGCTATTCAGTCACCAATCCCTGGTACAGATTTAGAATTAATAAATTCTTCTATAACAGGAAACTGCGGAGATCCAACCGTTGTTGGAAACTGTGTTCAGCAAGGATTTCTTTTTGGAACCAGTGGGGGTGGAACTTCATTTAACTTACAGGTTCCAGCTGTACAGTACTATTACGAAGACCCTGTTAGTGGGGATGTTAGTAATCAATGGGAGTATTTTGAGTTCAATGCTTTTGGTTCTTCAGCAGGATATACAAAAACCGAAAATACACTAAGCTTACATAGTAATAGAAATTACGAAACAGGAATAGTTTACATGGATGACTACGGAAGAGCATCTACAGTTTTGGTTTCTAAGGACAACACGGTAAACTTTGGTCCTGAAACAAGTATATTACAGAATAAAATAAGAGCAACAGTAAGTAGTCCTCCTCCATACTGGGCTAAAAAATTTAAGTTTGTTGTAAAGCCAAGTAAGGGTGAGTACAATACTTTATATGTAACTACTTTTTATAAAGATGATAACGCTCCGCAAATAGTTTATTTTAAACTTGAAGGAGATTCAACCTCATTTGTAAAGGCTGGTGATGTTTTATATGTAAAAAGCGACACTGAAGGTGTTGTCAATAGCGTCACAGAGGTTGTGGTGTTGGAGGTTAAAGCCTTTGCAGGCGGAGAG
>Ga0098047_10000352_pt1 | contig 18469 bp, 13 predicted proteins | sample 12_taG_FD_92585 | JGI IMG/M metagenome (GOLD analysis project Ga0098047, IMG submission 92585) | Marine viral communities from the Subarctic Pacific Ocean - 12_ETSP_OMZ_AT15267 metaG | ecosystem: Environmental > Aquatic > Marine > Oceanic | place: Subarctic Pacific Ocean | collected 2015-01-16 | reverse complement strand
TAAGGTTGCCAAAGAGTTTGAAAAAAAATATGGAGGAGAACACGGGATCTTTCGGTGGGGCGTTGCTCTAGAAATATGGGAAAAATATGAATACGATAAAATTATTATGTTGGGGGCAGATACTATCACGTGCGACAGACTAGACGAATTTATAGATGACAATGAGAGCGATTTTATTGTTACTCTGGACCGGTGTTATCAATTGTTTACTGGTCACATAGCGCGTGATCCAAAAACGGGAAAAAGAATAAAGACGCATCCACCGATCTCGGTGCACACACCTGTCGTTTCATACAGAGAGCACGGCTACGACGTCTTATTCGATCACATAATAAGAGTAAAAGAACACCTGCTCCGCCCCGATCCTGTTTCTGGGAAGACGAAGGCAATTGAATACACTCATGCTAACGCCGATGTGGTGTGCTTTAACAATGTAAACTGTTTAAGGGCTATACATGATTTTTATTGGAGGTATAAAGAGGATTGGAACTTTCTTAGGTCTGCAATAGACAATGGCAAATTTGCGGAGTGGTATTTAGCCGAACCGTGGAACGACGACTCCTCACGGGTACCTCCTCCAGACCATATGTATGCCGCATATTCTGGCGCGACAGAGTTTTACAATGAACAGGGCCCGCTAAATTTGTGCGTCTCTTTATCTGTTGCCCGGGCGGTCGTTGATACTCCTGACTTTCAAAAGTTTTTCGAACACGCCGCCTCGACCTATGGATTTGATAAATTATTGGGGTATAAAGTGGGCTTTGCCGAGAGCCTCCTGGCTGTCCCGGTGAAGAAGGATAACTTTCTCGCAGGGGCGCTACCACCCGGTATAGGAAATTTTAAAACCTATTACAACGTCAGAAGCAAAACAACCGCCGCGTCAACGAAGTCCATGGCACTAATGCATAGCGCCGGCGAGCCGAAAGTGGATCCGTGCCTGTGCACAGCAACTAGGAAATTTAGCGTTGTCGATAAAAAGTTGTATGCTACAGACGGAGAGCATATAAAAATGTGGCACTATGGACAAGGTTTAGGTGGATCTGGTTTTGATGTAGAAGAAGAAATTAATAGATTTATATTTTGTCATTTTAATAAAGAAACTAAAAAGTTTTTTAAAGAGCAGTGTGATTGTGGAGACTTTTTTGAGAAACCATTTGTTATATGATTTATAGAGAGATAGAGGAATAAAATATGAAAACAGCATTAATAACAGGGGTTACGGGACAAGATGGGTCATATCTAGCGGAACTGTTATTGTTTAAGGGATATAAAGTAGTCGGCATAAAAAGGAGAACTTCTCTGATTACAACAGAAAGAGTCAATAATATCTTTAACGATACAAACTTTATTTTGGAATATGGTAACCTGCACGATGCGGGATGTTTCTGGAAACTCCTAAACAAATATTACCCAGACGAGATATACCACCTGGGTGCGCAATCTCACGTAAGAGTTTCTTTCGACGTGCCCGAAGAAACTGTCGATACTATAGCCATGGGGACACTCCGATTGTTGAACGCTTATAAAAGCATATGCCCAGAAGCAAGGTTCTATCAGGCATCATCCTCAGAAATGTATGGAGATAATCCGCTGCCACCATTTAACGAGGAAACAGCCTTATCTCCAGCATCTCCGTATGCATGCGCTAAGACTTTTGCGCATAATTTGGTTCGAAACTATCGTGAGAGTTACAACCTGCATGCCTCTAGCGGCATCCTTTTTAATCACGAATCTCCACGCCGCGGCGAAACATTTGTCACACGAAAGATAACTATGGCTGCCGCAAGGATTAAATTGGGATTGCAGGATAAGCTATATCTTGGCAACCTCGAAGCGCGCCGTGACTGGGGATTTGCTGGCGATTATGTAGAGGCAATGTGGCTTATGCTCCAACAAGATAAACCGGATGACTATGTAATAGCAACAGGAAACAGTTACACCGTTAAAGAATTTTTAGATTATGTTTTTGAATACGCCGGCCTGGGGAATGCCGATGAGTATGTTCGTACTGATGCTAGGCTTTTTAGGCCTCACGAAGTACCATTTTTATTGGGAGATCCGAGCAAAGCAAAGAGGAAGTTAGGCTGGGAGCCAAAAATTGATTTTAAACAATTGGCTGAAATGATGTATGATGCTGATTATACTAATATAAAGAAGGGAGAACAAAATGGTTTTTAAAAGAACAAAGACTTCAGAACATTTGTCTGAAGCAGTAGTCCGGGAAATTGTTGATGAAATGCTGAGAACGGCATTATCAGAACAAGCCCGTGATTTAGAAGAACACTTAAAGAATATTCACGAAAGAATACAAAAATTAGAGAAAAGAGGAAAATAAATGAAATTATCTAATCAAGGCATGGGCGCAATAATGATGGTGCTACAAAAATGTCTCATGGAAGAGAGAGATATAGTGCCGCTTTTACAGGAAATGAATTTTCAAGTTGATGGGCCAAGTCAGTCTGAATTGATAGTGACGAACCCGCCAGTTGTCAGTTTTGATGATGTAGAAATAAGCGACGACGCCACATCTACCACAGAAAATTCAGAATTAAGTAAAGACGATGTATCCTCAGAAGAGGAATAATGCCTCGTTACGCTTATCACTGTAGCGCTTGTGGTGCAAATTTTTTAACAGCACACTCTTCCGAAGAGGTGTTAAAAAAATGTATAAAATGCAGCGCTAGCAAAGCTTTGACCAAGCTCTTAACAAAGCCCTCTTACACTGTCGAAAAGAAGAACGAACAAAAAGTTGGCGAATTTACTGAAGATTTTATTAAAGAATCTCGCAAAGAGTTAAAGAGACAGCGCAAAGAATTGGACAAACAAAGATGACATATATTATAATAGGGCTAATCGCATCTGCAACACTAAATGTTTTCTTAATTTGGTACTTGTTCAAGGTTCTCGCAAAACTTCTTTACACTTCCGATAATTTAGGGGATTTGTATGTTGTTTTGCGGCTGTACGAGGAATTTATTATTTCAGTATTAAATATGGATATGTATTACGGAGAACCAATTATAGAAGAAATGGTCAATAAGACCAAGGTTATTCGCGAAGAAATAGAAAAGTTTGCGGAGATATACAGCCTTACAACAGATATAGAACTATTAGAAGAGGATTTAAGAGATGTCGGAGATGCCGAAGAAGAAAAAACGCCGTAAAAGGAACAAAAATTATTATTTTACCCAAATACACGAAGATGCTATAGTAGAATACGCGTATCCCAATACCGATCTTAGACGCCGTACGGAATTATATGTTCGGTTGATTCAGCCGGCATTTGATGAGATGGTTAATAAGATAATATTTACTTATCGATTTACAAGTTTGCCAAACATTGATTATCTCAGAGACGAGTGTAAAATATGGCTTACGACAATATTGGATAAATATGATCCGAATAAAGGATCGAAAGCCTTTTCGTATTTTAGCGTTGTTACTAAAAATTGGTTTATCCATAAAGTAAAGCAAAACGCTCGACGTGCTCAAAAAGAAGTATATCTTGAAGATGTAATAAATTATGTTGATCAGCGGATAGTATCAAAAGAAAAACAATACGATCAACAGCGAGAAGAACAAGAATTTTGGAATCATTTTTTTGGCGAGTTGTCCAGTTGGGACGGCGATATGCTAAAGGAAAATGAAAAAAAAGTCTTGGATGCGGTGAAAATTATTTTTGAGTCTTCTGGCGATATCGAAATTTTTAATAAAAAAGCTATTTATTTATACTTACGAGAGATCACGGGACTTAATACAAAACAGGTTGTTAATAATTTGAACAAACTTCGTAAAAAGTATAAGGTATTTAAAAACAAATGGGAAAGCGGCGAAATTTAGAACAGTACATAGAAGAGGCAACTCGTAACATCAGAGAGGATCGCGCGCTAGCGAAATCACTTCTCGTGGACGCAATGAACGATATGAAAATGTCGGACGCTAGCCGCAAAGAACTCGGAAGCATCGCCGCAAAATATGTAGAAAATCTACAACGCTCAAACGAGCAAATGGTTAAACTATCTGCACTGTTACAAAGACAACAGGGCTCTGTCGTCGGATTGTCCGAAGAGGATAAGGAAGAGCTATATGACATGTTAAACGAGGGGGAAAATGACTAATGGCGATCAAAAAGAAGGTATCTTTGGCTGATATTAAATTTGGTGATTTGAATCCGGGCATGTTAACGGCAGAAGATACCATGGATCAGAGAAGTTTTGGAGGATCTCTAACCAAAACCACCACGGCCATGCGCCAAAGCGCTTCAGATTTGCTTACGCCAGATATAACAGATGGTAAAATACTTTACGACGGAATGGTGCTGCGGTCTACAAAACAAAGAAGGCCGTTTATTACCAGTGCGGTACAAAATTTGGTCGGGGCTTACGAGATCATTGTCGAAGGCGACGGTGTAGATGATTACGCATATTATACTTATAAGGTGGCGGTCTACGACAAAGACGGTTGTATGAAGCCCCCTGAAACCTTGTCGGAAGCCAAAGGACTACATCAGGGTGTTATTAATATGCACCCAACTGCTTATCCGGTCGACGGCGCTAATTTTGGCGCGCTACCCGCCGGCCTACCTGTTACTATAATGTATGAGCACCTAGGTGTCGGCTCGGTACCAAAAATAGTAAGAATAGGGAATAGACAAGTCCCCCTTAAGGGGGCAAAGATAGATCACACGTGGAATGCCCCTCATCTTCCTCGTACCGCTTTGGGCGCGCCACAGCGCAGCGCCTTCACCGGGCCCACTCCGGTCGCTGACAAGCTTCGAGAAGAGTTGGATCGCCTAGGCCCAAATTTTTATGAAAAAGGCAACCAATTATCAGACGGGGGGGACATGAAGGAGACTATGCTGCGTGCAGCCATTTCTGTTCTTAGAACAATAAAAACCGAATTGCCAATGGCGAAAATTAAACTCAGTGCCGGCAATGATAATTGGCATCAGGTCACCCCCGAGGCGGCGAACAGCCGGCACAGGCGAGGACGAGCTGTAGACTTTACAATCGAGCCTCATGGCGCGGCTAACCTAGATAAAATAGTGGAAATATTACGTAGACACGCCGGCGCCAATGGCGGCCATTTCAGATTTATTGATGAGTATAGAAAGCCAACCGGGCATTCTACTGGCGGCCATTTTCACATGTCATGGGGCCAGGGCAAAGAGGCAGTGCCCACAATGCGCGAGGCAGAAAAGATGGTAAGGGACGGGACAATTCAAGGCATTACGGTGGCTTAATATGGGACAAAACAAATGAGTAATCACGACGAAGAAATTAAATTACCTGAGCCGGCTATAGTTGGCCCCGGTGATCTGATGTCAGAGCCATCGCCACTTAAATCGCCAAGCAACACCAAGCCCGCTATAGCCCCTCCGGTTTCTCCGAGTGCTAAAAGACAACAAGAAGAACTCTCAGAAGAAGCAAAGATTTCATATTCAGGGATTGGCGGGACAAAACGTCTAGAAGACGATGTACCGATTTTTATAGAATGTGAAACAGAAGATGTTATACAAAACGGGAATGCCTGGATTGTTCTAGGTGGTGATCGATCTGGCAATCCGGGCTCCGGCTATAGTGGAATTGGAAACACGCACTGCGCTGCTATTGATTTGGTTGCTGGCCGAATGGGCGCCAGGGCAACACGAAAAGATGCAAATGACGAAACAGTATATGTTAATCCCAACTTTACATTAGATGCCGCTAGAATTTATATTTCACAAAAATCTGATATCGATCACTATCTAAGACTTGCCGATGGGAAAGTGGGCAGCACGAGCTACGAAAACCCTAATTCGTGTGTGGCGCTGAAGGCAGACAGTATTCGGCTCGTAGCGCGCGAAGGAATTAAATTAGTAACTGGTACCGACGTAGAAAACTCTCAGAAAGGAGAGATTAATGTAGATGCGGGTATCGACCTTATTGCCAACAATGATGATTCTGATCTGCAACCGCTTGTTAAGGGAGATAATATGGTGGAGTGCATACAGGAAGTATTTAAGCAGATCAACACCTTACGAGAAATGATGTATAATTTTCTGGTTTGTCAAAAAGATTTCAATCGAGAATTAATGACTCATACACATAATTCTCCATTTTTTGGGATATTAACGGGCCCATCACCACAAGTTGCCGCGCAGGGCGTTAAAAATTTAGTAGATATAATAAAAGGAGTTGAGGTGCAAGTATACAATCACCTCAATAACAGCAATATGGCCAATATTAATTACACTGGAGACGCCGGCGGGAAGAGCATCGTCAGTAAATATAATTTTACAAATTAAACCATCATGGACCTCGGCGCACAAACTAGACTTATAACCAATTGGCTTTCTAAAGAGCCTAACATACCTTTTTTGAGGGATGGTGTTGATTGTATCGTGCTAACAACCGAATATGAGGACGAGGCTCTTGTGGATATAAATACGCAAGGTCTTCTGCAAACGGCTGCAGACAAATTTATGCGGTATTATCATCCTGCAAGGTGGTATTCCGTTTACCGCACGGCAGAATTTGAAGAACAGTGGGACGTGCTCCGCGCCGAAGCCACGGCCGCCCGAGCCCTGGCCGGAGCGAGTCAGCTCCCGGTGCACCTAGGTGGTACCACCCGCGGACCCGGGAGCGGCATGAAGACGGCTGATGCTGTTATGGATCTCAACGGCGATATCCTTGATATGATTGGTAATATTCTTACAATAGTAGACAGAAAAAAATCAGATCGCCCGGGATCTCGATATCGTGTGTTGGTGGTCGCGCCCGAACACTCAAATATGCGTACGCACATAATGGATCCGAATGAGCCGGCCAATCCGGGCTATCGCTTTCCCGATGCCTCAACACGATATTTTGATGGCGAGGTAGCCACATGGGCCTTAGAAAAGTGGAGTACTCTCCAAAATTTTTCTGGTTTTGAACGAACCATCACCATTCCCTGGAAGGGGCTAGGTAAACAAATTGAAACAGTAAAAAAGATATTTACCAAATATCATACTCAAAAAAGACATTTTGATGGCCAGGTAATCCCGGATATAAATTTCGAAAAAGAATTTGAGTCTTTATCAAATGTGATATCTGTTATTACCAAATTGATAAAACTAAATGGGTTCAAAACACCAGCCTCCGACGAGGACGAGGTAAGTATTGATATTGATGATAATTATCGAATTGCTGGCATTAGATATTTTCAGCCCAACACCTCGCTCAACTGGCGCCCCGTTGTGGTCGGCTTCTTCGCGCATATGGAGAGTGATGCTTTCAATAATTTTCAAACGATCTCTTATTTGAGCAAGTGGCAATCGTTATTAGATTTAGAAAAGCCTCAACGCGTAAAGTTTTATCAATATTTTATAAACTTTATAAAAGACTTTTCAAATGTGCAATCCCCGGGGCCGCAAACCGTGTTCTCTGCGAGTAGAACGTATAGGATAGATTATTGTGGACCGTCCCACAGCCCTCCTGCAATGACGAGCATTATTGATGGGCCCCCGACTGATTTTCAGGATCAGATAGGCTTGGGACCAGGTGCCATCCAGGTCGAAGGGGTGGTTAATAAAAAAGACAATGTCTTGAGTTTGACATTCTCTAATGCAAATCTCCAAAATAAATTCCTTCGCGACCCGGCCAATCGGCAGCTTATATTAGACGAACAATTGACCAGAGTCGAGCAGAAGGCTCAAGACGCTATAGAGACCGTAATGACAAAATTACGAGAGATACAAAATTCTGAAGAATTATCGGTTGTTAAGGAGATATTAAACAAAGTAGGCATCGACGTTTTAATTATAGAAGCAATCAAGTGTATATCGTTCAATTCGAATTTTAATCCCAACAGTGTCATTTCTGATGTTCGCGATGTTATTTCCGCTAGCAAAAAATTATTTGCCAAGAGACAACCGCCAAAAGGATTTTCTTTTCCTGAATTGAAAGTTGACATTCCAATTTTTTCTATTACCGGCAATCTTCATGAAATAATAAAACAGATGATATTGGAAGCCCTTATGGAAGTCGCCCGGGCATTGGTGCAGGCGATGGCAGACATAATCAAAGAGGCCTGTTCGGCCAAAGACCTATCGGGAGGCGATTATGGCGAGTTAAACCTAGGGGACATGTTTAATACTCAAAACCCAGACTCGCCGCAGCCATATGGCAAGCCACCGCCGCCAGGGTTGCTGGGGGGCATCGGCGGACTAAATATCTGTTTTGATAGTTATAATATTCCAGAGGCTGTTGGAATGACATATTTAACAGAAATATCTGAAATCCTAACACCATCGGAAATTTGTCAGCTTTTAAAGGGTACCCCCGCCGGCGACGTCCTGGCCGCGGTCACGGAATATAGTAAAACATACAATGTTACACACCCGGTCCGACAAAGCTTAAGCACCTCTACTTCTGTCGCCGCTTTTTTTACCTGTTTGGGAGACCTGGTTGATATAGATTCTATTTGCCAAAGATTAATAGAAGAGAGCATACTTCCAAATCTTGACGATCTTTGCTTGACCGAAGAAAAGATATTGACCGGCGTAGATACTTTTAATTTAAGTCAATTGTTAAATATGCTTGAAAGTGGAGTACAAATTGAGACACCGGAGATTAATTTAAGTTGCCCCCAAAAGCCGGGATATCTTCCTAATCCTCTTGTGGACCGATCGATACCGCAAATGATTAATGCTTTTGCAGAAGTTATATCGATTAGTTTCTATCTTGCTGTTGATGGCGTGGCCGCTGTTCTACTAATACCAGCCGCCGCGCGCAGCAGTGTTGATGGGGTTTGTGGGTCACCTGTACAAATAGAAACAAACTCCCCGCCGGACATTGCCAAAGATATTATGGCAGACATCTCGACGGCGTTCAAACGCATCGCAGGTCTGATGCAGGACGGAGGCGCGTTCGAGGCCGCGCTAAACACGTGCGACCTTACTCTTGGTGATGTTTTTCCAAATCTTGACGGCGGCACCGAACTTCTCAACGCCCTTGCAGAATTATTTGAAAATTTTGATTTTGGCGCCTCGGCCGAGTTAACCGCCGCGTTGGACTCTGGCGTGATCACGGGGATGATGCCGGTATTATCTTATGAGTTCCCACTAGTTTTTAAAGAAAATACGAGGACCGCGGTACCCCCCATTCGTTTTGCTAATGTACTTGATATGCCTAGTTTCGAATTAAAACAACCGTCAGGAACAACACATTATTTTTCAGCACGAAATCCCGACGGCCGGGGCGCTTTCGCAAAATCCAGCGCTGCCTTCCAGGGCAGTTGCAAATATTATTTTGCACCCAATTCTCAATCGGTCCGCGCCAGAATGTTATATAGAGCCCACAGCGCGATTCTCAACTCGGGCCTCGAGTCCGGCGCGCCTATACGCATGTCGATTAACGCGCCAGGATTGAATAGAGTAATACAAATAGGGAATTACGATGAAGAGGAGATGCTAAACAATCTTGGTGAATCCGTGGCAAATGCTACTGATGATAATCTTAATAGGCCCCCTCAAGACGCTTTTGCAACCATGGTGCGGGATGCCTTGGCTGGGTTTTTTATTGAGTACGGCCAGACGCCGCCTTCGGGCCTATATGACACGCTTTATGATGTGTTAAAAAATTCATATTATCATTCAGCCCAGGCCGGCCTTTTTCGGGCATTAAATAATCACGTGCTAGAAAAAGGACTCTTTTCCACAGATGGGGTAATGGGTTTATCGTTTATGAGAGACAACACAAATTGTGCTACCAGTCCAAGCAAGGTGGGTGATTTGATGGACACAACCGGCATTGCTGCAGATGTGATGGAAGAATATAACGAAGCCGCCTGCGCAGGCGAGGAAACGATGGAGGAAATGGTCGAAGATGTCGCAATATATGCATCAATATTGTTATTCCTTCAGATATCGGTGGTTCAGTTTTATTTACAAAATATAAGTGTTTTTTCGGCATTTAAACTAGAAGATATTTGGAAACTTTCGATTGTGCGAGAATTTGTTGTTGATGCGGCCTTTAAAAGGGTCCAGGAGTTTTTAGATGAATCTACAATGAATAGCAAAATGGGAGATTTTTCAACACTCTTTGTTAATAATACGAGGGAGTGGATGAGGCGCAAGATTAATAGAAATGTAGAAAAACTAGATAAGGAAATTTTAATGTCTTTGGGAATTCAGCCCGGTGACGAGGAAGAGCTATTAGAAAATTTAAATTCGATTAAGTATTTGTTGTTATGGCGAATGGAACGCTCTGCGACAGCAATACAAAATATTCTTTCTAATCCGGACGCCTCATCAATAGACGACGTGTTGCTACAACACGTTGTTGGTGGATCTCACCCGTTTATTCAGCCGTTCGATAGTGACAAGTTGCATGTGGACTCTGCGCTCGTCGATGACCCTCCCTACCCCATTATCTTTCATTTCGAAGTTGACGAGAAACGCCCCCAAGACACCATGGACCTACTCGGATATGGCGGGTTTAAACTAGAATCATATTGGACTTGGGACAGTGTCGACCTTGCTGCCGACGCCGATCTTCTGGTATTTACACTTGATGCGAAGGGAAATTACAAAAATCAATTGAAATTATCTAATTCTTTCTACGAACCAGAAGAATATATTGCCGAATATGATGCAATAAATTACGTCGCCGTGCAGAAACCCCTCGGCCATTTTAAGGCATCGACGCAAAAAATGTATGAGGCTTACGAGAAACGACATATGGCCCGCATTCGCGACAGCGAGGGCGACCTTGTTTGGACTGGTGGCACAGGGGCGGCCGTGGGCGACTATGACTGGGATAACGACGACGTAGAGTTTAACAATCTTAAGCTTAAATATAGGCTGGTTTATTATCCGCCCTTAGAGGCCTCTCCCGGCCCCGGAATTTTGAACGAAACCGACCCGGGAAGTTTACTCTGGGCCCACTCCGGAGGAGCAAAATTATCCACTTTGATGCCCCTCTATGAGTCTGCGGTCGGACGCTATGCTGGCGATACGACACCGGGCCTGGCCGCTGAGCGTACTCCCGAAATGACGATAAAGAAGAGAAATAATATTTTTAACAGAGAAGAGGCGCTTGTTCCGATATCCCCGGCGTGGCGAGAAGAAATTATTGTGACCCCCGGATCGATAACAGAACATGAGACGGTAACGAACACTGCACGACCGTGGTCGGCGATGTGGGACTGTCCGGGCGACGGTTGGCCCTTCAGCACCGGCAACCGCACCGGAGGTTGTTATGAGCCAGACAAGCCGTCAGGCCAAACCCTGCAGGCCGGCGAGATGTGGACATGGATCCCCGACACGACAGGCGCCGTCAAGCGCGCGATGGACCAACTGCTCCCCCATGATAAGATGACCGCCGAGGAGTTCCCGAAGCAGGGTACCCAGGCCCCAGCCGGTTTCCCCCTTAGCGCAGGCGAGCGATCCGACTTCGCCGGCGCCCAGAGTCATCCTGGCCGCAGGAACCCATATCATTGGGGTTATTGGAAAAAGATTACCGAAACAACCACTCCTGCTCCCACCGTTGTCGATGAAGTCGTCACCGGCGGCGACATCAAAAAGATGTCTGAACTTGTAACAATTGGAATCCCAATAATGGAATTCGATGGCAACCAAGAATATCCTAAACTGAGCATGCTGGATGGAGGAGAAAGTGTTTTCCGCCCTCTTCGAAACACCGGGCCCGCGACCAGGTACTTTCGACAATCCCCGGATTATGACAAGTTTAAATATTTCTTTTCAAACGTTCTTAGTAAAGATGTAATGATGACAACATTGCTCCTGAATAATTTTTATTTGACCGACTCAAGGTATGGTTCAAAATTAAAAGACCTTTTTTCTGATGCAGCCAATAATGCGGCACAGGTATTTTTATTGGCTTTGGAATCTCCTGACGATGTGGGCGTACGCGAGGACCGGAAGGTTGGTCTCCCGGGAATTAATAATCCCGTTGGTGGCGCCCCGACAATAGATGTTCGTGGATTTATTTTGAAAGCACTTCGAGAAACGCCGCTAAACATATTGAAAGGCCTATGCGAAATTGCTGATCCACACGTAGCAATAACTAAATTAATTAAGGATATTTCTGGAATAGTTATCGATGGAGTCATTGACGCCATCGATACCGGAATGGATGTCGGTTTGGCAGCCACCGGTGCCGCCGCACCAGGGTTGGACGACCTGATTGCGCTTGGAAAGCCAGACACGGAGAAATTGGTTGAATTTATGTTTTGTGAATTAAACAGGGCAATGCAGGGTAAGGCCGCCGATCTTTGGGACGATGATATGGATTCTGCGGCCTGTGAGGCACTTGGAATCTCCCCTCCGGCCGATCTACCAAGTAAATTATTACCGACTTTTACCACCAAGGGAATCAATTTTACTGGCACCATCCCGGGACTTTTTATGGCGCCTCCCGGACCTCTGGGGCTAATTTATCTATTGCTCAACTTACTTAACTTCAAACAACAGCAGGAAACGGCCCAAGAAGAAGCACAAGAGAATTCTTGCTAGCATGGGAACAAAGTTGTTAGCATTCTATTTATTTTAGTGCGAGGAGTACCAACTTATGCCGACGAATAATGAGGGATTGTCAGTAGCACTTCCTTTAACAATAGATCCAACATTTGGACCCTATAACTTAAACACAACTTACGAACAATTGGCAAAACAGAATCTTAAGATGCTTTTGCTAACAAATCGTGGTGAAAGAATAATGCATCCGGGCTTTGGAGTTGGGCTGCGATCTTATCTATTCGAGCAGAATTCGCCGGTAACCTTTGGCGAGCTCGATCGTACGATTAAACAACAAGTAGATACATATCTTCCTTATATAGGAATAAATAGGATTGATTTTTCTACATCTGAGGTATCAGCAGATTTAGATCCGAATTTTATGGGCATAACAATATTCTTTACAGTTTTGCCCGTACAAGTGTCAACATTTTTACAAATAAGTGCGAATGAAAGCTAATTAATTAAAATAATTGGAATTCTAGATAATGCCCAAAAAATTACAGCCCATTAACTACACAGATAGAGACTTTGATAGTATCCGCAGAGATTTAGAAAATTATGCAAAAAGATACTATCCCCAGACCTTTAAAGACTTTAACGAGGCTAGTTTTGGCTCACTGATGCTAGATACGGTAGCATATATAGGAGATATACTATCGTTTTATTTAGATTATCAAACAAATGAATCCTTTTTGGATAGTGCCATTGAATATAATAATGTAATTCGTCTCGCTAGGCAGATGGGTTTTAAATTAAGCGCAAGCCCTTCTTCTTACGGCGTCCTTACATATTATATTGAGATACCTGCCACGACCACCGCAGGGGGCACTCCTGATACCAATTATGCTCCTATTTTAAAAGCGGGATCTCAATTTTCCTCAACAGGGGGGGGCACATATACTCTCTTAGAAGATGTGGACTTTGGCCACAACTCAAATTTGGTTGTTGCCGGCGCCGTAAATTCGACCACGGGACAGCCAACATCTTATGTCGTTAGGGCCCAGGGTCGCGTGGTTTCAGGCCGAGTGAGTACCGAGACAAAGACTGTTGGAAATTTTAAAAGGTTCTTGCGGGTGCAACTATCATCGGACAAGGTAGCAGAAATAATTTCCGTGGTAGATTCCGAAAGTCATGAATATTTTGAAGTAGATAATCTTTCACAAAACATAATTTATAAGGCGATTCATAATAATAATGCCGATCGGAATATGGCGCCCTCTATTTTGAAGGCCGTTCCGGTGGCCCGACGATTTGTAATAGAATATGATGGAAATCGAAGTTTTATGCAATTTGGGTATGGTTCAGATTCAGAACTTCTTTCTGAATCTGTTGTAGATCCATCAGAGGTTGTTTTAGATTTACACGGAAGAAGTTATATAACCGATCGAGAATTTGATCCCGCTAAACTGATTAGTACGGATAAATTTGGGATTGCGCCGGCAAATACAGAGTTGACAATAACATATAGAGTTAACACGGTACAAGATGTTAATGCGGCGGTAGATACCATTGTTGAAGTTGGAAGTACTAACTTTAAATTTCGGAATGCCGGCGCCTTAAGCCTCAACACGAGAGAAACCGTTATTGATTCTTTGGAACTTACAAATGAGGAGCCGGTGCTGGGCGACGTGTCTCTTCCCTCATCGGATGAAATTCGACAACGTGTTATAGCGCACTATGCGGCCCAACACCGCGCCGTTACGCTAGAAGATTATCAAGCAATTACCTATGGCATGCCGGCCAAATTTGGGTCTATAAAACGCTGTGCAGTGTCGAGAGACTTTAGCGAATTTAAGCGTAATCTAAATTTGTTTGTAATTTCTGAAGACCCCGAGACCGGTAATTTAGCAAAAACGAACGCTACTCTTAAATCCAATTTAAAAACTTGGTTATCGCAGTATAAGATGGTTAATGATACTGTAGACATACTTAATGCTCGAATAGCAAATTTCGGAGTAGAATATATTATTGCAACCGATTATGAAACAAATCGCTATTCGGCCTTGATTAATGCCAACGCGGCTATAAGAAAACTCTTTTCTAGCCCTGGTGATATTGGGGAACCAATTTATATAGCAGATATTTATAAGGCTCTTAATACGGTGCCTGGAATTATTGATGTGTTAACGGTAGAAATAGTAGGGAAGTCTAGTGGTGTGTATTCTTCATATGCGTACAATTTTGATAACGCCTTGTCATCTGATGGACGGCACATCGAGGGCCACCGAGAACTTATATTTGAATTAAAGTATCCAGACGTCGACATTAAAGGATCAGTGCGATAATGGCCATTAAAAGATATATTGCAATTGCTGATAATACTATAACTAATGCGTATGAATCAAATTTAACTTTTCGCGGCACAGGCTCAAACATGGGCGCTGCTGATAGTCTTGAAGTTTTTTCTCTATATGGACAACTTTCAGCATCTACTGGTCAGTCTAACGAACAAGCAAGGATCTTGATCAAATTTCCGGTGTCCTCCTCTGTTAGCGGCACTACATCAATATTGGCCGATCGTAATGCTTCAAAAGTACCCGCCAGCGGTAGTGTTAAATTTTACCTTAAAATGTACAATGCTGAGCACCCGTTTACTCTTGCAAGAAATTTTCAATTAAATATTCATCCAATTTCATCCTCCTGGCAGGAGGGCCACGGTCTAGATATGGAAGAATATAAAGATATTACGTATGACGGAGAGGGTTCCAACTGGTCTCGTCGCTTCACATCTAATTCGTGGGTAACTGCCAGCGCCGGCGGTGACTATAGGACGACGTATCAATTTACAGCAAGTTTCCCAGATGGCTGGGAGGACTTAAGTGTTGATGTGACTCCGGCTGTTGAGCGCTGGATGCAGGCATCCGGCACGGCTAAGCACTTTACTAATCATGGGTTTATAATAAAGCTCCTGGATTCTCAAATATCTGCCAGTACATCATATTATACAAAAAAGTTTTTTGCTCGGTCAACAGAGTTTCATTTTAAACGACCCGTTATAGAGGCTCGATGGGATTCGCGCACCAAAGACCAGCGCGGTAACTTTTATTATAGTAGTTCGTTGGCAACAGCGGCCGATAATCTTAATACAATATATTTATACAATTACATTCGTGGGCGGCTTGTGGATATACCCAACTCATCCAGCGTTGGCACTACCGGGTCCATATTTGTTAGTTTATATTCTGGCTCCACCTCTCCGACCGGTGCAAAACTATTATTACCTGCCGGCGGCGGTGTTGTTTCTGCTGCTGATTTAAATGTTACGGGAGCCTGGGTCAAGACAGGCATTTATTCTGCAGCCATGGCGGTTACGGGCGCAACCGTAAATCCTTCCGGATCAACACCTTTGACAAAACTTTTTGATGTTTGGCATGATGGCGCAACACAATACAATACTAGTTCTATAGCGCCGCTAAGCCTGGCGGCATATAACAATGCCCCAACTTTTGAATACGTAACCGCGGTGACAAATTTAAAATCTGAATATACGCGCAAAGAAAGCGCCCGATTTAGGCTATTCGTAAGAGAGAAGAATTGGAATCCAAATATTTATACGACCGCAACAAGCACCATACCCAATCAAACCATTGTTAGTGCATCATATAAAATAATTCGACTTACGGATGAACTAGAGGCGGTCCCATATGGAACCGGAAGCGATCTATCAACTTATTTATCGTATGATGTATCTGGTAATTATTTTGATTTAGACATGGCGCTTCTGGAAACTGATTATGCTTATGGTCTTAAATTGGCATATTACAATTCCTCAATCGCAGCGTGGATAGAACAACCGGAAACATTTAAGTTTAGAGTAGAAGAATAATGGCATTACGAAAGTATTTTGCGAAAGCACAAGAAATAAAAAACCTTTCGAATGTTAGCGCCGAGGAAGTGGCGGCTGACGTTGAATCGGTTGGCTTTCACGAAGCCGATGTTATTAAAGACAATCGGTTCATTCCAGCAGCAGATTTTACCGATCCTGCTAACTTTGCGCGCTATGGGTCCGCGGCCGAATATTATGACCAGGCTATAAAAAGAATTTATAATACATATCCATATGACGGCTCTTTAAAAGAGAAGCTTGAGTGGGAAAACGACTCTTCATATATTGATTTATATATTCTGAAAAACAGATATCCACGAAGTACTGGATATGCTATATTTTCTGCTGATGGGTGGGGATCACGTAGCGGGGATAAAACCAGCGACGGATACGGAACACCGGCCACCACCGAGTATATTCTCTTAAAAGGGGGCCCCAATACCCATCCAGATGGCATTACGCCATATATAACACAGTTTACTGGATCAAACTACTATAATACAAGCTCCAATCGAGAAACAAACTTAAAATTTGATATAGTCAACAAGGGGGTAACTGTTGAGTTTTGGCTTAAGAAAGACTCCTTTACGGACGCCAACACCAATCGAGAGGTGGTGTTTGACCTGTGGAACTCGGATAATTCTGGCAGCAGCAAATATGGCAGGTTAAGAGTAGAGTTAACAGGCGGCGCTGGCTATACGGGTTCACCGTTTCTTATAACTTGTCAATCTGGATCCGTTCCAGCGAACAGGGCGCAAGGATTTATAACCTGTTCGGTTGGCCAAAACCTAACGACCGGCTCTCTGGAAAGTTGGGGGCATTATGCCTTCTCATTTAAGAGCGGCTCCCTATCCGGCGATGGTACCGACGGTATTGATGTTAAATTCTATGTTAACGGCGCCCTGAATCATTCTTACATGACAGGAAGCAATATTAGCGAAGTTACTGGCAATTTAAAGGCCACAATTGGCGCCTTGATAGTGCCCTCCAACAACGTTAGTAATACCGCTTCGGCCGGCGCAGGAAAATTAGCAGCATCTCTGGACGAATTTCGATATTGGAAGACGAAAAGGACTTCAAAAGACGTAGGTAGATATTGGTTTTCCCAGGTAGGGGGAGGCACCAACTCAGATCCAACTCCAGGTGTCGATACTTTAAGTGCTGTTAATACCAATTTGGGGGTTTATTACAAATTTAACGAGGGGATCACGGGTACCGGTTCGGTCGACGGCGCAGTTTTAGATTACTCTGGCCGCATAACTAATGGAGCCTGGACTGGATACACCTCAAACTCCAGGAATACTGGATCTGCAATCCTTTCTGCTAGTGCGGCCACAAAAGAGTTTGAAGATCCGATTATTTATTCTTTTCACCCGTCTGTCATTTCAATAAATTCTGAACTGGTTAGTTCGGGCTCGAATCATGATATAGCAAACAACGCCTCCCTGTACAATGCGATGCCTGGGTGGATCATGGAAGAAGACGAGATAGGCTCCGGGGACCTCAAAAAATTAACACAGATTATGGGTAGTTATTTTGACACCTTGCATCTACAAATTGAATCTCTCAATAGGCTAAAAGATAAAAATTATATTTCTGGTAGCGATAAACCACTAACATTTGCTAATCGTCTTTTGGAATCTGTAGGGTTGATTACGCCGGAGATGTTTTTAGATGCGGATATACTCGAAAAATTAGCCGATCGTTCTGAAAAAAGACTTTATGAAAAAACCCTGGTTGATGTAAAGAATACAATATATCAAAACATTTATAACAATATATCATTTATTTATAAGTCCAAGGGTGTTGAAAAATCTTTTAGAAATATGATTCGCTGTCACGGCGTCGACGATGAACTTATAAAGTTCAATTTATATGCTAATAATATCGAATTCGAATTGCGGGACAATGTCACCAGTCATGTTCTGGCAAAAAGATATGTAGATTTTAATAGTTCTGGTTCCGTTGGGGCAACCGTATATGAATCGGGAAGTTATATAAGCGGCAGTACTAATTTGTCGAATGGCTTTGCTTTTACAACAGAGGCTAATGTTGTTTTCCCGATTAAAGCCAAAAGACGAGATAAGAATTTTATTAATGTTGATATTTTGAGTGCTTCAATTTTTGGTGCGCATGGTGCC
>Ga0098047_10000351_pt1 | contig 18469 bp, 19 predicted proteins | sample 12_taG_FD_92585 | JGI IMG/M metagenome (GOLD analysis project Ga0098047, IMG submission 92585) | Marine viral communities from the Subarctic Pacific Ocean - 12_ETSP_OMZ_AT15267 metaG | ecosystem: Environmental > Aquatic > Marine > Oceanic | place: Subarctic Pacific Ocean | collected 2015-01-16 | reverse complement strand
GTGAGAAGAGCTATGACTGACCTTACCAATGATGATAGATTGATTAAAGTTAATTCTGTTATGAAAGCAGGAAAATATGGAAAGCCCAATCATATGTGGAGATTGGCAAGATATTAATACGAGGGGGCTTGGAAGATGGCTAGATGGAATAGGTGCCCTGCAGGCTAACCAAATCCACACATCTGCGACTAGACCGAGATTCGCTACCGCAAGTTATGAGTCTCGAAACGCCTTGCCAAGTCCCATCTAAATTAGAGATAGAAGTAACGGTTATGTTAGATTCTTTGAATGGAACCCCAAATGGGTGTCCTGCGAGCGTTCAAGACAGTCTGATCTCTATCAGTTAACCTTCTATCTCTATACTATGGATGGTCACCGATGAGCCAATTTAAGATTGGTAGAAAATGCTGAATACCTCTAACAGGTTGTTGCCGTAATAATTCGCGAGTCCTGTTAAGTATTAGACTATAAACACACACGGTTAACACTCTGTTTGCGGAGTGAGGGGCTAGCCATCCATAAAACTTATAGAGGGGGAGCACTCCTACGTCCTACCTAAAGCGGGATTACCTCGGATTAACACGTTTCCCCTCTATAATACCTTTATATTTCCTCCATGATTTCGTAAATTTCAACAAAGAGGGAGAGTACAAATGGACAATAATATGTCACAGGTAATAGAGAATATATACACTGATTACCTCAAATCAAAAAACGAACTACACCGTGAGAAATACCAAGACTATGAAGGTTATTTCTCTGCCTCATCAGCAGGGCAGTGTTTCAAGAAGCAAATACTACGTGCAAATGGAGTACCTGAAGCACAACCAGATGGTCGTGTTCTCAGGCTATTAAGATTAGGAACAATAGTTCATAAAGATTTTGAACTTGCACTAAACCATTGGACACATAAAAATACTTCTGAAGAAGAAAAGGGAGAAGTATGGTCAGAGATGGAAATGGTCTTGGATGATATAAGTGTCATTGGTCATGCTGATATTGTATGGAAGAGAGAGAACAGGTTAGAGGTAATAGATATAAAGACTATTGCATCATATAAGTGGACAAAACAATTTGGACGAATAAAGAACAGAGACAGGAATCCATCAGTCAACTATGAGTTGCAGTTAGGTACATATGCATTAGGTGCAGCTAACTATTTTGAAGTCGAACCTGAGAATATTTATATGTATCTCGTATGGTATAAGAAAGATGATAGCTCAATGAAGGTAATAGAGATACCTACATTTTGGATGGATAATGCTTTAGAGTATTGGGTTAATCTAAATGAATACATAAATATAAGTCCTAATGGCGAAGACATACCAGTAGGAGGAGAAAATATTCCTGTACAAGAATGGGAATGCAACTATTGTGGATACCATCGCCTTAAAGGTGGTTCGTGTCCCGGTGTTGTAAAAACAAAACAAACACAAAGGAGGTAATCATGGAGATTGCTGACATATTCTCAATCCTTGACTCTACGAATGTTGAGAAACATACGGAGAAGAAAGGACAGTTTACCTATCTCAGTTGGGCTTGGGCAGTAAGAGAATTACTAAGAGTAGACCCACAGGCCACTTGGGAAGTTCATGAATATCATCATGGAAATGGAGAAGTAATTGCTCCATACATGAGGACAGGCGCAGGTTGCTTTGTTAAAGTAACTGTATGGTCTGGTGGTATTGCAAGGACACAGGTACATCCAGTACTTGATAATCGCAATAAACCTATTGAAGAGCCAAATGCCTTTCAAGTCAATACATCAATACAAAGATGTCTTGCAAAAGCAATTGCACTTCATGGATTAGGCTTATATATATATGCAGGGGAAGACCTTCCCGTGCTAGAGCCTTTAACCAAGAAGCAAATTGATGATATGGTAAAGATGGCTAAAGCAGCTGTTGACTATCGTGATGATGAAGACGATGCACTTGTGAATACCGTTCAAAACAAGATAAAGAATGGTGAGGTTCATAAAGGCAACTACGATGCATCAATAGCTAAACTAAAGAGGTGGGCAAATGAATAGCCTCAATAAAAATAGTTCTAGTTATGACGAGAGTCTATTGACTCCAGGTTATTACTATACTATTGGTACAAATGATGGTGTCCAATTCAAATGGTGTAGGTATCACGGTACTAAGCTCCTGAATGGGAAAGCCATATTTGTATATTCGACAAAAGACGGTCTTCAGTTGACAATAAATCCAAGCTATCATAGTTGGACGTTGGAACATGGAGATGGTGAGGAACTTCTCATTAATGCTGAACTAGCAGGTGAGGAAATAGAGTACAATCAAAAACACCAAAAGGAGGTGTCAGATGGGTAAACTAACTCATGCAGAAGCTGAGGAACTAGTAAATCAAGGCATAATGACTAGAACTTCTTTTCAGAAGATGCAAGATGAAGGCTTAATTAGCACAAGAGGCCGTAATACGGCAGTTTGGGTTAAGGCCAAGGATGGAGCTTGGGTAAGTCCTCAGTTGTATTTCAAAGGTCAGAATGGCTCTGAATACAGCAAATCTCAGTTAGCAATCAAAGATGGATTCAATGCACTCGTTGAGAAGCATTGTACCACTAAAACACAAACAAAGTAAATACGGAGGTATGGTAAATGAAAGACCCAACTACTGTCTTCGATGAGGAGACAGATTCTGGAACCCCTATAATGCCTGGGATGTATCCTGCTAATCTAGTGTCTCTCATAACGAGAGCATTTGATAGCGGAAGTACTGTCTTCAATATGAGGTTTAAAATCTCAGATGAAGTCAAAGATACTTCTGTCCCACAGCAGGTTAAATCAGGCGGGACATTCCAAGAGGTCAGAGATGGAAGCGGCAATCCCGTAGAAGTCTCGGCTTCCTTCATGAGCGGTAAAATATTCTACGCTGATGGCGTTTGGTTTACACCAAGCCCAGCCAAAGGCGAAGGATGGAGAAACCGCAGATATAAGGAAGCATTTGAGAATCTCGGTGTATCCTTTCCGAGAGAGGAGAATGGTAGCGTATCTCTAGGTGAGATAGAAGAGAGCGATGTGCTCGGTATGCCTGCTATTATAAAACTCTCAGAGAGTAAATACACGAATAAAAACGGTGAGGAAAAGACAGCCTTCAAAGCCGTTGAGATTCATCCTTGGACGGATGGTAAAAAGTTATCTGAAGCTGAAGTAGCTTCTGATGATAAAATACCGTTTTAGTCCAGTTGTTGGAAGAGAGGGAGTTAGTACGTTGCTAATTCCCTCTCAAATATTTAAATTTGGGGGAAGGGTGAAGACTCTAACTCTCTCTTGTCTTAGCCCACCTCATACCGTACTCTCGCGGAGTGACTTCACCCTTCAATTATTTAACAAGGAGACAAGAGATGGCTATACTGATTGACATTGGAATATTGTGGTTCTTACTATTAATTTGGAAGAAACTAAACGATTTAGTAGAAATAGCTAAGGAGTAGTAATATGAAAAAGGAAGAAATAGGGGCAAAGGAGATAGTGCAAAAGATGTTACTTGAAGACCTTTTAAATAATATAGAAGGGGCAATACAAACATTCTTAACACGTCATCCTGACACAGACCTTGAGAAACAAAGCTCTGTCAGGAATATTGCGGAAGAGATATATAGACGCATAAATACTGAAGAAACGGATGTTCCTAGAAATGTACAGGTTCTGAAGAAAATAGAAGAAAGGCTTAATATAGGTCAGTTAAAGTATGGAAGTGACATTCCCATCGCAGATGGTAGGGATTGGCTAAAAGAGGCCATAGAAGAGGTTCTAGACACTATTGTGTATCTTTCTAACTATCTTCTGCAACTAGAGGAGATGAAAAATGATAAAGAAATGTAAATGCGGTTATTCATATGAAACAACATGGCAGTCAAAGCCTACCTATATGTATAAAAGAGAAAGAAAAAGCAGTTCAATGCCATACATACAACGGCTAAAAGAAAGAATTAAAAAGGCTGATCACATAATAGAAGCAATTCTAGTGCGTTCTCAGTATGTCATGCCAACATACTTAGCTATGATGGCAAAAGAATACTCACAAGAGTATGAACTTGAAATTCCTGATCCGTATAATACTAAAGGAGGAGAAGATGAATAAATCAGTATCAAAGGAATATGTGTTTAAGCTTAAGAATAACCTGACAAGTAAAGCATTTGTTTGGTTTATGAGAAAGAAGCTAAACAAAAAAACATATAGTATTGTACTTCGTGGACGACACTCAGATAGAAAGAAGCTCTACGAAAAGCTTGGTAAGAAGTATGTAAGCTATACACAGAATGATGTTCCAATAAAGTATGCCGAGACAATCGGTGTATACATAAGGAGGAAATGAAATGGAAACAGAAGGAATAGCAACAGTTAAATTAACTGAGACAGAAATACATCATATTGTATGGGGAATGACAGTTATTAAAACTATGCGATTACCATTAGACCCAGAATGGAAAAATCCATACTTAGTACTATTAGATGATTTCAAACGCATACAAGAAAACATGAAACTAGAAAAAGAAAACAAGGTAGATAATTATGACTCCGCAGAAGAAGAAAGACTCGGGCCATCGCCACACGGCAGGGAAGAATAAGTATCTAAAAGACCTAAAAGAAGGTACTTCATTCAAACTGTCGAGTGGGACTGAAGGGATACTTTTAAAGAAAGGAGTAGGAAGTGTTATTGTATACGTTACTTCAATGCCCAAGTCATACTACTTTTATAATGAAGACGGTACTCCAGACCTATACTGGTTTGGAAGGCAACATTGGGCAGAAAATACAGAAGTGGAGGAAGCATGACTAGAAATGATGGAACATTTGATCTAATCTGTGCTTGTTGTGGATTTAACATGAGTAAAACTCATTATAATCCAAGGAAGCGTTTAACTGAACTCAAGTTACAGAGAAGCAATACACTAAATAGATTAATTACAGAGGTTTCCAAAAAGATAAGACATAATGTGCCTTCAGAGGATTCTGTGACTAATGAGTATTATTTTATGAGAGGTATAAGAGATATTCCAGAGAATGTTATAAGAGTTGGGATACATAAGTATTTGGAAAGGTCATATTATGCTGAACAAAAAGGATTTCGTTACTTGTCTCGGATTATTCAATATACAAACGATAACTCCGATGCAATAAAGCGAAATGAGAAAAAGAGACTAGGTACAATTCCAAAACCACAAAGAAAGGAGGATATAGATGAATAATGCAATAATAGCTGATAGTCTATTTCCAGTAGCAGAGGTTCCAGCAGTTCTTCAAGATACTCACTTAGGTGAGACTGATCTTCGTGAAGTTAGTACTGGGCATAAGTTCATAGTGAGAGAGGATACTGGTCAAGTTCTAAGTTGTATGACTGATGAATATAGACTGGTCACCAATGAAGAGCTTATGTCAGTTGCTGATCCCTTAATAAAAGAGAATGGTGGCACTCTAAGAGAAGTGGCCGTTCTTAATGATGGAAGGCGTTCCGTATGGAAATATCGCTTCACTAAGACCAAGATTGAACTTGGTAAGAACGATGTTGTCAATCCTGAGGTCATCATAGAAAACAGTTATGATGGCAGTACAGAGATTCGAGCCATAAGCGGTGCCTTCAGAGTAGTATGTTCTAATGGCATGGTAGTTGGATTCGTATTGTCTAAGACAACAAACCGTCATTCAATATGGAATACCAACATAGATAAGATGCCAGAGATCATAGGAGATGTCGTTAGGCTAACAAATGAGGTTCTAGTTGAATCACTTCCCGCTCTTAAGGACACAAAGTTCAGAAGGCGTGACTTGACAGAGGTTATCAAACTTCTTCCAACATATGCAATGGAGCCATTTGTGCAATACCTATCAGCTCATAAGCCCAAGAACTATTGGGATATTCTCAATGCTTGCACTTTTATCACTACTCATCACATGAGAAGAGATAGATATGCAACCCATAAGCTAGAGAATAAGTTGTATCCAAAGGTAGTTAAGCTGGCACAGCACGTAGCACAAGCATAATGGCTGATGCTCGGTGGCTTGATTGCCCTGTAGTAATACCATATATGGGGGGTAAGTTTGAACTGTCTAGAACACTAGTTCCAATGCTTGCTCCCCATGTTAGGTATATAGAAGTATTTGCTGGTGGGTTAAGCATGTTCTTCAGAAAAAAGAAAGCTGATTGGAATGTCGTCAATGATGTAGACAGGGATATTATCAATCTATATGAAAGTATAAGAACAGATTATGATTCCTTTAAAGAACAAGCATACTGGATGGTTAAGTCTAGAGAATTATTCAACAAATGGAAGAAAGAAGTAAATAACAAAGAAGATATAAATATTCCTGATCCTGAAAGAGCCGCTAAATACTACTATGTTATAAGGTGTGCTTTCAACAGAAGTGCAGTAGGAACTTTAAGTAAGGACTCTGATTGGCATACAAGACTTCTAAATGATATTAAATATTCACGGTTAAAATTTGATGATACTATAATGGAGCACATGGACTTTAGAGACTTAGTAAAGAAGTATCCACCAAGAAAAGGTGATATGTGGTATCTAGACCCACCATATGTAATAGCAGGTGAGCGTGGAGATTACTATCACTACTCATTTTCAAAGAAAGATCATGAAGATATGGCTGAGATTTGCAAGGAAATAGATAATGAAAATGGTAAATTCATGGTATCCTATGACGATAGGTATGAGGTTAAAAGTTTATTTCACGGATATAATATTATTCCACTCAAGGTACTTTATTCGGGTATGCAACATAATAAGAAGGAGAAGACTGAGTTAGCAATATGTAACTATCAACCATCAGGGCAGAGTTCCCTGTTTTAGTGAAAGGAGTCACTATGAAAGACAATAAAGAGAAGGCTTATCCTTCAAGTAAAGAGGCCGAAGAAGCAGTTCTTGGAGCTTGCTTATTAGATGGCGAGAGCATTGTATCAAAAGTATCAAGTTGGATCAGACAATCAGATGCTTTCCATTTTAATGATAATAGGAGATTATGGGAATGCTTATATAATATGTATAAGAGTCATGAAAAAATAGATACGCTAACAGTACATGAAAAGATGAAGGAACAGTTCGATAAAGTAGATTCATATTGGATAACAGGACTAGCTGAGGTGGTGCCTACGGTTGCCAATGTAGAACAATATGCTAAGATAATATGGGAAAAACACATTCAAAGGGAAATAGGCAAGAGTTCATATAAGTTATTTAAACACAGTTTTGGGAATTACGAGCAGACAAGTAATCTATTAGACTCTCATAGTAGGCTTGTTGATGAGCTATCTCAATTAGCACCGAATCAAAGCGTAGACTCAGAAATCCTTATAGATAGTGCTGTTGATGCTATGCTGACAGGAAGTAATGTTATACCCTTTGGGTTTTGGGCATTAGATAAACCAGCAGGTGGAATGACCAAGAAGGAAATAACGGTATTGGGTGGAAGGCCGGGTCATGGCAAGACAACTCTAATGATAAATGTTCTTGCTGGTCTAGCATCGCAAGGTCTTAAGGTTATGATATTCAATAGAGAGATGAGTAACGAGGAAATGTGGAAAAAGATATTTGTTATGGAATCAAATAAAATAATCTATGAAGACTTAAGAAAGAAGTCAGTCAATAAGGACTGTAAAGAAGAGATAGAAAAAATGGTTCAAGATGTTAAGCATAAGTATCATAATATTTATACATATGACACTATAAGAGACTTAGATGATACTATGAGAGAGATAAGTAAGGTGAGGCCAGATGTGGTCATAGATGATTACATACAGCTTATAAGAGTCAGGAATGGTAATAAAGATAGAAGATTCCAGATTGAAGAAATAATGCAAGAGTATAAATGGGCAGCTAAGAAATGGGAGTTCTCAGGATTCTTGGTAAGCCAGCTAAATAGAGAGATCGAGAAAAGGATAGACCCTTATCCTAGGATGAGCGACTATAGCGAGAGTGGTGTTATAGAGCAAACAGCAGAAACAGCTATGTTTGTATTTTATGGACACAATTTTGATTCAGAAGGATATGATGAATATGAGAGTCAAATCATAACTGCAAAGGCTAGATATGGCAGGGTAGGAAACTACATTGTAGGATTCAATGGTGATGGATGTAAATTCTTTTCAAACTCTGTAGACGCAAGAAGAGATGCTCAAGATAGAAAGGATAGAAAAAACGGAACAGGCAACATGCAGGATGTGCAAAAGTGATATTAGCAGATCAAAAGAGCATTACAAGTATCATTCCATGTTTAGTAGTATTTCTTTTGTAGTATGTTATAAGTGTGCTATTAGAGAATACTACGGCACTAAAACAAAGGCGGGAAACAAATGGAAAAGAGAGCAAAAGGCGGGGAAGCTATTCGGGCGTTAACCTACTACCATGCTTTTATAGGTATAGACCCTGGACAAGATGGTGGTATAGCTTTAAATCATAATGCGGCATGGTCTTCACATAGGTATCCCAAGAACAAACCTATAAGAGAAGTTTTCTCTTTATTGAATAAACTTATTCGTGAGGCCGAGATAAAAGAAAAAACAATACACATATTTCTTGAGCATGCTCACTCTATGCCGGGACAAGGCGTTGCAAGTACATTTAAGTTTGGTATGAATTATGGTATATGGGTTGGATTAACCGCAAATAGAGACATCACAATAGTCTCTCCTCAGAAATGGCAAAGTATTTACGATGGTTTACCTAGGGTTTATAGTGACAGGAAAAGAATGTTAAAGCAGATAGCAAAAGAAGTCGTTGGTGACAGCGGCAATTCCCCAACTCTATGCACTGCTGATGCAATATGCATAGCAAACTATGGAAAGGAGGCTTGGATTGAAGCTAGAAGATAAGAAGATTGAGATAAGAGCAGATAAAGAGGTAGGTGACAAGTGGATAGGATACCAACACTTTGTTATTGATCATATATATTTGCAACACCAATTTGAATTAATACTAAAGCCAGTTAAAATTGGATTAATGGTAGTACCATATAGCCAATTTATATTGACGATAAATTTCTTTAAGATATTTATCCAATTTGGATTGGGAGCTAGATAATGGATATCAAGAGTGAGTTATATGAAATGCTTAAGATTATTAGACAGATACAATATCAGATAGAACAGCTTTCAAAAAAAATAGAACTTTTATTTAAAGAACGATAGCATACTCATTTGGGGGAGTAGTAAGACGTTTGCTCCTTTCTATACTACTCTCTCGCTGTCGTTCTATATTAATTCACTAGATAGGAAGCCCAAATGGTTTCTTTGCCATCCTGTAAAGCGTTTGTGGCCAGTATGTAACCCATAATGGTAGAAACAATCTTAGGAATCCACTCATTCCATCACCAAGACCCCATAACACTTTGTCTTCATCGCTTAGAGCCATTAAAAAAGCAGTTCTAAGTGCCATTCTATATGTGAAAGCAAGATATGGATTTTCTCCTCCTCTGACTGCTCCCTTAAATATATTCCAAGAAGGTGTTTTTCTAACAAAAGCATTCATAATTGGGAGTGATTCTATTATCGTATTCAAAATAGAAAGTGCATGTCGTGACATTAGAAGTCTAGCATAGGCTCTAGCTTCAAGGTCTGCGTTGGGATCATTAGGATCAAATGTCCTCCCCTCTCTAGACTCAGCATACATTTTTTGTATCTCATCTTTCACTCTTCCCATATTATCTGAGAAATTCGCACCACCAGACCAAAAGGTTTTTGATAGTCTATAGTCATGCCACATCTGTTGAATTGCATATCCTTTATATTGCCATATAACATCACCACCACCACCTAAAGCATCACCCATGTGTACTTTAGTCATCCCAAAAAACATTTGCCTTACTGCCTTTCTAGCTATACTCTTAGCTTTGGGTGTTAAAAATCTAGATTGTACTTCAACAATTCTTTCGGTAGCCTCTCCAGTTATAGGGTCTTTATCTTGTATTGTTATTTTATCTACACCGTCATCAACTCCGAGTATTCCTCTATCATCAGCTGCGAGAAGCTCCATTATAACGCCATGTCTTCTCATAAACTTTTCACCCTCAGTATAGGTAAGATATTTAGCCTTATCACCATACCAGAATGTCAACTTCCAACTAACCATCATTTTCAATCTATTGTCAGTAACATATCCCATTAAGTTGACAAACTTTGCTTCAAGTATTTCTTGAGTATTTTCAGACTCAGGAGTTAATAGAAGATCAAGATATACTTCTCTTAGCTCTTCAAGGTCTCTCTTTTTTAATAAGTTTGCTGATTTTCCAGATTGTGCCTTAATAAGTTCTTTCTCAATATCTTTTAATGTTCCACCTGTATACCAAGCTCTTCCCTTTACTCCTACTATTTTACTTCTAACTGAAGCTGGAACATTTTTATCCTTTAGGAGTTTCTTCATATCCCTCCAACTCTTAATTCTTCTTAATTCTATCTTATTAAGATATGCGTCTAGCTCTGGAATCCCACCATTCTTAATCCAATCTTCTCTATTCGCCCTAACCATTCTCATAAGACGAAAAAAGTTATTAGTTGGGAGAAACCCTATAAATGGTATAGGAAGCTGAAGAAATCCCGCATCCGTTAAGTCCGTCTCTTCTGATGTACCAACAGCATCGTTGAAGGCTTGAACTAATTCATCTGTTCCGACAGCCTGAATAATTGCTTTCCATTCTCGATTAGCTTTAGAGTCTAGATTTGAAAGTATATTCATAGCATCCATCCATGTTCTATGCCCATGAACTACAAGGGGGTTAATACTCTGGGTTCTATTTGTTAATGCCCCAGCAGCACCCAAGAATATAGAAGTTGTTAAGCCCCTGAGAAATGTTACAACTTTCGCAACAGAATGAGCATCATGCTTGACTCCCTCCATACCCTCTTTGTTTAGAAAATCTGCCATCCTTTGAAATCCATAGTTCCAAGTTTTTCCACCGGGCAATGGAAGCCCAGCCTCTGCCGTAGGGTCGTTGAGTGCATACTTTAGCCTATTAATAATTCCATCAACGTGTGCTCTATAAAAATTCCTACCAACACCAGCAGCTTTATTTCTCTTGTTACTACCCTCCTGTTCCCCCAATTCTTTCATTTCTACTATAGTTTCTAAAGCATCAACAACTAATTCTTCTTTGAGTAAGGAATATTGAACTTGATTCATATACTCCTTGAGTACATCACCATCCCTTCTAACTTTATTTACATCAGTCCAAGCTTTCCTGTGTTTTAACATAGCTGATTTGGCACCAACATTTATTTTACTAGCAGTTCCTTTATCTATTTCATTGGTAGTAGTTTTTCTTCTTATCTTTATAGATTCTACTAAACTCTGAAAAGTTTCTATCTGCTCATCATATTCTGTCTCTTCTTCTTCAGTAAGATCAGGAGTATTTTCTTTTCTTAATTCTATAGAGTCTATAGCATCCTTTAACATATCCATAATAACAAAATCTTTCCACATCCAAGGAAAGTAATTTTCCTGCTTAGGATATGTATACATGTTAGAAGAGTTAATAAGACCATTTTTTGTTATAGATACTCTAATCTCAGCATTGTATACCTCAAGGAAAGTCTTTAATGATTCCTTAGAAGCTTCTGCATCAAGTTGTTTTAGTTCTGCTTCTGTATACTCCTCCTTCGGATTCCTCCCCTCGTCAAGCCTTTCTGCCATATCTATCTTTGCTTGAATATCAAGTGCCTCTATAACTTCTTTAAACTTTGGCATAACATTTCGGAGCCTTACAGAGTTTCTTTTAGCCTGAGGTTGCACAACCTCGTCAAAAAAGTCTTTAAGTATAGACCTTTTTTCATTGATATGATCCCAAAAATTCATGTCTCTCATGTCCGCATTTAATGGATCAGAACGTGCAACACCAGACATAATAGAATTATGAGGAGGATGCTCCATAGGATTTAAGTCTGAAAATATTGGCTGTTTATCAACTGAGTACTGAATACTTCTACGTTCTCTTGTTTTTGTTGACTTGTCGTACTTAGAATACCTACTAATTATTTCACCATGTGTTCCCCAACCAGAGGCTTCGTACCACCCACTCTCAAATACTTCTGATGCCTTGTGTAAGTTTGCCCTCTCCGCTGCTTTCTTAGGAGCAATCTTTTTATTATACCCAATATCAAAATAATATACTGGAGATTCCTTCTTATCGGCTCTTTGATGTGAAATTATATATGCATTATATACTTCTGGCCCACCAGTTCTTTCCCCTTGTTTTATCATTACATATTTATATATATATTGTCCAACCTGTTTACTATGTACGCGACCAGAACTCTCACCCAACTTTTCCTTAATTCTTAATTCATTTAGAATGCCTATAATACCATGAGCCTCTGCTCCTGTGTTTGCTTTTCCGTATTCTCTTTTTAATGAAACATCCTTTACTGGAACTTTTTCAGGGTCTATAAATTGCACCTTACGAACAGTACCATCCATAATTTTGCTTCCAAGCTCATCTCTATACTTGGCGTTAAGAGCAAGTTTAAGTTCGTTTCTGTTAATAACATGGTAGTCTACTGTCCCCTCAGTACCGTCCTTTAATATAATCTCACTTTGAATATTCTTACCCGGTTCTTGAGGAAGATCACCCAAGAAAAGTACTTCCCCCATTTCCTTAACATTTGTTTTAACTACAATACCACCCATAACCCAATCCGAAGACAATTCTCCTTGTGCTATTCTACGTCCAACAACATCTTCCATAAAGTTCTGAAATGCTGAATGAGCATTAATAAGCCTATCTGTATAGGGTGCTCTCGTGCTTCTAACTCTTTCAGTTAGTGATATAGCATTTTTAACAAATCTATTATACAAGCCCCATCTATCATAATTCATAGCACTATAGATTGCAGGCATAACAGCCTTCTCTATTCTTCTCCACCAGCCCGCCTGCTCAGGGGCTATGTCACGAGTTTCATTCCTATCTTGTTCTATAAGCCTATCTAAGAGCCTTTCAGCACTTATAACGCTCTGTGGGCTACTTAAAAGAGACTCTCCCTCTCTTGCTGTCCCCAGGTAAGCATGTAGATAGTCTATAATACCATCAACTTTTGCTTCTGGGCCAATAGTTCCATTTGAAATAGCTCCATTCTCAAAAAGAAAATCAACTAGTTTCTTATGCATTCTCTTGTGTGCCTCATGAGCTTCTTTTGGAGAAACTCTTGTACCCTTTGCGTTTGAATACCCATAAGCCTCTGGTGTATTGGGATTACCGAGAAGCTTACCCACTTCTATTTGCACATCAAACAGATAGTCTTGCCCCCGTTGTGTCTCAGTAAAGTCACAAACATCTCTTACAGGTGCGCAGCTATCACCCCTAGCCATTATCCGCACACCCTTTCAGCTATCTTTTCAAAATGTTTAAATTGAAAATCATATGCTGCATCGCTTGGCCTAACATGTTTCTTTTCTTTAATAGGCCCAACTAAATGTTTATGGAATAACCTACCATATGACTTAACAATTTTAGGTGACATAAGCTGTATAGGTAATAATTTATGGCGAAATGCTACTTTCGTCTTCCTTCCTTTTTTATTTTTCTTTGCTGTACCTGATAAAAACTTTAGTGTTGCCCATGCCTGCGCACGAGGGCTTAGTTCATTCCATCGTGGCAGCCATTTTGCAATAAATTCTTGGAACTCTGTGTTGTATTCATACTTTATTCCTTCTACATTTTTCATTGAGGTGTCAGCTCTTTCAAGCAGCTCCTCAAATTCGGCAGCCATCTCTTCCATCAATAAACTTCCTGCTCCCACTTCCACTGCCTTTTCTTTTGATTTCATATAGGTATTTATTTTACTCTCAACCAATGCATTTAAATCTTTAACGGCTTTAATATGAGCATCATCATACATCCACCGTTCATACCTTAGCGGAGAGCCAGCAACACTTTCGTTTTCTATGAGTGGATTTAAGTCCATTAAAAGTTGGGGTAAAGATAATATGTGTTCAACTGCGGAGACATGATTATTTACTCGAATATCTTGCCATTGTAGATACATATTTCCTAATTGATGACCCATCCAAAACTTTAACTGCGGTGTATTCAGATCAAATTCTTCTGTTAGTAGTTTTTGAACCTCTTTTGCTGGTCTAACATTTCCATCTAGATCAAAATATAAAGTTCTCAACTTACCTGACTCTTCAAATATATCTTCCATCGTCAGTCCCTTCATCCCCCGTCTGGTTTGACGTTCCCCCCTTCTTGTTGCAGCGTTCTTAAATGTATTAGATACCCCCAATCTTAATCCTCTTAGTACTTTACTTCTCATGGGTTGACCAGACAATGTTTTAAACATTCTAGAAGGAAGAAAATTCCAATCCATCTCAAACTCACCTAATAGCTGTTCTTTTGGATTGTCAGTAGCCATAGATAAAAGAATTTCCATTTCATTCTCAAGAGTAGTTTCATGAATCAAATCTCTTCCTTGCTTAGCAACATCTTTTAAATATTTAAATGGGACAGCTCTCCATTCCACCTTACCATCTTTGTCTTCTATTTTTGTAACAACATTATCTCCATTCTCAATGATAGTATTATACTCCTGCTCTGTCATGTCTTCACTAAGGGGTATATAATCCATCCTAATTATATCCCTTGGGTCACGAGCAATAATTCGCTCACCCTTAGGAAGTATATTTGCACTAAGGCTTAATTCTTTAGCTGCCATTGTAGCCATAACAACCTTTGCATTAACTATCATACCAGTAGCAATTTCTGCCATATTATTTCTAGAATAATAGTCACCAACAGCTTTTCCATTTGATAAACTTGATTCCCTTGTACTTCTTTTATATATAGTAAGTGGCTTTCTTTTCCTTCTGTTCTTCCAGTAGTCAGTTTTAGATAAGTTGCCCATAGCATCTATTAACCCCTTATCTTCGGGGACTTCTATAAAAGTTATATCACCATCATTATCTGCGTCAAGCAATACAAAGACATCATATTCAGACAGTCTTATAGTATCTCCTTGGAAGCCTTCGTAGAATGCTTGAACTCTTCTAGGCTCAACAACAGTGGGGCCAGAAACGGGTTGCCTGCTAATTAAAACATTATATTCTCTTTCTTCTAACCACTCATTTAGAACCTTTACCTTCGAGTGAAGATCATCCCAAGGAACTGCTTCTCCTAATCCTATACCTTGCTCTTTTCTATAATCCCTTCCCACCCTTTCTATCATCATAGAATTTTGAGAAGAAATAAGAGCACTCATCGGTTCTACTTCACGATGACCTCTAGGTTTAATAAATGTTTTGGTTCCTCTCATCTTGTCAGTTCTAAGCTTAAAAAGACCATTAATTAAGAATTGATTTGCTAACATATGAGATAACTGATTGGATACCTGAGGTAACATAACTCCCCAGCCATCATCAAATAAGTCTAAGTAAGCATCTAATTCGGTAGGCATTTGACCATCAGCAAGTTCTGTCTTTAAATAGTCTCTAAGAACTTGTGGATTAGTCCTAAAATTCATTAACAAATCCATATATCTTTTACCTGTTTCCTTAATATGTTTTTCTAATGCATCTAAGTATTCAACGCCTTCAGGAAAACTTGCGAGATCATTAGTCATTAACATATCATGAACAAGTACTGGGTGAGGAGCTGTAGTATTTGATTTATACGGCTGGATTAAAACCCTTGTTGCATCTTCGGGTAACTCATGAATACCATCTACTCCATGTGTAAAGTCTCGTGTATACCTACCAGAGACATCTTTTACCTCATTTCTAGTAGCAAATGAGTCAAACTCTGAACCCTCTATCTCAGTACCAGTCTCATCAAGCATAATAAAAATAGCTTTTCTACCTGTTCCCTTTAGTTTAGCAAATGGAATATCAGAACCCTTCTTAAAAAACATGGTTCCATTATCAGCAGACATCTCTAACATCTTAATTGCAATATAACTGTTCCCCCCATCTTCAAGATTCCGAATAACTGTCTTTGAAACTGCTCTATGCTCAGGCTTGACACCAAGTAATTCACCCCTCTGGTTGAGCTTGCTAGCGGCAACATACATGAAACCATCTTGACTATATCCCTCTCCAACTTCGGGACGTTTCTCAATCTCAACATCAACCAACCCATCTCTGCCTTCTACTTTTATCTCAATATCTTTATGATCTGCCCATACTACTTTTCTTGATCCTGAGCCTACTACAGCAGTACCCTCGCTAAAGTCAAGTCTTAACCTGTTGACCGTATCAGCCACGCCATCGGCAGCCTGCCTGGCGAGGTAGTCGTTCCCTTTTGTGGATTGCCAAGCAATATGTCTGGCAAGTTCCTGAGCAAATGCATAAGGATTCTTCCAACCTTCTTTTCTTTTCCCAGCTTGAAGAACAGCATTGGAAATCAAATCTTCCATGTGTTTTTCTGACATCCATCCCATCTCAACCTGAGCCTTAAGCTCTTCTTCTAGAAAAGTTCTTCTTATCTTAGTAGTGTTTACTGTTTTTCCTTTATACTTAGCCTGCTGTGAGCCTTTCCAAGCCCTCTGAGCAAAGGCTAGAATACTAATTTTATTATCACCAGACTTAGTACTAAAGAATACAGCAAGATCACCCTTTGTATTCTGTCCAAAACTACCTGCTAAGAGATTATTAATATTATATACCCAACTTTCAGATAATTTTAATGCTGATGGGTCTTGTACCCAAAAGGAGTTCCACTCATCATTTGGGCCAGATACTATATATTTATATATGTTCTTCATTGGCATATACCCAAAACGCTGGTCAATTTTGCCTTCCTTAAAATCCCTCTCCATAAAACTTTCTCTAAAGCTTGTTGGGTTTGTAGTTCCAGTAGCAACACTATTTTGTCTTTGCAATCTTATTGCTGGAGCACCATCTATTCTTCCTTTCTTTTGAACAAAATATGTATCATATACGACCCTACCCATTTGGTCTAAAAGAACAGTTTTGTACGTTTTCTTTCCATCTGCGTCAACCTCTTCTACAGTGTATGCACCAAGAGGTGTACTACTTTTAACCCTTTGAAAAAGCTGCCTACTATATAAATCATATTTCCTCATTCTCTTTTGTATACCCTTCACATCATTAGGTGGAAGTCCTACAAGAAGAACATTCTCTGAATTAACTTTTGCTCTTGTTACTCCTCTTCCTTCAGCAATCTCATCTCCAAAGTTGTCTACCATGTGTGTTCTAAGAGCTAGGTCAAACTCCTCTTGGTCATAACTATCGTTAGCCAACTGAATTACATTAGCATATTCTGACTTGGGGATATAGATAGCAAAGACATCTAAGAATATACTTTCTAGGAAAGCATCAGCATTTTCTTTGAGAGCTTCAATAGCATCAATTTCAATTTGATTTCCATCATCATCTACGGAATCATCATTCCCATCATTAGTATTATTGAAAGTACTGTAATGTGGTATCTTTGTAGGAGTAAGAAATGCTGTTGTCGGAACCCATCCCTGAAAGAATCGCTCACCAATAATAGCAGCCAAGTCTTCCTGAGATGCCTTTCCGAAAGCTTTCTTAATTGACAGCCACATCTGCCTAAAGAAAGCCTTTAAATTATTAATAACTCCTTTCTCTTGTATCCTTCCTGCGTAATAATTGCCAACAAGTTCTGTAAGTTGCTCAACGGCCTCGGCCTCACTTAAGCCAGAATCTGTAAACTTCTTAAAAGCATATTTCATTAAAGGCGTTTCAGCAAATATCTCAGCATATACATGGAAGTACTCATGTGGAATATCATCTATTCTAGCCTTATCCTCTGACCATGCTACAAGATTGCCAATGGCTTTGCCAACATACTCTATTCCGTCCCTCTTAATAACGCCTGCAAACTTATGAGCTATTATACCAAGCTTCCCTTCTCCAAAATGTCTTTCCAATCGCTTCTCAAGAAGCTCGGCAAGCTTCTTCTCATCTTTTAAGAATGGCTGAAGAATCTCACCTTCGGCTAAAATCTCAGCAGAAAATAGTTCTCCTTGATCGGGGTGTTTTGCTTCCCAAGCTTTTATAATCTTATCTAGTCTTGCATCTCCTTCTTCCCCAAGATCAAACATCTCCTCAAGAAGTTCTACTGGGGGGATATTTTTTAGAGCTTCAAGGAGTTGCTCCCTATTCATTTTTTTATAATCAGGAATCTCATGTTCCTTTGCCATAACCTGCAGATTCTTGAAAGTTGCTTTCTCCTGTCTTGCGTACCATTCATCAAACTGTTTTTGTCTTTCTTCTATAATGGCAGGATGTATTTTTATCTGAAGATTCCTCAACCTCTCTTCGGGCGTTTCTTGCCCAATTTCTTCTAAAGTCTTTTTTAAATCTTCAACATATACACCTTCTTTGGCTTGCCCCTTTTTTACCTTAGCAGCCTTCCATTTATCAAAAGCCTCATTAAAAGACTCCTTAGTTGGGAATACTTTATTTATATCTTTTATAACCTTCCGTACTGTAAGACGAACATCAGCATTATCGGGCCAGTGCTG